>Ga0206881_10171_pt1 | contig 19236 bp, 8 predicted proteins | sample Alteio_BWOrgCont_3_FD_152867 | JGI IMG/M metagenome (GOLD analysis project Ga0206881, IMG submission 152867) | Enriched cells from forest soil in Barre Woods Harvard Forest LTER site, Petersham, Massachusetts, United States -... | ecosystem: Environmental > Terrestrial > Soil > Temperate forest > O...
GGATAAACGCCACATCCGATCAGATTGAAACGGAGTTTTGGCGAGTACTCCGCGCTCTCAATCAACAGATTCCTTCACTTTCCGAAATGCGCGAGCAGAGGAGGGACATTCGCGAAGAATTGGAAATCGCACTACGCCAGGTGAGAGAGCCAACAATCTTTGTGATAGATAACATCCCCGAAGCGGATTCAACCGCGCGTGAAGAAGACAAGAAGAGTCCGAAAAATATCGGCTATTACTGTCCAGCGATCGGTGCAGTAACGATCCTCGCGACGTCTCGCCAGAGGACCCACGAAGAGGGCGTCAAAGAGCTTCCGGTTCATGAGTTGAAAAATGATGCATCGATCGTACTGTTGACGCGAGATATTGCTGGACTTGCGACACTACGCTGGGCCCAGTGGGAAGAAATCTGTGAATGGGTCGGAAATCTGCCTCTCGCACTCGATCTGTTAAATCGCTGCTTGGCATTAGGTTCGATCTCCCCGATCGAACTGCTGGAAACTGCAAGAACAGGAGCCGATAAGGATACAGCTAGAACGGAACAACTGGACAAGATCTGTCTAACTCTCTCCGGACAGATTCCGCAAGGCTCTTTGCGAGGGGTTGCCGAAACATTTTCGTTATCATTCAACAAACTCGATGTACCGCAGCAACGAGTTGCCATGATTCTGTCTTACCTGGCTCCTACAACGATTCCAATAGCACTCATCAGTCGGCTTGAAAAACTCGTCGACGGAAACGCGCGGCCGGCACTCCTGTCGCGACATTTTCTCCTATCTAACGAAGACGGTTCATTTGGGACCGTTCATCCGCTTGTAGCAGATTATCTACGTGGACGCTCGGCGGACTCCTTACCGGACATGCTCAAAAACGCGCACAAAGTCGTCCATGATGCCTTAACAGCCGAACTACCCTATCTAACGAGTAGTTGGCAAAACGTGGCTTACTTATTGCCTCATGCGAAACAAGTGATTGACACGATTTCCAATAAGGAAATTGACTTCGATTTTGTACCTATGGCCGAGACAGTTTGGAGTCTAGCGAGAGCTCAGGCGAACTACGATTTAATGATCTGGGTACATAAGAAGATCGCCGAAGCCTCGGAACGTTTCCTTGGGAAGGAGCACCCAGAAACACTGCGGCGGTTGATTGATCTAGCCTATTCTTTAGGCAGCGTAAATCCGGAGGAAGGATGGCAGTTAGAGGAGTTCGTTTTGACGGTGCGACGAAGTGTGCTCGGAGAAGATCACCCCGACACTTTGGCATCGTTGTACGACGAAGCAGTACGCTTCGCAGTCAGGGCCGACTATAAGAGGGCGCAGCAAGCATGCGAACACCTTACCGACATACTCCGTGAGGATGATCCAGTTGCGATAAGGGCTTGGGATCTGCTCTCTTTTATCTGCAGCATCCAATCTAACTATTTAGGTGAGCGCTCTGCTCTGGAGCGCCTTGTGATTCTCAAGAGAAGACGTTCAGGCGATGACTTAGGTGTGTGGGGTGATTTTGAGGTAAGGATTTGGGAAATTAGACTTGCCCAAGCCGAGTTGCTCATCGCTGTGAATTCGGACAGCTGTGAACCTATCGCAGCGGCTCACAAATTGATTGAGGTGTCCGAAAGGCACGTTGAGGCAACGCGAAAAGCTTTTGGAGAGATGAGTACTGTGACCCTTGAGGCCAGGCTCGAGCTTGCAGATAAGCTAGCTATAGCGAGTGGGGACAGAACTGGTATGGACAGGTTGGGTGACGCTCGTCAACTCGTTCAGAAGATTCTGGACACACTAATAGAACACCTAGGTGAAAGTTATCCACTCACAATCGATGCGCTAGTACGATTGGCAGAGATCTTCCGGCAACAAGGAGATCTGTCGGAAGCCAGGAGATTGGCAGAACGAGCTCTAAATACATGTATTGAGACGTATGGAATGAACTCCCCAGACACAGTACGGCCAATGTGCGCACTGGTTAATATTCTCAGGCAACAGGGAGAATTGGACGAAGTTCAACGATTTGAGGAGAAGGTCTCAACCTGGACATCTCGAGTACCCCTATTCAAAACCTATCTAGATTAGGGGTGAGAGGAAAAGCGCATCTGGAGTTGGTGATCCTTGAATGGAAGCAGAGTCAAAAATGAGTCGTCTCCGTTGCTCGGAGGTAATCGATTCTCGAGTTGCGGCTACTTGAATCGTCTCGCTCACAAGACCATCGTCGCCCTACTCTCGTTCCGTATCCATACGGCGCGGATGCTTACTTTACACTGAGCTTTTTTTAACTCCCGCTCACATTCCTTATTTCCACAGGAGGCTGGACAGTTGTCGTATCAATGATCTTGTCGCCGCGGATCCGCTATGCTGGTCTCTCCCGTGCCTTCTCCTTGACAAAAATAGCAACTTGTCGCGTGCATGGACCACACTTCATTGTGTGCTGCATCACCGCATCCGAGTTCGGATATTCGTTGATTCCCCCAAACACTACTCTGCGGAGCGCAGATTCGTCTGGGCAGCCTGCACGGTCCGGATTGGGATAAGCCCGTATGACCTCGTTGCGGAGCTCATCCATGAACACGTCATCCTCAGTCTCAGTGGGCAGCCAGGAGTGGTCGATGGACATCGCAATTTCCTCCAGCGTATCTTCGCGGTTTCGAATTCGCCTAAGCTGCATCTGGCGGCAATCACTCGGTGCGTGCTCACTCAGAATGACGAGTCGGGCACTCCAAAGTGTTATTGGGGGCCAAGCTCGGAAAGAGACTGGATGGCGGTTCGAAGTGACAGGAATAGCTCATGAATCCTGGGCACGTCAGAGGAAAAGAACTCTTTCATCCGATCGAGATCTTCCGGCTTCAATTCAATCGCATTCATTTGTTGTTTCTCCGAGAACGTGTAGAATTCCTGAGCCAGCACCTTAAGAGCAGCTCGTTCAACGCTGTCCGTATACGAAATGTCATACCGCGAATCGGCTCGCGGTCGTGTGACAGAACCGACCGCAAGCGTATCATCGAACCAGCTGGACGTCCGGACCTCGGTCGGATCGATCTGATGAGTAGTATGGAAGCTGACGACTGACGCCAAACTCAGCGAGCGAGGCAAGGAATGAAAGCTTCGAATGTCGGTGCCAGCCAACTCATGATTTGGGAATTTATTCCGGGACAAATCGTCTTTCCACACGTGGGCGCAGAGAGCGATAGTGAAGACTATGGAATCTTGCGTTCTAAGGTTCCGGGAGGCTGGCTAATCGCCACAACAGAGGGTGGACCAGAAGAAGGCGCCGAGCCAGAACACTATGAACCCCGCGGCTTATGTTTCTATCCAGACGCATGTCACGCTTGGAATTTGACAAGTCCTGACTAGACTAGGGGGGGAAGGAAAGGGTGGACCACCCGCCCAGGCCACTCGCTCATCCGTTGTAAATCTCGATGAGATATCCAGCCACAATGGCTCCCAGAACGATCAGCACAAACTTCAGAAGTCCGCTCATCTTCCCCGTCCCGCGATAACTGGAAAGTGAGGCTAACAAGGTCTCGTCAGATATAGGCGGTAGCTGGTTAGCCTGCTTGGATTCGATCCCGTCGAGTGAAGAAATCGCCCGCGAGACGGCGCTTCGATCATGGCCGCCAATCGTAATCTCACCCAAAAGCCGGCCATCGTCATCAACCGTAAAGACCTTCCCGAGGCTCGAATAGGCAGCCAATTGTATGGCAACCTCGTTGGCCGCTTTCTCCCATGCCGGATTGCGGTCGGTTTGAATTCGCTGTGGAGGGCAGATGAAAATAGATTTCTTCAAATTACCGCTCTCCTTAAGCCACTCGATTTCTCGTTTGGTTCCTGTCCTGTCAGATGGAACTACGAATATCTTCTCCGCCGATCGAGCAAGCAGCAAAAAGTCGTCCCACCATGACTTGTCGTCTGTCTCGATTCTCCCTGCGCCCACCGCCTCTCCGGGATGTCCCAGCGCAACGAGTGGCAACGAGGTGGCGTTCTCAAGAATCGACTCGAAATCCATAGTCGGGAGATGTTCATATTGAGCCAGACTGAACAGATCCGAACTATGTTTCGGATTTCGCACCGGTACCCTGTTCGTGACGTTGAACGGGCGCAGGTAAAGATAAAATCTCGGCCGCATTCCCTCCTGAAGTTCCCGCCGTATTTGTTGTGCTGCGGAATCTATGGTTGACTGGGAACTGCGCAGGCTGGCTTGCCGTGCTGCCTTGCTCAGGGCTCCAAAGACGACTGTAATCACGGTGCCTTTGAAAATCAGCCCGGGCGACCAACCGGAGCCTTCACCAATCATTGAGACAAAGATGATGGTTGCGATTCCGCAAAAGGCGAATATCTTTGATAGGACATCCATTTCTCGCACCTGCCTAGCTAGCCCCTCAGCAATAGACCAACCCTAGTAGCAACTGGATTAACGTCACTCGGCCTCGAATCCGCTGTTGCTCGCGAACTTTAGCGTTCGACTGTTTTCCGTGACCGTCCGAACGACGTTGTCGGGCGCGCCTGCCGGGATGTCAGCCTGAATTTCGAGAGTGACCTTCACATTTGATCCGAGCAGTCCAACTAGATGCGTAACAACCTCATCCGCAATCCTGCCGGCATCGCGTCCGACTCGTGCGGGATCAAGCACTACTGTTCCATGGTAGCGCTTTGGTTTGGCTGGTTGTGTTGGGCCGGATGGCTTAGTAGCGGATGGTACGGTCGCAGGCGCGGGGGACGATGGATCGACGATGCTTGTAATTCCAGGAACAGGTTGTGCTGTCTCCTCATCGATCTGTAGACGGGCGATCTCCGGCAGCACAAGCAAACCAACATCATCCGCTGCGACGTCAATCTGCGCTCCGGCGCGCAGGCCACGATACCGGCCTGCAGATTCATCGAAGCTTTCCGCATATGCGAAGGCGTCGTGCTCCCACGTGAGCAGCGCTAGCCCGGCACGAATACCATTCAGGAGCACTGTGGGAGTTTGCAAACGCGGCAGATAGACGTACCGGCCAAAGTCTTCGACAAGCTGCCGGATTGGAACGTGGTTTCCACGCCATAGCGGCACGCGGTCCATCTCCATACGCAGGCGCGAGGCCGCAAAGTTGAGTACAAGCGATTCATCGTTTCTCAGTTTTTTGCTCGCGCGCTCTGCGAGCGGGTCCTGGCCCGAAAGGCGGATCGCTTGCCACGTCACCGGGGCTTGCGGATTTGCCTGTGTCGGCACCAGCAACCACTGGTATGTTTCGGGAAGCCTGGCTGTCACCACACCGTCAGCAGCTATCTTCTGGGTCTCCGCCTGTTTGACCTGATGCGGCGAAAGGTCAAGCGTGGTCTTGTCATTGAGGACAGACTCCCAAGCGAGAAACTTTCGCGCAGCTTCGTCCAGGTCCTGTAACCGGGTCTTGTCAGCCGCAAGAAAGATAAGCGCATTTCGGTAGAGACGCGGGGCCGTACCGCGCATTTCGAATATTGCCTTAGCCGCGGCTTCGGCGGCATTGTCAGCATCCTTGCTGTAACTATGATCCACGCCAAGAACTACAAGGCGCGCGTCCAGGTCGTCCGGCACGTCGGCACTCGTACCGGGCATTGGGTGGACGCGTTTGAAATCACCCATCTTTCGGAGGTCAGTGCGCAGGCGTTTGTCCAGTTCCTGCACAACCTTGTCGGGGTCTCGCTTGAGTTGCTCGGCGCGGTCCTCGGCGAGTTTGGTGACAGTGGGTTGCGTCGAATACCAGTAGCGAGGGCCGTCCTGATAGAGATAAGTTGCGTCCGCGGCGAGCCGTCGCAGCGCGTCGCCAAAGACTGCAGGCGACTCACCTGGCATCACGCATCCAAGTTTTACCCGCCGGTCTTCGACGCCCCGGTTTGCGGCCGTCGCGGTAGGCGCAGAGCCAAGGTAGATGGTTCGCGCCACCCGCCGGCAGGCCGCGAATTTGCCGAGGTTCGGCACATCACCGTCAAGCCGAAGCGGCAGGGAGTTGGGACCGTCGACGTCCTTTTCGATAATTGGGACCCAATTGTCGGAGAGATAGCGTGTGAGTTCGAACTGCACACGAGGATCGTCGATAGGAATGTTGGCTGGCAGAATCAGCGGATTCTTGTCGCCCTTCTCCCAGAGGCTGTGAATCACTGCGGCCATCAGGCGCAGCACTCCGCGTGTGCGTTGAAACTTCACCAGCGTGGACCAATCACTGTAGAGCCGATCAAAAATCTCCGGATGAATCGGATACGCCGCTTTGAGTCGCTTTTCGTAATCGGCGTCGTGACATTCGGGCGGGAACTCCTGGTGTTGGGTCCGGTAGAAATCGGCGAAGGCCCGCGCCACCACATCCCGGTCCTTAAACTGCGCTGGATCGGAAAGCGGTTCGAACAGTCGCCGCCGCACAATCTCGAAGCCCTCCTCTGCGCTCGCGGGACGCCATGAGGACTCTACCCTCCCAACGACGTTGCGCAGACGATCCAAGGCTTCGCGCCCGCGCTGTCCCCCGACTTCCACATCATCCGCCTGAGTGTGCGGAGAGCCGGCCGTGTCCGACGCCGGCAAACTGATGACGAGCAGACAATTCTTCGCCAACTTCGCCGACTCTGTGAGGACCTGGGCGAAGCTGAATTGTGTCTCAAAGCCACCTGCCGGCAGGTCACTCTGGTCGTGGAGCTGGCGCGCGTAAGCCACCCACTCATCGATCAGGACAAGGCATGGTCCGTATTCCTTGAAGAGTTCGCGCAAAGCGTCGCCGGGGCTCGTGGCCTTCTCGTCGTCAGCGCGGACGCGCTCGAAAGCCTTCTTTCCTCCGAGTTGCCAAGCTAGTTCGCCCCAAAGAGTCCGGACAACCGTCCCGTCCGCCTTCTTGACAGGGTTGCCGGGGGAGATTTTGTTGCCCACCAATACCACACGCTTGGCCGTCGGCAGCTTAGCGGTTCCTGCCTCCTGCAGCACGGCGTCAACGCCCACCAGATCGCTCGGCTTCGCGCCTGAGAGCAGGTGGTAAAGCGCCAGCATCGAGTGCGTTTTGCCGCCTCCGAAATTGGTTTGAAGTTGCACCACCGGGTCGCCGCCCTGGCCGGAGATCCGGCGCACAGCGCCAACCAGCATCTGCTTCAGGCTCTCAGTGAGATACGTCCGGCGGAAGAATTCGACCGGGTTCTTGTATTCGTCCGTGCCCTCGCCCAAATGCACCTGCCACAAATCGGCGGCGAACTCGGCCTGCTGGTAGCGACCGCTGGCCACGTCCTTGTGCGGCGTCACCACTTCACGCCAGGGCTTGAGGGTCGCCGCCGCTGCGCTTTCGATGGCCGTACCCGCGCTCTTCCGCTTTTCACTTCTCACCTGCTCGTCGAAGCGGAGGCGCAAAAGCTCCATCTTTGTCTTCTCTATCTCATCCGCTTGCGGGGTGGCCGAGACCGCGGTGAGAAGCCGTCCGGCCGAATCAAGCGCGCGGTAGGTGTCGTCGCCCGAGAACGTCTGCTGATGCGCCCAGCGATTGCGGACATCCCGCAGTTCGCTGACCAAAGTGCGTTCTGCCTGGCCCAGAGTCTTCCTGAAAACGAGGTTCCACTGGTTCCACATCACGGCCAGGAGCGACGCTGCGTCCCACTGCGGTTCGGACTTGCCGGAAAAAAGATGTGTTTGCGTATCCGCGACCGAGGTGCGTACCTGGTCGAGCCACAGTTGCGCATGCTGCGCCTTCATCTCACGTTCGACGAATGGCCTCAAGCCATCTTTCACGAGATCGAGCGCCTTACCGACGCGTTCATGATTTGTGATTGCCATTTATCGTTCCTGTTCGAACATTTCACCCTGTTTCTCTGACCGTCTGCCGCCTTCACGTGCTAGACGCATAATCTCGGGCCAGCTCTGGACGAGACCGTTGTACGAGAGTGCTTCCTGAGCGCGCTTCTTGCGCTCGCACACCGTGTAGAGCCGATAGGCCAGCTCACGGGCAATCTCAGCTCTGCTGCCGATCTTTGCCACGAGCTCGGCCGCCGCATTCTCGCCACCGGCCTCCAACGCGCGCACCAAATGATGAAGCGACTCCCACGCCGTAAGATGTTGGTCGGTTTCAGAGCTCCAGTTAGCCGGTAGCTCCTCGGGACGGAGCAGACGGACCTTGCCGCCCTTTGAAGCGAGGATATGCGCCTCCGCCATGCCCGAGACAGTTGTGTTCTTGGCTTTGGAAAGCGTCTCGGCTACGCCGTACTCGCCCTCGGCGAAACCAGATTGATCAAACCACGCCAGCGCCCAGCGACTGTCGGCGTCGAAGTCGCCTTCTTGCTCGGCCAGTGCTTCGTCGAGGGTCTGATTGATGAGCGCGAGAGCTTCGCGGACCGAGAGGGACTTGCCCTCGGCGTCGAGTACCTTGGCGTAGCGGGTGTAAACTTCCATGCCTGGACCGATGGCAGCCTGGGCCAGATCCACCGGCGCGATGTTGCCGCGTTGGAGGTGCATGAGTGCGTCAGGTAGTTCAGCCTTGAGCGCATCGAGGAACTCTCGGCGCGTGACCACCTGCGCATTCGAGGCTCGCGGCCGGCAGACTAAGACGATGCTGGAAGCGAGGGCATTGGATTCCATGCCCCTCATACGGTTGGCAAGTTCAGTGCGCATCGGCCAAGTGCCGCCGATTGCGAACCCCGCTCGGATTACCGCATCGAGAAATGTCTCCCATCCGGTGGACGCGGTCCCTGCACTCTCCGTCTCCGACTGCCGGAAGGCATAGTATATGGTGACTGGGAAGCCCGGATGCGCCTGCTCGGCCAGCCTGCGCATTGCCCGAGTCATGCCCTCCATGAAAAAAGTGCCGGCCGCATTCTTATTTTTGTGGCGGTATGCAAACGCAACCAATTCTTCAGCTTTGGGGACCGCCAGTGTAGCAAAGAGGCTTGGGAAGACCACTTTCAAAGAACGGCGCAGCCAGACATAGAAGAAGTCCGACAAGTCGGCGTAAGGGACGTTGTCGAAATAAGGTGGGTCGGTGGAGACGACCCTAGCATTTGAGATTGACTGTACAGCAGCATCAGCCTGTACGCTTGAACCAAACTTCGACCCATAGCCAGCCGCAACTCCTTCGATGCTCTCGGCAGTCCAGCCCACTGCTCCGACAAAGCTGCCGGTTCCGCTCAAGAGCGTATTCAACTCGCAATAATCCCAAGCCATTGGAATCGCTTGTCTTGAGAACAGGTGGTACGAGGACTCGCGATCAGATCGCCAAGTCACAATTGTGTTTGCCAGATCCGTCACCTTGCTGAGCGCAAAAGCAAGGTACACTGCCACTGCGTCGGCATAGGCAGAAACGCTAGTGCCGCCGTTCGCAAGGCGAGTGCCGTCGTCGGTCATGCCTAGCCCAATCGCGTCGTGCTTGACTCTCTCGGACGACTCTTGCACCAAGTCTGAAAACGTCGACAGCGCCAAAAGCTGACGATCAGTGAAGAGATGAGAAAACATTGTCAATCCGTATGGTTTCGTTCCGAGATACTGCGTACTTCCGGAGATCTCGACATCGGGCTTCCACGCCGGCTCTGCAATCCGTGCAACGGCTTCGCTCTCCGGCGTTGATGGAAGATACACCCTCCCTCGCTCACCCTGGGCTACAATCGCCATCAGCTTCGAACCCATTCGTCCGCTCTGGCCCTCAGCTTTTATGTAATCGCCCGAGATCGGCGCTCCCGACATGAGGCAACTGAAGTTGGCGCGTGCCAGCTTAGTGCCACGACCCACTGCCTCCACGTCATCTGGCTTTCCCACCTTCACGGTAAATCGGTAACGGCCACCCTCAACTACCGGCTCCACGTAAGTCTCTTTGCCAGCCCTTGTACAGAGCATGAAGCTAGAAACCAACGGTACGTCTACTGAGGTAAAGGCTGGATTAGGACTTTTCACAGTACGCGCCCACAGCCATGCAATCACGGTAAGTTGCTTGCCGATGTATGGATTCAAGTCTGGCCGTTCTTGCGCCATCTCCGCCGTGACCCCAATCTTTGGGTAGAGGTTTCCGATGCGTTTCTCAGCCTCGTCACGCATCCACCTACCGTAATACCGGACATCTTCCGCCAGTCCTTGCGCACCGCGCCACTCTCGGGCAATCAGGTCCTTCTTCGATCGTGCTTCCGGATTTACGGGTGGTCTCGCTGCGAACCTCGGCGGAATCTCAATCATGGCTTTGTTGATGAGCACCGCAACCGGGTTCAGGTCGCTGGCATAGCTTTCGAGTCCCAAACGTTGCGCTTCCAGCGGCAGCGCGCCGCCTCCGGCGAAGGGGTCGTGGAAGGCCGGAAGCTTTTCCGGATCAAATAGTTCCTTTGCTCGCGGATGATCCTTGTTGTCGGCGCATGTTGAGCGCCAACTCTTCCAGATCTCGGCCCGTGCTCGCTCCAGCACCTCCTCGTTTGTAGTGTTTTCCCACTTGACGAGGTCTTCGATGATTCGAAACAGCCGCTGGCGCTCCGTTTCCTGCGCTTCGTCCGTGCGAAAGCTCTCCGGATGACTCGACGGGTCATCGACCATCTGCGCGAAGATCACAGCCCGGGCCGCAGCCAGCGGCCTCCTTGCCCACCAAAGGTGCAGTGTGCTGGGGTGGCCATGCCGGATAGACTTTTCCCTCGCTGATGCGATGTTGATCGCCTCAAGGGGCAGCGCAACTTCAATCAGTTTCTTCCTCAAATCAGTTCCTTCTTCAGTTCTTCATCAAGTTCTTCTTCGATTGACGAGATTGGAGCGCCTTCGACGATCTTCCGCACCAGCTTGCAGCGCGCCTTCGATTCGATCGGGGCCTTCTCGATTACGGAGAGGAGATCGATTTCCAACTTGGATTGGTCTTCCAACTCGAATGTTCCCAAATCGCCATAAATGGCGTCGTCCGCCACGTCCATGGCCGCAAGAAGTTCCTTTTTCGAAGTCTTTAGCCCCCGAAAGAAGAAACTGTCTGTGTAGGCTTTGCGTGGGAAGGCAGCTATGTCGGAAAGTAATGAGTACGCCTGTCCCCATGGAGAAGCGAATGCGCCCTCGGTAGACGTGAAGCTGATCGAAGAATAGGAGAGCGTAGGCATGAAGTTGGATGATTGAGCTTTAGTCAACCGGACCTTCAGGCTTGCAATCACTTTTTCGACGATGTCCGGCGTGACGTGCCCCGGCCTGCCCAATTGCGAGTAAATTCCATCCAAATCAGCGACAAGCTTCTCGCGCTTTCCAGCTAGAAACGCGTCAACATCACCCTTGAGCAGGGCTGAAATCAGCTTCAACCCTTCGTCGTTTGCTCGTTCGAGTTCCGACTCAAAAAGGTTTCGCGCAGTATTCGGCATCCAGCGCATGTTGTCGGCGAGACCGAAGGTGAATTTTGTCAGGAGAGCCCGTAGACCATTACGGCATGCATCAATCTCCTTGAGCGTCTTTTCGTCGATCACCGAAACGCGCAGGTTGACCTTCCGGGTCACGCTGCCACTACGTAGCTTCGAGGCATCACCAAACAACTTTGGGTCCAGAGGCGCGTCTAACGGCGGAATCTTGCTGAGCTTGTCGATGCTCACAAGTGACCCTTTGGCATAGAGGCCAGCTACGAATTTGGCGAGTGGATCCAGTGCTTTGATCCCGAGTTGCCCGGTGGGAGATTGTGGAACCTTTCCTGCAGATGACTCTGGGACAGTCTCTCCGGGTTCAACCACGGCTTGTGCGAGGTCGCTTGACCCATCTTCATCGGCCTGCACGATCCGGACCTCATCCCGATATGACTGCCAGGTGCGCGCTGCTTCCTCCGAACCCTTAGGAATCACAAGTTCCGGGATGTCGGTTGCACCCGGCAGGCGGATGTCGCACGCCTTGTCCCAAAGCCAGTCGAAATGGCATCTGAACGCTTCAAGTAGGGATGGGTTTACTTGCAAGGCAAAATTCAGGTGCCCTTCACCCCACGGATCGAGACCGAGATCCTCGCTTGGGCCGACCACCATGTGGACCATGTCAGAGTTCTTTGTTGATAAGCAGAGCGCATTGATAGAGCGATCTGTGACTTGTTCCAAGGGTAAGATACGCGCAGAGAAACGATCCGAGTGGCGCCTCGCAATCGCCTCCAGGTCGGCGAGATCTGACTGACGTGCCGCGCAAGCTGGGTAGACGACAACCACAACCGAGACCTTGAGATCGGAGTTGCACTCTAGCCATTCATCGAGAACTCTCACCCCTCTAGCCGTGACTGCTGGCATGACTCCAAAGAGCCAGGTTGCGCCAAGAACCAAGTCACCAAAGGGTGGATAGTGTTCATATATGCTTGGCTCCTTGGATATCCGAACCTCAGGCCAAATGAAGGGAACCTGCGGTTTGAGAATTCTCACGATAGTTCTCCGGCCCTTGCGAGGAGTTCACTAAAGTCGTAATTCACGCTCGTGACCCCGAAGTCCGGTTCGCGTTGGAATGGCCTCCGCACGTAGTGAACACGGTGCGCATCGCCCTCCAGAAATTCGACTATGGCGAGGATAAAATCCTCGGGCTTGTTGAGGGAGTAAAGGATCTCGTTCTTGGTGACGGTAATCGTAGCGGCCCCGGAGACGCGGCCCTTTACTTCCAGAAAGCGAATTCGCCCCGTTCTGGCGTCTCGGCTTTCGATATCGTAGCCGAGCTTCTCGTATTCGCGGTCGGTCGGTTCGAACCCGAGTTGGCGCTCGATTTCAAGAACGATGGCCCGCGCGCGAGCACCCGACGCTTGAGTGTCTACCGCTTGCGTCCACTCGGGCAGTGGTCTTCCGGTCATCTGGGCAATCAGTCCAGCTGGGACGACGACGAAGCCGCCCAGTGCTACAGGCGGCAGCGCTGAAACCTGCGCTTCGAGATCGAGCTCCCCCATGCGTTTCTGGAGGCGCGCTTGCAGGTCGTCGGCGCGGCGGCTTGCTTCCTGCGAGTTGAGCCGGGCATTCTGTTTGCCCGCATGCTCCTGAAGCTTCAGGTCCTGAGCGCGATGATCCCAGTAACCAATTTCTTTGGTGAGCCGATCCTTGACCGCTGCGCGCGCCTTGTCTATCCAGGCGCTACGCCGGTCGCGCACCTCCTTCAGGTGTTCCGGCACTACCTCCGCGATGGCGTGGGCCAACGCCTTCTGCTCCAAATCTCGAGTAATCCAGGCGCTTTCCGGGCGCGCCAACAACGCATCGACGTCGGGTTCATCCGCACGTATCGGGCGGTAGTCAAGATAGGGCGCGTAGTGGATGTGGCGGGCGTGGCCTGTGGCGTCGATCTCCACGTACAGCATCTGCTTCGAAATCGTGCGGCGGTCGCCACTCTTAAGCAGGCTCGCATCCTGCACGGCGTGCTCTAGGTAAAAGAGCACGCGCGGCATCGTTCCGGGATCACCCTCATCTACGAGCACCGTGCCGCGCCGCAGAAGGTCGCGATGACGGTCGAGTGTTAGGTCGAGCGTGGCATCGAGCAGAGGATGGCCGGGGCAGACGAAGGCGGCGAGTGGCTCGCCCTGCGGCGCGATTAAAGATTTCTCGAAGGCGATGCGCTCATAACGCGGGAGGACCGGTTCACCAGTTCCGATGAGACGGTCGCGGTTGCGCACCGGCGCCGGCACATGGGTGACTTCATAGCGGCGCGTCTCGCGCTGGCGGGCTGTGCCGCCGAGCTGATTGAAAGCTTCGAGGAAGAACGACTCGATGTAATGCGGTTGCAGGCGGCGGGCGGCTGCGCGTTCCATGTCCTCTCGCACACGAGCAACACGGCTAACGTCCATCACGTCGTGGGCCAGAGCGCGCTCTTCGAGCAGGTTCTGGAGCTGCGGTCGATCGACGGCGTTGGCGATGGCCTGCGTTAGTTTGGCGCGAATTTCGGGACGATCGCCGTAACGGATGGCTTGAATCAACAGGTCTCGCAGCGGACGGCCCTCGAACTGAATTTTGCCGAGCACGTCGAACACCTGCCCGCCGAGAGCCTGGCGGGCCTGCTCCAGTTTCTCAAGCAAGGTGTGGTAAACGTCGCCCTCACGCGTTTCCTCGGCGACCAGGTTCCAGAGGTGGCACACCTCGGTCTGTCCGATGCGGTGAATGCGGCCGAAGCGCTGTTCAATCCGGTTGGGATTCCATGGGAGGTCATAGTTCACCATCAGGTGTGCGCGCTGAAGGTTGATGCCCTCGCCCGCGGCGTCCGTGGCAACCAGAACCTGCACCTCCGGGTCGTGTCTGAACGACTCCTGCGCCTTCATGCGGTCCTCGCGACCCATCCCGCCATGGATGACGACCACAGCGTCTTTGCGTCCGAGCAGCGTCGTGACGCGGGTTTCCAAGTAGCTCAAAGTGTCTCGATGCTCGGTGAAGATAACGAGCTTTTGACTGGGCGACGGTTTAGGCAGCGGAATAACGCCACCATCAACCGAAACCTCGCCGGAAGCGCCATCGGAAATGGTTGCGGACTTGAATATCTCACCGAGCAAGCTGGCGAGTTCGCGCCACTTTCGGTCTTCGCCGCTGCGGCGCACGCTATGCGCCAGCGATTCAAGGCGGCCTAGCGTGGCGATTTCGGCTTTCAGCTCATCGATGGTGCGCGCCGCCGTCGCCTGATCGAGGATCTCCTCCTCAGCCGCTTCGACCTCGTTATCTGGCGCCTCTTCAAGGTCCTCCACGTCCTCGGCATCGAGTACAGGAGTTGCGGCGGCCATGGCCTCGGCTGCCGCGCCACGTTGCAAGACTTCGAGTTCCCGCAAGCGCTTTTGCAATCGTTCGCTGCGTCGGTGCAGCGACTGGTAGATAGCCTCGGGAGAGGAGGCGAGCCGCCGTTGAAGGATGGTAAGGGCGAAACCCACCGTGCCCGCTCGCTTATCGTTGGCAAGCGCCTCGGCGCGATTGAACTCCTCGCGGACGTAGTCGGTGACTTCCCTGTACAGCCGAGCCTCGGCGTCGGAAAGCCGATACGGCACGGTATAAGCAATCCGCTCCGGGAAAAGCGGCGTGCCATCGAACTTGAGCAGGTTTTCCTTCACCATCCGGCGCATCAGGTCAGAAACTTCCACCTGATGGACACCGTCACGAAAGCGGCCCTCGAAACGGTCGCCATCGAGCAGCGCCAGGAAAAGCTGGAAATCCTCCTCTTTCCCGTTATGCGGGGTTGCCGTCATGAGAAGGAAGTGCCGTGTCAGGCCGGAGAGAAGCTGCCCGAGGTGATAGCGCTTGGTGTATTTGACCTCGCCACCAAAAAAAGTCGCAGAGAGCTTGTGTGCTTCGTCGCAGACGACAAGGTCCCAGCGGCATTCCGGGACTTGCAGCTTAAGCTGCACATCTTCGTTGCGTGAGAGTTTGTCAAGACGGGCGATGACGAGGTTGTTTTCCAGGAACCAGTTGCCGGTACGTGCTGCTTCGAGCTTGTCGTTCGTCAGGATCTCGAAGGAGAGTTGGAAGCGGCGGTAAAGTTCGTCCTGCCACTGCTCGGCGAGGCTACCTGGGCAGACCACGAGACAACGCTGCAAGTCACCGCGCGCGATCAGTTCTTTGATGAACAATCCAGCCATGATGGTCTTGCCTGCTCCGGGGTCATCGGCGAGTAGAAATCGTAATGGCTGACGCGGGAGCATCGCTTCGTAGACAGCCGTGATCTGGTGCGGAAGCGGCTCGACGAGGGATGTGTGCACAGCTAGGACTGGGTCGAAGAGATGCGCCAGACGGATGCGATGCGCCTCCGAAACCAGGCGGAACAAATGCCCGTCACCGTCAAAGCTCCACGGGCGGCCGTGCTCCACGATCTGGAGGCGCGGCTCGTCATGGCGATAGAGCAGCTCATTGGCGACACGGCCGGATGGCCCTTTGTACGTCAGCTCCAGGGCTGCGGAGCCAAACCACTGTACGCTGACCACAGTGACGACTTGGTCCGGGAGAATGCCTCGGACGGCGGCAGTGGGCTGAAGGTCTTCAAGACGGGTCATGTGGCTCTTCGTATCAATTTCCCGGCAACGTTGACGACCTGCCTCTGCCGTCTCCCGCTCTCCGCTATTTCATCTGCAACGTACTTTACCAAGTCCGTTGCCTCGGTGACAGCAAAGTTCCGGTTTTGCCTGTACGAAGGTTTTCCGTGCGTAGCGTCTGTACAAGTCGAGTGCATGCTAGCGAACCTGTTGCTCCCTTGCGCAGGATAACTCGAATCCGATGTGAGCCAAGAGATTGTGTCAATGGTGCGCCCGCGCTGGTTCTTAGTGGGGATGTGAGAAGTCTCGCAAGACAGGCCAGCGGCCAACTGAATGATGAGCCATTGTTGTGGACATTTACGAAAATCCAGCCCGTCTCTATGCTGAATTCGTATAGCGATAAATCGTGGTTGGAGCGGTTGTGTCCATAAGGTAGTCTAGGCCTCCGCTGAGATCATAATGTTGACTGGAACTCGTTCCGTCGTCGGCAATGACTTTGAATTCAATGCTTCGATCATGGAACTGCCGATGTCTGTGGAACGATGTGACATAGATATCAACTTTCGGGGCGAATCCCTTAAGCATTTCCGCCATTCGAGCTGAGATCTGGGATACAGACTCGTATCGCCTGTCCTGTGAATGCAGTTCACGACAATGGACTTCGAGTCGAGACAAACACTTTGCTTTGCTGTTTATGAATTTCACAAGATCACACAATGCTGGAGACTGCACTGCACAGAAGGGATCGATGATGACCACTTTTTCTATGTGACGTCCATCTATCGAAGCAAACACAGCATTCAAATCGCGGGGCGCGCCAACTTTGAACGCATACCGTTCAATCGGAAGTTTCGACTTGAAGTCCGAGGCTGAGTACCAAGTGGTACGCTCGCTCAACTCACGGATCCTAAGTGACGTTTGTGCCTGATTTAGCCCGGTATAAGCTGGTCTCGGCAGAAGTGACCGTAATAAAGGAGTTGAAGGATCTAACGTATACCAAACGGGACCCTCAGGATCAGGTGAGAAGATGCGAGGATATTCAAATAGATTGTCGCTCTGCTGAAACGATGACCTACCGATCCTTAATTTGCTGTCATTCAACCACGGTTCAAGATATCGGAGGGTCCGCCTTAAAAGTTCCGGCATCTGGGTAACAGCTGCACTAAGATCCTGCACCGTGTGGATCGATACGTTCTGTCCTTCACTCAAACTGCCAACAATCCAATGCAGGATGTCGTCGTTCGAGTCTTCCATGGGCAAGCCATCGTTAATCCGCGGTACAAAAAGATGATAGGTTTTTAGCTCCGCAATTCGTCTTTGCAACGCACCAAGGCTAGGATCCTTCCAAAGCACGGCGCCGTATTGCGATAGCTCAGCAGGCGATGTGTTCTGATCTATTTGTTCAAGCCAGTCTTTGACAGGTCTCCGGACAAATTGATCCCATGAGCGCTGGTTGCTGTAGTCGCAAAGGCAGGCCGTACATGCGTTAGCGCAGTCTCGCGAGCAAGAAAGTTGCTTACTAGCCCTACGCAACAACGCGGTCATCGACACCCGCTCGTCGAGGCGCGCGCAGTAACCGGCACCGCCAGCGACAGCATCATAGAGAATTACATCGACTGCTGAGTTCCGCATCCGATATGTAGCTCGCAACTCAGAAGCCTGTATCGATAGCAGCTCTGCGGCTGCAAATCGCAATGCTTCTGCTAGTGTCCGAGCGCAGTTTTCAGGAAACATGGCCGGCGATTCATTTTCAGGTCCAGCCAAAGGTAGAGGTCGACTGATCCGAATGATGAGCACGTCGGTGTCGAAACGATGCACAAGGTCACTCGGGTAGATTTGATAGCTATACACACATGCCTTACCACTTAATGGGTCTTTGTGCGGTGACCATTTGACGGCGAGTGGCTTGATGGCTGCTTCAGCTCCGTGGCAAAGCGGGCAGATTATGTACCCAAAGCCTCGCGATCCGCGATTGACCATGAAGAGACTGCCACGCAGCTCTTGGTGTGACCCTTGAAGTCTCTGTTGATCGGCCTGGGCACGAAGTAGTGACGTATTGACTGCGTCATGATCTGAACGGTGGAATAGTGCCTCGTCAGGTATGGTAAGAAGCCGAGCCTCATCTGCCGGGCGCTCTCGCCGACGTGTTTGCCCGGGATCATCTCCAGTCCGCTCAACATAGGATGTCACGAAACCGCGAGGTATAACGAACGCTCGCGCACTTCGCTTCTCTTTCGATCCGCAGTTCGTACACTCACGTGGAATGCTGTCTTTGCTTACATCGAGATCAACGTGATGACAGGAGGGACACGCCACATACCATTCGGTCGGCATGAATATCCGGGACGAATACGCAAGGCCCCTGCTTGTCCAAATGCGACCGTTGGCTACAACCTCAGCGCCAGGTGCATATTCGCTTATGCCGAGTGAAGCATCCCGATTTAAGACGATATCTGCCTGGTTCTGGCCATTGTAGGCGCTCTTTGCCTCATTGATCACTTCCAAGCTCAGACTGTGAACTGGAAAGCTGTACGAGGGGATGAGACCCCGCCTCGACAGGAGGTCTACCAAAAACTGTTTCATATATGTTTCACGCAGTTGTGCCCAATGATTTCTGCGCTTGTACGAGGCCGCGTCTTCACCCTGAATCTCATCAAGCTCGCGCGTGTATATCTTCCAACGCTCCGACACTTCAGCTGCGAGGTTTTCCAGTCTATTGGAGAAGTATTGAATGAGCGGTGCACCCGAAAGTCCGACCTCGATTGAGGAGTCTTGCTTAAGCCGCCGTCCAAGTCTTTCGGCCTCCTCAAGAGCTTTCTTACCTTGCGCGCTTTCCAACCAGCTATCGGTTTGGTCCAAGAACTGTTGTTGTTCTACGTCGCCAAATTTATTGCCAAACAGATCCACTAGCATCGGCGCATTACGGTCAAGATTGGCAATTCTTGACTTTAAAAAGTGCGAAAGCACAATTGCATTTTGATGACGACGAAATAGCTGCGCATTGTCCAGTCTCAAGAACGGAATTGGCGCAGGTCTCTTTAGGTAATCGTCGAAATGCTCATACACGGCTTGATCATATGGTGTGCTACGCGCCACGGTGACTGAGAATGGAGCCGCCTGCGCTCGACGGCCTGCGCGCCCCGTACGCTGCTGATAATTGGAAATCCCTGGTGGCAAGTTAAGGTTCACGACAGCTTCTAGTTCCCCGAGGTCAACACCCATCTCCATTGTCGTAGTACAGCTCAACAAATTAATCTTCCCAGTCCCGAAGTTGCGTTCAACGCGGTCTCGCAGGTCGGTAGACAATGCAGCAGTGTGTTCGCGGGCACTGGCGATTTGAGCGGCTCCTTCACGATACGTGTAGAGGTAGTGGTTGTTCTGCCACAACTCAG
>Ga0206881_10154_pt1 | contig 19097 bp, 13 predicted proteins | sample Alteio_BWOrgCont_3_FD_152867 | JGI IMG/M metagenome (GOLD analysis project Ga0206881, IMG submission 152867) | Enriched cells from forest soil in Barre Woods Harvard Forest LTER site, Petersham, Massachusetts, United States -... | ecosystem: Environmental > Terrestrial > Soil > Temperate forest >...
GGTACTGTGTTCGGTGATTCAGAGCAATCTGTATGCTCATCCACCCTCATGCGGCTCACGACTGGAGTTCCTGGCTCCTCTTCACTCTTTGCTACAAGCCCTGAAGGCCGAGGGTCCCGCGGACGCCCGTTTTTGTAAAGCTACCTCAACGAAGGCGTGAATGCCGCAATTTTCTGGTCACTGGCGCGAATCTCCCCGCGTAAGGGCAAGACGTAATTACCGATAACCCGTTTTGCAGGCACCTCGTTATCATATCGACGTCCAATCGAAGTGATTACATTAAAGGGGACGGGACTCTTGACTTCTCACCAGTTTCACAGGTCGTGGTCATCGGAAAGAGCGTGGGAGCAGACCATATCGGATCGATTAGACCGAAGGGTGGAAATACAAGTCGCCTTGTCGGACAGATAACTATGCAGAGCTTTACTCCCGGATTACGGGCAGACCGGAGGTGATCATGCGTGGTGTCTAAAAGTTCGGCTTCAGACAACTGTGCGGGAGATGGCACCGATTCCTCGTCGTCTACGGCGGACTACTTATCTTCTGCGGTGCCCAAACAACTGGTCGCCCTCCCGCCATATCTCTCGATCAAGAACCCTCTCATTGCCAACTCTGCCCTTGCACTATCGAGTCTTCGATTGCGAGAGTGGAGAAGCCTTGCTCCCAGCGAAACCGTACAAGGTCTGCGGGTGCGCCAACTCGGATCACACCGGGTGCGCCTACGAAGCGACCGGGGTTGGCGGTTGCCATGTGCACTGCTTCGCCGAGGCTGAAGCCGGTGTTGGCGGCGACGTATGCGATTGCGTCTTTAAGCGTGGCGGTTGAACCAGCAAGATAGCCGCTGTCAACGACAGTGAGGCGGCCATCCGGATGAAGATCAACCTTGCGGCCGACCGGCGTCACATACTCACCGGGTGAAAGCCCTGCGAGCATCACGAGATCCGAGACCAGAATGGCACGCTGCACCGTCTTGGCGCGGATCATGACGGTGAGCGTGTCTGCCGGCAGATGATGACCGTCGGCGATAAAGGTGGCGGTGAGACGATCCTCTGCCAACTGCGCCCAGATCAGATTAGGATGGCGTGGCAGCAGGTTTGCCACCCCGTTGCCTAGATGGGTGGAGAGACGTGCACCGGCAGCGGCGGCTGCGTGAATCTGATCCGCACTCGCGCTCGTGTGACCGAGCGAGATATAGATGCCGCGCGCAGACAGCGCCTGAATGTACTCGGGCGCACCGGGGTATTGCGGCGAGAGCGTGACCATACCGACGAGATTGCCGGAAGCAGCCTGCCAGCGCTTGAACTCAGCGATATCTGGCGGACGCACATGCTCGCTGGGATGCGCGCCGCGTGGGCCGTCCTCGGAAGCGATGTGCGGGCCTTCCATATGCACACAGGGGATCATGTGCATGAGCAGCGAATCTGCCTGGCGCGCGGCTGCGATGATGCTTAGGTTGCGGACAATCTTTTCCTCGGAGGCGGTGATGAGCGTGGGAAGAAACGTGGTGACACCGGTGGCAAGCATCCGACGCGCGAGACTTTGGACGGTTTCGATCGTTAGATCGTCAGCATTGAGATCGTCGCCCCGATAGCCGTTCACCTGTAGATCGATCAGGCCGGGTGCGAGCCAGATAGTTTCGTCGGGAGCGCCCTGCTCGATGGCGGCGATGCGCCCATCGGCACAATGCACAATAAGCGACTCTCCGGTCCGCGGGTCGCGGCCTGTCAACGATCTATACATTATGGAATGGGAGTTCACTGGCGGATTCGGGATCAAGATACAAGGTGCAGTGTGGATGCCGGCGAAGCACCGTGGCCGGGCACATGGGATGGATGGGATCCAGGAGTGCGCTGCGCACCGCCTCTTTCTTGAGGGCGCCTGGCACCGTGCAGAAGAGTGCGTGGCCAGCGAGAAGCCCAGGCACGGTGATGGTGAGCGCGCGGGTGGGTACGTCGCTGAGTGTAACGAAACATCCTTCAACTACCTGCTGTTGGCGGTACTGCTTGTCGAGATCGACGATCTTGACGGTGAGCGGGTCTTCAAAGTCAGCGGGTGGGTCGTAAAAGGCGAGATGTCCGTTGGATCCGATGCCGCAACAGGCGATATCGATGGGTGCGGCCTGGAGCTTCGCGGCGTAGTCAGCGGCGGTCTGCTCCGGATTATCGCCAGGCTCGAGAAGATTCACCGCCGCGAAGGGGAGATGATCGAAGATCGCGTGGCGCAGCCAGAGGGCGAAGCGTTGCGGTGCGTCTCTCGGCAGGCCAAGGTACTCGTCCATGTGGAATGCGGTGACCAGCGACCAGTCAATATCCTTCTCCTCGGACAGCGCGGCAAGCATTTCTCTTTGGCTGGGTGCGGCGGCAAAGATCATGCGCACGCCAGGCTTTTTGTCCAGACAGGCGCGGATTTCACACGCTATATCCGCGGCGGCATGCTTACCCATCGCGATGCGGGATTTTGCTACGTGAATGGTAAGCGAATTGGGTGGGGATTCTTTCAGAGTCGACATGCCGATCCTAAGTAGATTAACTCCTACGAGATTTCACGACGATCCTCAATATCTTCGGCAAGATACTCGTTTGCGGGGAAATCCCGATTGATACTCTGCAGCAGAGCGTTGGCTGCCGGCTTCGACTCGTATGTGAAGAGTCCGACCACGAGGTAGAGAATCAGCGCAATGATGACGGGACCGCCCACACTGATGGCTGGGGCCATGTCGCCTGCGCAATGGGCGATCTTCGCAGGGAAGACAAACTTGACGAGCATGAAGGTGAGCACGCCGCCGCTCCATGCGGCGAGCGCGGCGGCAGGACCGCAGCGGCGAAACGGTAGCAGCATGCCGAGTAGCATAGGAATCGCAATCGGGCCGAGAAGCGCAGCGAACCAGAGAATAAGCAGACCGAGCACGCCGCCAAAACGATTCGCATAGATGGCGATAACCATACTGAGCGCAAGGAAGGCGAAGGTGCAGATGCGGCCTGCGAGCAGTTGCGCGATGCCGCTCATGCGGAGGTGGCCGCGGCGCAGCGCGGGGAGAATGTCGCGCACAACCACGGCGGAGATGGCGTTCGCGTCAGAGGAAGTCATCGCCATGGTGGATGCGAAGAGCCCGCCCAGCACCAGGCCAAGGAGACCGCGTGGCAGCATAATCCGGGCCATCAGTGCATAACTTTCGGCTGGGTCAGCGATATGTGGAAGCAGCAGTGGCGCGGCCCACACCGGAAAAAACAGTACCAGCGGCCAAACGAGAAAGAGGGAAGCGGAGAGCAGTGCGGCCTTCTGCGCTTCCTTGCCCGTAGGTGTGGCGATGAAGCGCTGTGCGAGGTTCCACGTGCCGCCGTTGTAGGAGAGGGTGTTGATGAGCAGGAAGACGGCAGCGAAAAGTGGTGTATACGGAGCGACAAAGAGGTGCGAGTGCGAGGGCGGCAGACGGCGCCAGACTGTCCACAGAGCAGAGACGCCGCCAATATGCGATAGCACCTCGATGAGCATCGCGAAGCCGGCGATAAGCTGAATGCCGAATTGAGTCAAGTCCGTGAGCGCGTTTGCCCACAGGCCACCGGTGACGGCGTATATCAGAGTGACGCTGCCTGTGAGCAACACACCGTAGACAGGCGGCACCTTGGCAAGAACATTGAGCAGGATAGCGGTGGCAGCCCACTTGGCGCCGATATCGAAGATCTTAAGCAGGGCTCCGCTCCAGGCCAGCACCTGCTGCGTAGGCAGGTTGTAGCGGACCACGAGGTACTCGAGTGGAGATACCATGCCGGTGCGCTGGCGGAGGCGCGCCCAGCGCGGCGGAAAGATACGGTAGCCAATCAACATCGCCAGCCCAATAGTGCAGGCCCACCATATGTAGACGCTAAAGCCCGCGGTGTAGGCAATGGCGGCATAGGCAACAAAGGCGGCCGAACTGTATCCCGACATGTGATGCGAGATGCCGGAGAGCCACCAGGGCATGACGCCACCGGCGGCGAAGTAGTCGTTGGCATTCTTGATTTTGGTCCGCGCCCACATGCCCATGCCGATCATGAGGGCGAAATATGCGCAGAGAACTGCCCAGTCCAAAAAGTTCATTCCTATGCCATTTGAACTCATACATCTTGTCATGCGACCGGCTGCGTGACCAGCCAGGTCGGTGGAGAATGGCAGGGTTATCGAGCGAGTGTCGCATCGGCCTTGATTGTTACCTCTCACCGATGTATTTCATATAGGTTTCGCCCTCCGGACAAGTTGATAGAAACGATCCGGATGGCTAGCCAGGGAAGCGGAATAGGCCGTCGCCCGCTCCCATTGGAAGAGCAACTGATCCTTTGGCTGCAGGTCAAAGACAGGTTCCAGCTTTGCGGCAGAATCCCGGAAACGACCCGTGTCCCAATCCTTGGTCAACGCCTCTGCAAGCTCCCGATCGCGCTCGGCGATGCTCTGAATCAGTAAGTCAGTGGTCTCCCGTTCCAGCGGCTTTCTGGCGGCTTGCTCAATGACAACCCCCTCACGCCAAAACATTCTGTCCAGATACTCTATGCAGAGCCCAAAGGCTTGAAAATCGGAGAGATTCTTCGCCACAAGCGGTTCTAACTGAACCAGCAGGCTGCGGATCCGTGTAAAGGGATTTGGACAAGGCGATGCATCTTTCAGTAAGGCTGTAAGCTCCTCATCATTACTCCAGGGAACCGGCAAAAGGAGACCCATCCAGGACGCTGTTTCCCGATCTTTCATATAGGGCGCTGCGTCATAAATCATGTGGAATACTTCATCCCAAACCTCGTTCCACTTCGCTCGATAGTGCTTTTCCACAAACCTGCGGAATCCCGAGGTTTGCGCTGTCCCCGTTCCATCATTGAAGGCGACGGCGGCGTACGCGAATCCATCCCAGATCGAATTCTGAACGTAGCGGCTGGGTACCCAGTTTGTCAGGATAACTCCCAGCGAGTTCGGGTCCTTCGTTTCGAGGTAGGCATCGGCATAGGCGTCGATGTTCCGCAACTGTTCAGTGCCAACCCGCGCGCCCCACTTATAACAACTCAAGGCGGGTGCTCCGATTCCACGAGAGCCATTGGCACTGACTTTCTGAAAGGTCTCACGAAATCTGGCTGAGCTGTTGTCCGAGTAGTTCCAATCCATGACGATGATGTTTTTGCTTAATTGGCCGAGAATCTCGGGCACTTTGTGAAGAACAATGTCACCCCACACGATAAATTGCTTTCCTAGTCCCGCAGAGATTTGATTGAGTGAATTCAGAAATTCTGCCCATATTTGGGCCCGAGTCTTCGTCTGAAGGGCTTTGCGGGAGAGCATCGATCCGCCCCAGTTCACTTCATCGCAGCCCCCGTGAAGATAGATCGAAGGAAAAGTCGCGGCAACTTCTCTATATAACTTCTCGAACAATTGCAGCGACTCCGGATTAACCGGAATGATGCCCGTAAATTCAGAAGAGCCGGTCGCTTCCCGGTCCAGTAAATGAGCGTACGCGGAAGAGCGCGTAATGTATCCCGTGTGTCCGAACGATTCCAGTTCGGGGATCAGATCGACACCGTGGCTTTGGCCGTACTCTGCCAGGCTCTTCAATTGTTCAGGCGTAAATGCATTTCTATGTGTGACAAGATCGGGAACCGAAGCAAAGCGCATCACACTCCCCTGGTCGTCCGCCAGCCGGAACTGAAGTGTATTGAGCTCCCAGTCCGCGCAGAACTCAATCACCCGCCTGTAGTAGGCGATGGTTTCCGGGACGCGACCGGCGTCTACCATGAGACCGCGCATTTTTCCCCGGGCCGTGGCTTTCCGCGAATCTGATTGAGTGGTTTGTGCCATAGACTTTCTCGCTGAGGTTGGGTCCCCTACGGCCGTTATCAAATCCGGATTAATCTTGGAAGCATCTCTTATCAGGAGTGGCCTCGCAGCCGCATTGGCGATAACGACGCTCGCCCCCAAAAGGAATTCCCGTCTATTCCTGTTTTCTATACTCAACTTTCACTCCTCTCCAGCGATCTAAGAAATTTGCCTAGAACTCCTTTGGTGACAAATCGCTCATTGTCCTTAGTCAATCTCTTTCGCCCGGACAAGGGTATACGAAGCACAGAGAGAACTCTTTTCACTATTCGTCGAATAGGTAAGCAGATGGTTGCGGAGTACAGCGGTCACTTCATTATGATCGAGGGTCCCGATCTCGTCATCACGGGCACTCCACGAGGTCGCCGAAACCGCACAGAATCAGACCAAGTCGAAGAATTAAGATCGTCCGACAGGCCGTTAGCCACGATTCCATGCGACTCTCTTGCCGTTTGCCATTGATCTTGAATTACTGGACAAACCGGAAGCACTCTCCCGAAGTCGGTAAATCGCTTAGCCTACGCTGATACCGGTTCGATACCGAGCTTGTCGTTGACTGCATGTAGGATTCTCTGCCTCGACCCCAGGTATCATTCCGTGGTTTCTACAGATCGATGACCGAGGAGAAATTGAATCTGTTCCAGCTCACCCCCGGTCGAGTGACAAAGCCGTGCACAGGTGCGACGGAGGTCATGAGGCGAGAGCTTTTCGATTAAGGCGATCTTGGCCTATTGACGCACCACCCACCACACGGCCTTCTCGCTAATACCTGAACCCCAAGCGGTACCAGCATGTGTTACGCGGCGAAAGATGAAACCGTCTTCTATACCTCCAGCGGCCAGCCACGCATCCACAGTGGCCTTGACCCAGTTCGGCAGTGGGACTGTGCGCATGTGGCCACTCTTGCCATACAGATCGATAATGGCCAATGATCGTCCCGTTGCACGATGGCTCAGCTTCAGGGCGATTAGTTCGGCTCGTCTCAGACCGCATCCCAAGAGCAGCGCCAGGATTGCATGGTCCCTCTTGCCGTTGTATTCCGGTATCAGGTGCATCGAGAAGTCTGCGCCCCTGACCACATGTCAGCCAGTTTCCCAACCGCACGCCGAGCTTCTTTGCTCCCTTCGCTCGACGGATGCTGGCCGCGAGATCGGGGACTCAGCAGACCGTTGTCGCAGGCCTCATAAGCGAGTCGGCGCACCGCCGCCAGCCTCAGGTTTATGGTTGCCGGAGCCAGACGTCGAGCCTCCAGTTCATAGCGATATCGAAGAACGACGGTTCGGCCAAATGCCAAACGCGGTTCGGAGCAGTACCAGGCAATGAAGTCGTTGATCGCGAACGCGTAGGTTCGCCTGAAGGCACCTGAACCGAGGCTTTGCAAAGCAGAAGCCTTCGAACGATCAAAGTCGGGCAGACGCAACACTTTGTTGGGCGTGCCACGCTTCGATTTGCGTTTGTCAGGCACGAGAGCGGCCTCCTGAACCGCCGCTTCATGATCGACGCCTTCGGCTATTCAGGTGAACGCTCGCTCCGCCTAAACCACTCCGATGTCGCCCGCAAACGGTACGCTGATCTCCGACTGTCTGATTCACATTGGCGTGATGACGAGTTCTTTCGCGAACTAGGTGAAAACACCGTTTCCCATGGCGGATCTGCCCCGTCGCTGTACAGTGGACATGTTGATGAGTAACCCTTTACCTTCTGCTGAAGGATATCTCAACCTTATGCGTTCCAGGTACTTTCGGATATTCGCCCCGGCTGCGTTTTTTTTCCCGCTGCTAGTAGGGACAGGGGAAGGACAAAATACGACACTTATCAGTCTTGACCAGGCCATTGATCTGGCGCTGGCGCACAACCATTCCATCAAAGCGACGCGAACTCTAATTTTTCAGAATCAGGCCCAGGAGATCACCGCCAATCTGCGCCCCAATCCGACTTTGGGAGCTGATACCCAGTTCGTCCCAGTTTTCAATCCTCAGGATTTTTCTGGGGAAAATCTGAACGAGATTCAGCAGTTCGATGTTGGAATCGGGTATCTCTTCGAACGTGGTCACAAGCGACAGAGGCGCCTGCAAGCGGCCCGCGATCAAACAGACGTCACGCGTGCCCAGGTCACCGATGCCGAGCGAATCCTGGCCTTCAACGTAGGCCAACAGTTCGTCAGCGCTTTACTGGCGGAATCAACTCTTCAGTTCGCGCTTCAGGACCTACAGAGCTTTCAGCAGACTGTAGATATTGGCGAGGCAGAATTCAAGGCTGGGTACATAGGTGAAGGCGATTATCTTAAGATCAAGCTGCAGCTTCTGCAATTTCAGACCGACGTATCCGCTTCGCGTCTTGCGAAAGTGCAGGCGCTTGTAGGCCTGCGTGAGCTCCTTGGCTACAACACGGTACCGGCCAATTACGATGTCATTGGCGATCTGGCATACCAGCCTCTCAAGGCGAACCTAGAAGACCTGCAGATGAAGGCCCTGGGCGAGCGCCCCGACCTCCGGGCGGCGCAACTGGGGATAACAGCCGCGCAGAGCCAAATCCTCCTTGCCAAAGCGAACGCTAAGGTGGACGTAACTGGCACAGGCGATTTTACGCATGTCTCTGGTGAGAACACGGCCTCGTTCTTCGTGAATTTTCCATTGCCGATCTTCAACCGCAATCAGGGAGAGATCGCCCGTACCGGTTATGCGCTCACACAGGCGCAGGAGCAGCAGCAATCGGCTAGCGATACGGTTCTTTCCGATGTCGCCGATGCCTATGAGGCGCTGAGAAGTAACGACGAAGTACTGCAACTCTACACTTCCGGGTACCTCAAGCAGGCGCAGGATTCGCGCGACATCAGCGAGTATGCTTACAAACGGGGAGCTGCAAGTCTCCTGGATTTTCTCGACGCCGAGCGCAGCTACCGGTCCATTCAGTTGGCCTATCGGCAGGCGCTGGGCTCTTACATGACCGCGTTGGAACAGTTGAAGGAAGCAGTAGGGACGAGAAGCCTGCCATGAGCACGTACAGGGGTCTTTGGCAATTAGCCGCAGTAGCCGCGCTCATGCTGACTTTAGCGGGCTGTCAAGGACCAGGATCGAATACCGCTAGCTCGAACAGAGCAGAAAGCTCAAACAATCCGGAACTGTTTGCAATTCCGCAGGACCAGATGTCGCATGTGCAGGTGCTGACAGTTGAACCCACAACGCTGGCTCGGTCACTCCGGCTGACGGGTGCCGTGGCTTACAACAGTTTCCGCACAACCCCGGTCATTACACAGGTAAGCGGACCGGTCAGCCGGGTTGTGGTAGTTCCAGGCCAAAAGGTCCGCGAGAGCGAGCCCATGTTGTACGTGGCGAGTCCGGATTACTCGCAGCTCCGCACCAATTACTTAAAGGCCAAGGATGCGTATGCCCTCGCCCAGAAGGCCTATGCCCGAGCACAGGACTTGTATCAACATCGCGCTATCGCTGAGCAGAATGTGGAGCAAGCGGAATCAGCTGAGGTGCAGGCGGGCGGCGATCTGGCATCGGCGCAAGCCGCATTGAAGGTCATGGGGATTACCGATCCGGACGCACTTGTAAAAGCGCCGCCTTCGTTTGAAGTTCCCGTGAGGGCGCCGATCAGCGGCATGGTCGTTGAGCAGGATGTGTCTGCCGGACAGCTGATTCAGCCGGGCACTACCCAATGTTTCATGATTTCCGATATCAGCAATGTCTGGGTGCTGGTCAATGTCTATCAGAAGGACTTGCCCTACGTGCGTGTCGGAGATACGGTCACAATTCAGACGGACACCTATCCTGAAGTCTTCCACGGGCGTATCTCTTACGTCGCGGCTTCGCTGGATCCAAACACACGGACGCTGCAGGCACGCATCGAAACGAACAATCCAGGCGAGAAGCTGAAGAAAGATATGTATGTGGTGGCTACCGTAAATGCGGGCAATATTAGCAATGCCATTGCGCTTCCGGATGCTGCTGTCCTGCGTGATAGCGAGAACCAGCCCTTTGTATATGCCGCGGCTTCTCCTCACCAGTTCGGCAGACGCTCCGTGACTCTCGGGGAAAGCTTAAATGGACAAACGGAGATTACCAGTGGACTGAAAGCAGGCGACCGGGTCATCGGAAATGGCAGCTTGTTCTTGCAGTTTGCAAACTCGCTACAACGTTAACCGGATTGCGCAAAACTTTGAACATCGTCTCAAGAACTCTGGCAAGGATAGGGTCCACCACAACTGAATGATCCACCGAATAGTCCAAGCGGCGCTGCGACAAAAGTTCCTGGTACTGATGCTGACCGCTTTCATTACGGTCGGGGGGATCCTGTCGTTCCAGCGGATGCCCGTGGACGCCTATCCCGACCTCGCGCCCCCCCAGGTCGAAATCATTACCCAGTGGCCAGACCATGCCGCTGAAGAAGTCGAACGTTTGGTCACGCTCCCCCTTGAACTCGAGATGAACGGCGTGCCGCATATGGTGGTGATGCGTTCCATCTCGCTCTATGGGCTGTCCGATCTCATCCTGACTTTCGAGGACAGCACAAACGACTACTTTGCGCGACAGATTGTTTTTGAACGCCTCGCCCAAGCCACGCTGCCAACAAGCGTAACCCCGAGCATCGCGCCCTTGTTCAGCCCCAGCGGCCTTGTATATCGCTATGTACTGGAAAGCCCGGACCGCACCCCTCAGGAGTTGAAAACCATCGAAGATTGGGTGGTCGAGCGGGTCTATCGTTCGGTACACGGCGTAGCTGACGACTCCGGGTTCGGTGGAACGGTGATGCAATATCAGGTGCTGCTTGACCCTGCCCGCATCTACGGGTATCACCTGACGGTTCCGCAAGTCATGATCGCCCTGGCTGCCAACAACTCGAATGCCGGCGGCGGATTCTACTCACAGGGCGGACAGTTCTACTATGTTCGCGGGATAGGGCTGGTTCGAAATACAGATGACATTGGCAACGTCGTAGTTGGCGCCAACAAAGGCGTGCCAATCCGAGTGCACGATATCGGAGATGTAACGATCGGGCATGCACCGCGCCTGGGCGAATTCGGCTTTCAGAAAAATGACGATTCGGTTGAAGGCGTCATCCTCATGCTGCGCGGAGAGCAGACGCAGAGCGTCCTCAAAGGAGTCGAAGCAAAAACTGAGGAACTGAACCGCCAGATCCTCCCGCCTGACGTTAAGATTCATCCTTATTACGACCGCAGCGAATTGGTAGACCTGACTACGAACACAGTCCGGACCAACCTGCTTCGCGGCATGGTGCTGGTTCTGGTCGTGCTGGTTTTCTTCCTGGTCAGCTTCCGCGCGGCGGTCATCGTTGCCCTCACCATCCCGCTCTCGCTTTTGTTTGCCTTCATCGTGCTCCACGCACATGATGTCGCCGCAAATCTGCTCTCCATCGGAGCAATCGATTTCGGAATTGTCATCGATGGCACCGTGGTAATGATTGAAAACATCTACCGCGAACTGGCACTACGGGAAGGGCAGAACTACAATCTGCACGAAGTTATTCTTGCAGCTGCTAAAGATGTGGATCGCCCCATCTTCTATTCAGTGGCTGTCATCCTCGCGGGTTATCTGCCCATTTACGCGCTCAGAGGACCTTCGGGGAAGCTGTTCCACCCCATGGCCGAAACAATGTCCTTTGCGCTGGTTGGCGCGCTTATCCTGACGCTCACGCTGATCCCCGTGCTCGCCTCCTACTGGTTCAAGGGCGGCGTGCGCGAGAAACAGAATCGCGTTTTCGAGTGGATGAAGCGGAAATATGCAGTTCACCTGGACTGGGCGCTCAATCGGCCCAAGGTCACCATCGTTGTCGCGAGCCTGATATTCGGGGCGACCCTGCTGCTGGTGCCCTTCATCGGAGGCGAGTTCATGCCTCACCTCGATGAAGGAGCGCTTTGGGTGCGGGCTACCATGCCCTACACCATTTCCTTCGAGGAGGCCAGCAGTATCGCTCCTCAGATACGCAACATTCTGATGTCTTATCCGCAGGTCACTGTGGTGGGTTCGGAACTGGGACGACCTGACGATGGCACCGATCCCACCGGTTTTTTTAACTGCGAGTTCTATGTTGGTCTGAAACCCTACAAAGACAAAGCGTGGACCGGCGGGATCATCGGGAAAAAGCAGCTTATCGAATCCATCAATAACAAACTCACTGCCTTCCCCGGGATTATTTTCAACTATACCCAGCCAGCCGAAGATGCCGTGGATGAAGCGCTGACCGGTCTCAAAAGCTCTCTGGCGGTCAAAGTATACGGCGACGACCTCAACGTCCTGCAGGACAAAGCGATACAAATCAAGAACACTCTCTCTCATGTGCCTGGGTTCACCGAGCTTACGGTTGTGCGGGAACTCGGCCAGCCCAGCCTCCTGATCGATGTCGACCGCGACAAGATTGCACGGTACGGGATCAATGTTGCAGATGTGGAAGCCGTGATTTCGGCCGCAGTAGGCGGTCAGGCTGTAACCCAGGTCATTCAAGGAGAGAAGCTATTCGATCTTGTCGTCCGCATGCAACCGCAATTCCGAAGCAGCGCGCATGACATCGGGAATCTATTGGTTGGCACGCCGGACGGGCAGCAGATCCCACTTAGCCAGCTTGCCAATATCACTCAGGGAAACGGTGCTTCCTTTATTTATCGGGAAAACAACTCCCGCTATATCGGCGTGCAGTACAGTATCGAGGGACGTGATTTAGAGCGGGCGGTGCGAGACGGCCAAGCAGCAGTCAAGAAGGCCGTGACATTGCCTCAGGGCTATTGGATGGCGTGGGGGGGTGAATACAGCCAATTTCTCGAGGCCAGATCGCAGATGTTCTTTATTGGCCCGCTTGCCTTAGTACTCATTTTCATGATCCTGTTTGCCCTCTATGGAAATTTCAAATTCCCCGTCACCATTGCCCTGGGTGTAATCATGACCGAACCGGTGGGTGCGCTGATTGCGCTCAAGCTCACTCACACACCCTTCAGCGTTTCCTCCGTCCTGGGTCTTCTGGCGTTGCTCGGGGTATCAGTGGAGACTGCCGTCATCCTCGTCTCCTACATCAACAAGTTGCGGCAGGAGGGTATGGGTATCCGCACGGCCACACGGGAAGCTTCGCTCCTGCGACTTCGTCCGATCATGATGACGGCTCTTGTTGCCTGCCTTGGCTTGCTGCCCGCAGCCCTTTCCACGGGCATTGGATCGGATACTCAAAGGCCGTTCGCCATAGTCATCGTTGCCGGTCTTATCTCTCGCCTTTGCATCGGATTTTTCGTCAATCCGGTGTTGTACGAGATGGTTGCCCGTGAAGGCGATGTGCTCCAGGTCTAACCGAAAACACCGTAGAGCCAGAACACTCACCGAATGTGTCGAGCTAGCTAGCCGACGCAAGTAAAGCAGGAGCCGAGTTCACCTTGCTTTCCAGTGCTCCTCCCAGTGTTGACCAGCAGGCGATTTCTCGTACACCGCATTCTAGAATTGGAATCCGACAGCGCACCGCCTGTAAAGCAGGGTGGTGGGCGAGCCCAGACAGGGACGTAGGGAACTCGTTCTGAGCGATGATGTTGTGGCTGGAGAGGGCGGCAAGCTACGGCCCGAAATACACATGGGTGCTTTCCGAGCCCTTTGTAAAGCATGGGTCTAAGGTCGCGGACAGTCCAGTGATGACGTCTGCGCAAGAGTGCAACGATCTCGATGAGAAGACTGCAAGGATTCGCACCTCAGGCCGCGTTCTCCGGCTACAAGGAGAAGACCGTGGCGAAGCGAGTAGAGAAGCGGGAGCGCAGATCGGCAGTGCTGGAGCCGGATGCAGCGGGCATTGATATAGGAGCCCACGAGATATACGTAGTTGTCCCACTGGACCGCGATGAAGAGACAACACGCAGGTCAGCAGTTTCACCTACGACTTACACGCACTGGCCGATTGGCTGGAGAGCTGCCGAGTTCGCACCGTCGCGATGGAATCGACCGGCGTGTACTGGATACCGCTGTTTCAGATATTAGAAGAGCGCGGCTTCATGGTCTATCTTGTCAATGCGCATTCGCTGAAGATCGCCCAGCTCCTGAAGTTGCTGGCTGATCCAGATGGAGTGGGTTACCGCCTCCATCGCGTTCCGCACTGGCGGCAGATCGGTAAACCATCGTTCGACCCCGGTCGGTGTGGTGAGAAACCGGCCTCGATCGACCACCTCGCCTTCCTCGTTGAGCGTGCAGTAATGACTCCGGACATCGCCAAGATCGATCCCAATCGTCATCTCAATCCAGGAGCTGCTCCCTGGTACTTCCGCGATGAGATCCTCCGTAGGTTTTTCATCCGCATAGTGTCGCACTTTCCAGTGGCGACCGTCTCATCTCACCTATCGGTAACCGCCCGGGGCACTTCGACCGGATAAGTCTCGCGCCCCGGGTAAGAACCAAAATTGTTCGAACTTCTTTGAGACTTTCTCAATCCCGATTACGCCTTTCCCCCGGCTACCTCAATAAGCAGATCACCACATGGACGCGCGACGGCTGTTCTTCCCGCTGGTTTCGTTGCATGAGTGCTGCATTGACGCTTCCTAATCCGCTCCGGGGGCGACGATGTCGTGTCGATCATTTCTGTTCTCTGTTTTGTTCAGCGATTTTGGCTACCGGAGTCTGATTTGGTCGGAATGGCGGAAGCGCGTGTGAGTCGAGCACACCGTCGCCCGTAAAGGGACGACCACCGGTTTTGAAGACCGGGAGATCACCGGAGCCCAGGCACTGCCAACTTGTGCCGCCATGGTTTTCGCAGGGTCAGGTTTTTCACTGCCGGCGTCATTCGCTACGTCTTCGGTCACCTGCGAGGCGCCGGGCGGCCATCGCTGCGTGAGTGGCTTAGCCTCACCATCATCGGCTTCTTTCGATGAGCCCGGAAATGCGAAAAGATGACAAGCTGATTTTCTGCATGCCCCGGAAGGGCGACATATTGGGTCATGCTGAATCAACGCTGTGGCGCAAAGCGGTAGCGAGTCCCAACTGCAAGGCGTCCACATCTGACGAAAAGGCCGCGTGGCTGCATTCTGTAAGCCACAAGTGCGAACACGTCGGGCAGTCGTTGTTTTCGCGGACTCGGCTCTCACGTGTCGCGCAATCGCCAAGCCAATTCATCCACTTTCGAATAAGTAGGGCAGCGGCCTTTCTCGGTAGCCGGTACCAGAAAGTCTCATGAAAGATAATCAGAATAATCTCGAACCTGCCGTCGATACGACTCTCACACCTAAGCCTATTCAAGCGTGAGTCGGCCGACTCAATGCTGCCACTGCAGGCAATTTGCGCAAGCGGCAAAATTAAGTCCGCACAAAACCGCGAAATTATAGTAATCTGCCACCGTTCGCCTGCCCGCGCTTCGAAAACGCTAACGATTCCGAGCGAACCGCCCTTCTCGTGCTCTGTTTCTGGGTGGCTGGCGAATGCTCCCTTCCGCGCGAGTACCGATCAAGAAGGGCTCTCATCAACATTTCGAATGATTCCGCAGCTTGCGGTGAAACGTTTGTCGTGTGAATGACACTACCGTTCCGTGGGGTGTCTGCAGGCATGACGAGCTGAACCTGTCGGCAACGCCCCATTGGATCGGGGATTGTCCGCGATTGGAGACCCATGGGGACCCCGGGCCAGCAGTTATTTCAGACGGCCGCCAATTCTCTTTGGGATGTGCTGAAGCAGCTCCGCCAGGACGCGTCTGCAGTTCTGAACGGCCTGGGTCCGGAACCGGGATTCGTGGGAACTCCGCTGGATGGCCGCCTGCTGAAGGCCATCAATCCCAGCCAGATCAGCACCGCGGATCTTGCCGCGGCGGTCCTTCTTAACGCCCTTAAAACTATCCTGCCTGACGTCGGTGCCGGAGAGGTACCGGTCGCGCTTCATGGCTTTGATCCCGGCAGCGGAGCACCACGCGGGCTCGCTCTCGTCGCAACCACCGACACGGCGGTCACCGCCGTGGCGGCACTTACCGGAGCTGGAGCCCAGGGCCTTGCATTTGAAATCGCCGCTGTCGGCGCAGGGGCGTTCGGACCCGTCACACTGAATCTGCTCCAGAATTGGGCTCTGCAGATTTCCGGAAACGTCAACGGCGGCGGTCGCCTGCAATTGCCGCGCGGCGGTCCGCCGCAAGTGCTCGATACGGGCGCGCCTGTTGCCGTGAACTGGGCAGTCAAGCGCTCCGGGACATCCACGACATTCGGCGCCGACATCGGTCCGCGGATTGTCGCATCGACAGTCAACCTCAGCGCCAAAACGAACGTGGATAGCGGCGGCTTACCCACCATCAACTATGAAATCTCGCTGGGAAATGCCAAGCTTTCGCTCGCGCCCGATTTTCTGGCGGCGTTGATCGGCAATGCGCTTACCTTTCCGATCACTCTCGACCTGACCGCCGACCCCTCCAACGGAATCCAGTTCCAGAATGGGGGTATCAAGGCAACGCTGCCCACCAACCTCGACCTTCCCGGAATTGACATTCAGTCTCTAACCGTCGACGTCGAGACGCAGGGCAGCGCTATCGACTTCAGCTTCACAACCGCACTGACCGGAGGCTTCGAGGGTCTGCCCGTCTCGTTCAGCGTCTCTGGATTAGGCGTTAAATTCCCCGTTGCGGTGGGCGCGGGAGCGCTCGGCATCGATCCGCAAGGCATTCAGCCGGTGCCTCCCAACGGCATCGGCGTCGACCTCACTCTTCCTGTGCTTTCGGGTGGAGGCTTTCTTGAGGTCATCGGTCCAGGCGGCTTCGGAGGTGTCCTCGATCTCGACCTGATCGAGGTGACCATTCAGGCGTTTGGTCTCCTGCAGCTTCCAGTAAACGGCCAGTCTCTTTCATTTGTCGGCATTATCGCGGTTGGATTTCCACTCCCAGGAATCGAGCTGGGCTTCGGCTTTGCTTTGACGGCGGTCGGTGGAATCGTAGCCGTTAATCGCAGGCTGGACGCGCCGTCGCTCGAGGCGGCCGTCCTGGATGGCTCCGTCAATCAGATCTTCTTCCCCGTAGATCCCGCATCTCATGGCCCTGCCATCGTGGCGACCCTCGGAAAGGTCTTCCCGCCAGCGGATGGCCACATTGTGGTCGGTCCAATGCTGCAGATCGGCTGGGGCGGCAGAATTCTATCCCTTTCGATGGCAGTGGTCATCGACCTGCCCAATCCGGTGCAGTTGGTGATCATGGGCCGAGTAAAGCTCGCCCTGCCGGATCCATCTGCGCCGCTGGTGCTCTTGCAGGCGACGGTGGTCGGCATCTTTGAATTCTCGCCCTCATTCAGCCTGACGGTGCTGGCGAGCCTCTCCGGCTCTTCTATCGTAAGTTTTCCGATACATGGCGACCTCCTGTTCCTGTTGCGCACAGGAGACGATGCCGCGTTCGTGCTCTCCGTGGGAGGTTTCCATCCGCGCTACCTTCCCCCGGCAGGCGTGCCGAAGCTGGCGCGAGTGCAAATCGATATCACCCCGCCCGGCTTTCCGGGGCTGCGCTCCGAAGCCTACTTCGCCGTGTCCCCGAATAGCGTTCAGTTTGGCGCGCACCTCGAGCTCTGCGATGAGATTGCCGGCTGCGGCGTCGACGGCTGGTTTGATTTCGACGCTCTCTTCCAGTGGGATCCAGTCTTCTCCTTCCAGGTGAATTGCTCCGCCGGAGTCGCGGTGCAGGTTCTCGGCGAAACGCTAGCCGGCATTTCGTTCCAGCTAGCGGTGTCCGGACCGGCGCCCTGGCACGTGCATGGCACCGGCTCCATCAGTCTGTTCCTCTTCAGCGCTTCTCTTGATTTCGATGTCAGTTGGGGATCAGCTCCACCCGCGTTGCCCCCGCCGGACGATCTCGGTGTTGTCCTCGCTGCCGCGCTCGCCGATCCCTCGGCGTGGGTTGGAACCCCGCCCAAAGGTGACGACGCGATGGTCACCCTCTCTATTGACTCGAACGCCGCAAAGGGAATGCATCTCGTTCATCCGCTGGGAGGAGTCACCGTTCGGCAGCGTGCTGTTCCGCTCGGAATCCGGATCGAGCGCTATCAGAACCAGCCCATTACACCTCAGACCTGGTCCATTTCCGCCGCCGAATTCAACCCGGGAAGCAATGCCTCGCTCGGCAGCCCAACCCAGGATGAATTTTCGGCAGGTGAATTTCTTAATTTGTCCGACGACGAGAAGCTGTCTCGGCCTTCATTCGAGAAGTTCAATTCCGGCGAGGCATTAACTGATCCCGATCCGACCTCCGATACGCTGGTCGTCGGCGATACCTCCCCTGAGGTCGTCCTCATCCCGGCTGCCGACTTCGTCTTTACCGAAAATCTGAAGTTCACCCTGCTGAGCGCCGAAATATTCCTCGCCATCGGTGACCTTCACGCGCTGCCCAATCTCTGGAATGCCGCTGGCACCCAGTTCGTCAGCGTCGCGCAACAACAGCCTGTCGCTGTAGCGAACACCGCAACCATGGAGGCGCAAGCTGTAACCGCTGTCTCGCCCGGATACACGGCGAATCTTCAGGCTGCCCAGGCCCAGTTCGGATCAGTCGGTCCCGCGGCCAGCGTGCAGGTTGTGGAGCGTTGGGAGGTGAGCGCATGAGCACCAATCTCTTCTGTTCGTGGGTGCGGCGCGGCGCTGCATCCGGCATCACAGAGGCCGATCCCCTCGCTGGCCCCTACCCCGTACCTGCAACATTCGATCCCAGCGTGACCTTTTCGAAGGACGGCGTGACGCAGCCTGCGGCCACCGGTCCCAATCTCCAGTTGATCGGCCCCGGAGCCATCCTGGGACTTCACCATAAGGCGATTGCTCGCACCGATCCTGCCAGTCACGCGACAGGTGTAGAAGACAACTACCTGGCCCTCGTCGAGCTGACCCGCCCCGACCTGCCATGGCTCTTCACGCCGGCCAGCGCGAACAATCAGAACCGCCTCCGCCCGTGGATGGTGCTCGTCGTCGTCGTCGCATCCACTGTCTCGCTCGAGCAGGGAACCCCGCTCCCCAGAATCACCGTCAACGACTCCCAACTCCCCGATCTGAATGACTCCTGGGCCTGGGCGCATGGACAGGTCACAGTCGACGATCCTGCGACTGCCTCGCAGGCGCTGGTTCCGTCATCAGGAGGTTCGGCGATTGCCCGTCTGCTCTGCCCGCGGCGCCTGCAAAAGGACACATCCTATCTCGCTTGTCTGGTACCGGCCACGCTAATCGGAGCGCAAGCTGGACTAGGTCTGCCTCTCGATCCCGGACCAGCCATCGCACCGGCTTGGACCGCGGGCACTGGCGCTGACGTCGTCCTGCCCGTCTACTATTCGTGGACCTTCTCGACCGGCGATG
>Ga0206881_10174_pt1 | contig 19045 bp, 13 predicted proteins | sample Alteio_BWOrgCont_3_FD_152867 | JGI IMG/M metagenome (GOLD analysis project Ga0206881, IMG submission 152867) | Enriched cells from forest soil in Barre Woods Harvard Forest LTER site, Petersham, Massachusetts, United States -... | ecosystem: Environmental > Terrestrial > Soil > Temperate forest >...
CTTGGGAATGTGCTCGGTCTACTTCTGCTTCGTATGAGGACTCGGCTTAGTCCACACGCCCCGGTCAAGGTCGAACTCTTTCCATCTGGCTTTGAGGCTTTCACCCGCACGGTGAGCCGTGGGCAGAAGGAGCCGCAGAGCACGGCAGCAACGAGCCTGTTAGCTTTATCTTCTTCGTTCTCGTTTCTGCGCTGATTGGAATAGCGACCGTCAGACCGCGCCCGCGCTTCTCTTCGTTGAATTTCTTGGTGCCCTTCGCCGGGTTGTCGGTCATCCATTTGTCTTGGTCGCGTACTTGAACATCGACGAGAGCAGGACCAGGAGACGGTTGGTTTGGTACTGTGTTTCCTTCAGCGAAGCATGCAGCACATGAATGTCACGCTCGCCTATCGCACTAAGGAGGTGCCTGCCAAGGTTGGGGCGAATGAAGCGCTCAGTGTATCCACGGTCTTTGTGTTGCGTGGCAGGCCGCTTCTTGGCCTCTGCATAGCTGGCCAGATAGTCGGTCGCCAGATCGCCGAGGGTAACGGGCAACATGCGGTCGGAGTCTTCAAAGCTGTAGCTGCCGATGGTCCCTAGAAGGCGTGACGATATTCAACTCTTACGATGTCGTCGTACCAGTCCGCAGATGTCAGTGCTCTCCCGTATCCGACATAGATCGAATTCTTTGAGAGAAAGGACATACGTGTACCGATTTTTAAGTTCACAATGTTCGTACCGCTCGCGTCCGTCGGCGTACCGGTCTGATCCCCGCCAGTGACATTCCAACCTACCAGTTCGATAACCGGGCTAAGCTTAAAACGTTCGCCGTCGATGACTCTATAACTCGGACCTATACCGTAGAAAAAGATGTTGCCGGCAAATCCTGAGGGGCTAGACGTGGGAACTCCCGCAGAGCCTCCGACCGGAAGCCACCCACCTAGTTCACCCTCCAGTTCGAAGCGTTCGGAGAATTTCCTGTAATAGAGGAGTGACGGTTCAAGGCTGTAGTGATTCGTGCCTAGTCCCCTTCGAGGGTCTCCGGACGGAAAATAACCCTTGAGTTGGGCAGTCACGTATCCGTTCGGAGAAGCCCGCACCGCAAACTTCATTCCAGCTTCTACGTCGCCAATGCCGCTGCTGCTAGGAAATGCTTGCGTCACGTTCGGGGGCGGAATCACACCCTCGGGCTGCAGCCAGCGGATTGGAATTTGCAAAAAACCGGAAAGGCGTGAATGAAGAGCGTACTCTCCCATGAACGAAAGAGTCTGAAAGTTTACATATTTTGGAACGCCCGGTCCGGGACCGGGCGCATATGGATCTCCCCCCCCCGGATTCCGATAGCAGCCGCACTTGGCATAGATAAACTCGGCCCGATCAGGGAAGGCATCGTTGAAGGCGGCATCAAAGCGGATCCGAACTTCAGATCCTACAATGGCATTCTCAATGTAACCTACCATGCTCGATTCGATAGTCGGTCGCTTGATCTCGTCAGTATCTTTCTTCGGAGGTGCCTTCTTTTTGGAGTCCGCTGGCGGCTTCGCTTCTGGGTAAGCAGGTTTTGCGGAATGGCCGTTCGCTCCAGCAGGCTCACTTGTATCATTCGCAGGTGCAAGAACGGCAATTAATAAATCACTCTGCGGCCGGCTTCGCGGCAGCAAATTGGTTTGCTGTGCCTGCGTTACAAGTGTAGATAGCAACAACAACGAAAGAACTGCCTTGGTCATGGCGGTCTCCTTAGAAGATCGGGATGCCTACTGGCAGCCCTGCCGTGCGCTCCCCACATTTGGCTCTCTAGCTTTCTATATGATTTGACGAGTGTCTCTCTGTCCGCTGTAGACAATTCAGGTAAAACTTGAGTCAGTCTTTCGAGGGCTGCTTCAGCCCCCTTTAAATCGCCGGACGCCAGATTACTTTTGGCTAAGCCGAGGTAGTTTATACCTAAATTCATGTAAAAGACATGGAATTCAGGATGTTCCTGAGAAGGCTGACTACGGCTCAAACCTTTTAGTGTTTCAAGCAGCCGATCGGACTCTCTTCGTTCCTCGCTGACAGAGCCTTGTGCCTCCAGTATCTCGGTGCGAAGCTGAAGGGCCTTGACCAAGCTCATTGAGACGGATGGACTGGGAATAATCAAACCTTCTATAAGATCAATCGCCTCATGGTTCTTCTGCTGAGCCACATCAAAGCGATTCTGCACTGCCAACAGTCTCGCGTAGTTATCGCAGTATTGGGCCAATTCCATCTGGTATTCGCGATTGCTCGGCCACTTCTTACTCAGCGCATTTGCCGTTGCGATCGCTCGTTGGTATAGTTCGTCAGATTCCTTTTCGTTACGTCGCTCCAATAACTTTGCGAGATTGTTGTAGACGCGGGCGAGATCCTGCGCAGGCCTTGGGGTTGATCGGCCTGAGTCACCTAGGTCGCCCCCCCGAACCAACAGTTCTAGCAATGATATTCCCTTTCGAAAGTCCGCCTCCGCTCCGGGAATGTTGCCGTCGTCATAACGAACAATTCCCCGGTTGTAATAGGTGCGCGCTAATTCCTGCTGAGCTACAGAATCTCCTGGCTCCCGATCGTGTATTTGTTGTTGTATGTTTAGAGCTAGGTCGTAATGCTTTTCCGCATCGGAGCGGCCGTTGGGTGCCGTTTGGGGTGCGGTCTCCCACCACAGCCGAAAGCTTTCTCCCATCCAGTTGTGAGCATACGCCAAGGCTCTGGGATATTGAGACCTGGAAGGATATTCAGACTGCAATCCTTCAAAGCGCGCGATTGCATCGTTGTATTCTTGGACTGCGTCTTCATATCGCCGGAGCAGACGGTTAATATCACCCAATCGAGAATGGGCGGATGCATTCTCGCTACGCAGTGCTTCGTTAGTAGAGTATTGCCGGCTGAGAACCGAATAGAAGGTCTCTGCCTTGTCTAATAGCTCCTTACGAAATTCCTCCATTTGAGGTGAATCGGCGCCCGCCCGCGCCTGCTCGCGCCCAGCCGAAGACAGACTCTCGTCCACGGCCTTCTTTGCCAACTGTAGGTTTGATTCGGCGCGACGCTTCTCCTTTAGAGCGACAAGGGCAAGAACAATAGCGACTATGGCCAACACTCCAAGAATGCCGGCAACCAACTGAGTGTACCTGAGCTTTTCCTTTCGTTCTCTTTCCCGCTCGGCAGCAATGCGACCTCGCTCCTGCTCACTACGGTCGAGAAACTCCATTGCCTGTAAAAAAGAAGAGTTATAACGCTCAGCCCACGCAGCGATTGGCTGATTCGCCTGTTTCCAACTCAATCCCAAGTCCAATTCTGGATTGGACCACAGTCCTCCCTGGCCTTCGGCAAACCAGGCGGCGTCTTGCGACAAACGGACATAGATAGCAGCCGAGGCTCGCTCTTCTTCGGCCCATCCGGTCAATCGCGTCCAGCCGCGCATCAGGCTCTCGTGAGACAGGTCTATGACAGAGCGGGAATTTAACGCCACTCTGTTTGGTGGGGTCAGGAAGGAGCGTTCGGCCTGTCGGAACATTTCGACGATCCGGATCACCTCCATCTCAGGAACCTCGCAGACGGCGGAGAGTTCCTTCACTGTCGTCGGACGCCGTACACCGCGAGGATCGGAAAACGTGTCAGTGAGCGCCTTGAACATTCGCTCAGCGACCTTCTCTGCGTAACCCGCTCTCGCTTCTTGATAGGCCTCTTCGCAGTGCATTGAAAGAGCATTTCGAAGCGTGCCTATAGCTTCAAAATCTTCGAAATCCAACGAACGGTCGTTAGCGTTATGCTGCCGCCAATGGTTCCAGGTTCGCATCAAGGCATGCTGCAATACCGGCAACTGATCGCTCTCGTCTCCGAACTCATTCAGTAACCGAGTGACGAGACGCTGAGCAATCTGCCCGCCTCCAACGGCAATCGGTCCCGTGATCGCAGAGCGCAATTCGTCTCGCGTCATTCGTGGAACGAGGTATTGACCGTTGTTGACCATCTCCGGCAGCCCGGGAATATCCATACAATCGCCGATGAAGTCGGAGCGCATCGTGAGTGCAATATAAATCGGACATTCGGTCTGTTTAGCGGCCTCCAACAGCAGCTTGACGAACGCTACCGCCTCGTTCTTTGAAACGTCGTGACGACTGGCTCTGTAGCGGAATAGCTCCTCAAACTGATCAACAACAATCAGGAGGTTGTCTTCGGGTTGGATTCTTGCCTGCCGGACCGCCTCAACGAGGCCTCGTGTGCCGCGGCGCAACGTGGCTTCCAAAAGGACTCGATTGGTGCTAGCCAGTTCCCCGTCGGTTCCCAGCACCTGTTTTGTATCCAGCGCCGCAGCAAGGTGGTAAATGGGATCCTCTCCCGGACGCATAGTGGCGACGCGCCAGCTTGAGCCAGCGCCGCCCATGAATCCGCTGTACAAAGAAGGAATGAGCCCTGACCGGACCAGTGAGGACTTGCCGCTTCCAGAAGTGCCGACGACGGCCAAAAATCGGCACGTACGCAGCCGCCGTAGCAGTTCGTCAATTTCCTTCTCTCGCCCGAAGAAAAGATGATCCTCATCAGGCTCAAAGGGACGCAGACCTGGGAACGGGTTAAACAGTACGCTGGAGTCCTTTCTTTAGGATTTCAGCTGAGCAATAAACGGTTGTAGACGCTCCGGGTCAAAATCACTTGGTTGCGTGATTACCATTGCGTCGTGCGTACGAAACTTCTGCTTCTCCGGGTTCTCGGGATCGATCAGAGAAATTGCGAGAGCTCGTAGAGGTCTAGTACGCCCATAACCGGCACTCTTTTGAAGCTCCCGCAGCTTATGCCGAACCCATAGCTCGTTGACTTTGCCGTAGAAAATGATTGCAGCATCACAATCCCGAAGATTTTCCTCGTGACTCTCCCGAACTTCCGCTTCGTCGCCCTCAAAAACCGGATGAACCACGTCGAATCCGCAGTCGAAGAGGGAATCTGCCCAAGCCGAACTCGAACTCGCATCGCGCCGATCGTAGATAAGGTAAATTTGCGGACAGTGCTCGCACCCGTGGACAGGATGGCGTACCGGCGGTGACGGCTCCTGAGATTTCGTCAGTCGATCATGAATCACCGTCCTCAGGTCCTCGAGACGGGTTTCCAGCACGTCCGCCCCCGCCTGAACCAACGGATCCGTGCGCAGTTGCTCAAGTAATCTCTTTTGGCGTTCGTCTTCTACTGCGAGGCCAGGCTGAATCCACACCAGACGGGAGAAGTCGCCTTGCCTGCCCCGTTCGATTGCCAACTCGTTCTGAATTTCCTCAATCGACTTAACACTTCCCTCAGGGATGAAACCGTAGTTCTTGCCAAATGGGTGAATGGATATGCGGCATCGTGCCAGATCGTCTCTGTAGGATGAAGCTGCCTCAGCCATGACCATCGGCACACCGCCCGCTGGAAGCACCGTATAGCCGTGTTGCTGCAGATCGCGCCTTATCATCTCTCGCTGTTCTTTTATGTCGATCGTCGCTTCAGCGAGGAAGATCGCCGGTTTCGCTTCCACTGCACTTGACTGCCTCACCCCGAAACTCTCAAGTTCCATCAAGAGAGCACAAATGTCCTGCGCCAAATCATCGAGCTTCATCCAAAAGCTTATCTGTGCCTTGTTTCCAAAAACCTCATCAAGTTCATGTACCTTCTTCGTATCCGGGTCGACTTCAAAGAACTCATATCCCAGGAGCGACTGAAGTTCGGGTGGATGCATGTCGCGCCGGACTGGCGTCTTCAATACCTTGAAGATCCGCGCTTTGTCGTGCAATACCACACCGCCTTGTGCTTCTGCAGTTTTCCAGAACTCGACAAGCTCTTTGCGGGTCCATTCCGAATTCACGTAGCACGGAGAGAGGATAGTAATTAGGACGGCAGCGCCGCGTACCCTGTCCAGGATGGTAAGTGAAAAACTGTCGTTTCCCTGGAGCTTGGGATCTCGCCATATCTCGGGTCGCTTGCCAAGGAGCTGTGTAACCTTTAGCTCCAATGCCCGATGCAGGTTCGTGATCCATCCCGGATGACCTTCAATCAAGGAGCAATTGTCAAGGTGTGCGTAGCTAATGAAGGCATCAAGATCAAAGCTCATGTGGGCGCGCCCCAACGCAATTAGTCGTTAGACATTGAAGGCTTCCACATCAGGCGAACACGTCACAGCGCACCAATGCCAGGTTTTTTCGAGCTGTCATTGTCTGGCCACTCAAAGTATAAGGCCATATTCAGTTTTCTGGGGATACTACGCTGAAGCGACCGGCGTTTATTGCGGGTCGAGAAAGTTGGCTAGGAAGCGCCCCGGCGAATTCCCTCGCCGTCTTCTCCACCGGCTCATCCGCCGGAGACGTAACCGTTAAGCCCTTTGCCCCAAAAGTGCTTAGCAACTTCATGACAGTATTCAGCACCGGCTCTTCGCGAAGACCGAGTACGCCATGAACCAACACCATCTTCGCTCAAAGCTACCGCGAGTCGCCAGCCAGGTTCTCATTCTGCGCAACATGCGTTCGCCCTTCGGCATCAAGGAACAGAAATGTGATTTCCCGGTCAATCGCCATTGCGCATCTAGCCGTTAAACGCGGTGTACGTCAGAAAAATTCCAACGGCTGGTTCGGCGTCATAAGAGCTCTCCACAGTTCCTTTGCTGGAAGACTAGAATTGATGATCTGCGCCACACCTTCAAGCGGGTCCTCCAGAGCCTGGAGTCTCGGATTATCCTGAACCGAAACCGCCGTAAAAAGGACACTATTGTCCGAAAGCTCAAACCTAACCGTTGCCGACGGGGCAGCTGCGCCGTAAACCCGCGTATTGCCGTCGAAAATCTCGAACGAAAACTCGCCAATTGGGCTGAGCCCCGCGGCGCTAGGCTTAAATTCGAGGCGATTAACAAAGGTAGCGTCCGGAAAGCCATCTGGTAAGTTAGGACAGCCGTCCTCGGGTATCTCCACGGGTGACTTCGTTTTTGCCTTCACCAGTTGTGCCCCAGTTATTGGCGTGATGAAGGAGTAGAGTCCAATGTCGCTGGTGTCGATATCATCTGCTGCTCCGGGACCGCGGTCGTGACGGTCCCATGCGAAGAGCACACCCACTGCGCCGACTACTGATGCCGCGGCACCGACAAAAAATCCGATTTGTGGCATAGCCTTTCCTTTCCCTTCTAAACCTCATAAGACCGAGGTGTTATTGTGTCTCTAAGTTCTCTGCACTTAAATGGCCCGGACGATTTCTACACAATTGAATGACGTTGTCATGGTCGAACTAGTGTCAAGTGTTACCGTAAGTCGGTAAGAGCCTGCCGCAAAAGGACCAACCATCGGCTGCATTAAATTGCCTTCTGCTCCCGGCGCCAACGCAGCCTCCTGGAAATCGTCGGCATCCCCATCGGTGCCGCTGTCGAAGACTACAGTGTGCTCTTGGTCATCGGATCCGGGACACCCTTCCGGAAGCTGCGTTACCATCAATCGATCACTAAACGCCGGGTTTTCGACGGGACCAGAATTGAAGGACTTCCATTGAACGCGAAAGCTTTCAGTTTCGTGGATGATTGCCTTATCAGGCGTTACATCCGTCGCAAATACAATGCTAGACATATAATCTCCTTTGTCGTTCATTTAGCAGCAAACTATAAAGCAGCCTGCGGTCCTGCGACTGATTGATAGCAATCAGTGCAGGTTTCCCTCCAAAGCATTGGTCACAAAAGAAAGGCTCTGCAGTCTTCGATCGCTTCTGAGGTGCCTCATATCAGCCAGATATGGATTAAATCGGGCACACTATGCCGGCGATATTCAGAGCGCTTTCTCCGGAGCGCGCCTAGAAACCTCGTGCTTTTTCGCTTGACTTTGACTTACATGGTGTCGGCTTTTCGGATAAGTGCACTTGTCGTTCAATGGTTGCCAAAGGCTTAGGAGGGCTTCTAGTCTTAACTTCCTCGAATTCATGCTCGGCGATGGCACTCGCTGACAGTGAAGAGGTCAATGAATTTCGGCATGCCGACGACCAAGAATTGCTCCCCGGAATGGCTTGTTTGAATCACAGGCTTCAGTGCTGGTTAGCGATTCGACACTGATTGGAACTCAATCGGGATTGTTACTGTCCTTGAACGTGCCCTTCGTCTAGCTAGATAGAACCATCCCTATCCGGTCTCGGAAATGCTTGTTCTGACTGCCCGGTGTAGGGCGGCGATAATCTGATCTATAAAACATCCGTCCCCGAAATTCACAGGAGCGCCTTGGACGTCAGCCCTCGTTCACCAGCCGATCAATAGTTCCTGCATTTATGGCATATTCCTGCAACCACTCCGATGGCTATCAACAACGCCGTCGTTGCCGCTCCAGTGAGCTTGGACTGCCCGCCTAATCACGCGACAATGCACTCGATCTCGAACGACTCGAACACCACCTCGCCTTGCTCGAGGACCGGCGGCGGCCCTATAACAAAAAAGAACCCCGACATCAGGATCAGTGCCCCGATAGAATACTCGAATCGATCGTTATCCACGAATTCTTTCCCGGGGGTCGGATCGCCTTGCAGATCGGCGATGCCCGGAACAAGGGGACATGACAAGTTAAGGATTACCTCAGCGTTATTCCCGTTGATATCTTGCCTCATGAGCCTGATATTCAGAGTGCCCCCGCCAGACGGTACTGCGCCGGAGATGCGTGCCGATGCTCGGAATACTCCAATCCTGGAGAGGTTTTGCGGGACGACGGTCATGCTCCCGCCCACCCTGACGTTGCCTGGCGGGCCATCGCTAATGATCCGAGGGCTTGTCGTCCCCTCCAGCCAATCGCCCCCCAGCGCGGGCTTGAACGGGAGCACGATCTTGCGGCTGGTGCTGAGCGTGTCCATGCGGCTGTTCAGTTGGTTGACACTACTGCTCAAGTCCTCACGGCAACTGCTCACATCTCCGCTCAGAATCTCGAAGCGCCGGTTTAGATCTCCGCTCAGAAACTTAACCTGGTCTGCCAGGGCGACAAGGTCGGGTGTTGGGTCGGGCATGATTGTCTCAATTCTTTCGGACTGACAGCTATTCCTCTTCGCTGGCTCTCAAACCCTTCACGTAACGATGCAATCGATCTGGAAGGAGTCGATAACCACCATGCCTGGCTGCAGCGTGTCCGGCCCCAGCGTCCCCGGGGTGCTCGGCGGCTGCGTGATTAAGAGCACTGCCTCGACAGAATACTTGAATCGATCATTGTCCACGAATTCCTTCCCGCCGATCGGATCGCCCTGCGGGTTGGCGACTCCCGGCACAAGGGGAAATGACAAGGCGACGACATTGTCTCCGCCGGCTCCCCTACTGAGCGTGATAAGCATAGTAACCTCGACAGACAGTACTGCGTCGGAGATGCGTACCGATGCTTGGAATACCCCAATCCTGGAGAGGTTTGGCAGGACGATGGGCACGTCCATGAACCCGGCCACCTCGACGTTTGGTAGGAGGGCGGTCAGGGGGCTTGTCGTCCCGTCCACCCAATCGCCGTTCAGCGCAGGCTTGAATGGAGGAAACGCGACCTTGCGGCTGGTGCTGAGCGTGTCCATGCGGATGTTCAGTTGATTGACGCTATTGCTCAGAAGCTCGAAGCGCCGGTTTAGATCTCCGCTCAGAAACTTAACCTGGTCTGCCAGGGCGACAAGGTCGGGTGTTGGGTCGGGCATATTTCTCCTCAGTCGAAGAAGCTGTGGAGGACTGTCAGTTCCAGTTCCTCGATAGGCACGCCGGGAAGCGGGGGCAGAGGGTTGACGTTGATCAGCCGGAGAACGGTGGTGCCAGAGGTCGGAGTTCCGGGGACATCATCGAACCTGGGGTCACCTTGCTTGTCCCTAAGTTCGCTTTGTTGGAGCACGAATTGAACAGGATCGAGCGTCGGGTCCATCAGGGATACGCGCGACGCCTTGAGTTGTTGAGTATTGACGAAGTGCAACTCGGTCGGGGAAACCCAGCGGTCACCGAGATACTCGGCGCTCGGGTGGTAATGCTGGCCCGTCATAGACACCAACCCGCCGTTATCTTGGACTTTCCCCGCCAGCAGGACGGCGATCACGCGGCCGCTCTGGCCAGTCGAATCAAGGATGTTCTGTTGGATGGTGTCGTCTTCGGTGAGAGTGGGGACTCCTGGCCTGAGTCGGAGCTTCAGGCCACCGGGCGACTGCATTGCATGAACCTGAGCCGTGCCCAACGGGATGCTAATTTTGTCGAAATCAAGGGATGGCGCCGTGACTTTCTGGAATAGGTCGATGAAAGCCTGGGACTGCGCGGCGAGCGAGACGCTCCACGGCGTCCGCGATACCTCGGGATCACCGAGGTTCGTGTCGGGTCGAGGCCAGTTGCTCTCGGGGATCTGGGCCGCCCGGAGAAGGCGGAGGATCTGGCGCGATGCTCTCAAGCTGCGATCGAGCGCGTCGGCATGTCGGACGCGAGCGAAGGTGATCGTACCCTGAACAGCATCCTCGGCGGGCAGACGGAGCGGCGGCTGACTTAGCGACTCCCGGATTCTGGCTGACTCGGTGGCGCGCAGTTTCGCGCCGGCGTACTGAGCACGTCGGCCCTCGAGTGTGGCCTTCGCGGCGTCGATCCGAGCTGCCGATGCCTTTACCTTCTCCGCCGCGCTTTGTGACGCCTTCCCCTGAGCGGCCGAAGTGTCCTCGGCCTCCTGCTGGGCGAGCTCGTTGACCTTGGTTTGCAACGTCGCCTCTCGGACCTCGATCTCCGACTTCTTCAGGAAAACGCCTGCTTTTTCCAGATACTGCTGCGCCTGCTGGAGCTGCAGCTTCGCGGAATCTACGTCGATCTTGCTCTCGTCAACGGTGAACTTGGCAAGGTCCATCTCGTTCTTTGCCTTCTCATCATCCTCTTGTTGCTTCTGGAGCTGATCGAATAGTTCCAGCCGCTGCGGCGACTGTCCCTGAAGGAAGGCGAGCAGGCTGCTGGCGGGAGGCGGGTCGGCGTTGAGGCCGAACTTATCCTCGCTTGCCAGGATGAAGTCGAGGCGGGCCTGGGCCACTGCGACTGCGCTGGTGAACGGTTTGCCCTGGTTCAGGGCCTGGTCGCCGGCCTCCTTGACGGCCGCGATTCGCTTGTCGAGCTCCGTCTGCCATGGGGTGAGGAAAGACTGGATCTGGCCCTGGAAGGTGTCCGGGTCGAGCAGGGCCATCCGGACGTTGGCTTGCACCTCGGACCGGGCGCGGATGTCTGGGAAGAGTTGCTCGAGAAGAGCGTTGCCTTCCGTCGACACCTGGTTCCAGCTCAACTTTTGTTGCTGTTTGGCCGCGATCCACTTGCTGAGCACGTCCGACTTAAAGCCGTTGGCGCTCACGCCGAGACGCGCAACGACGAGCTTGGAAAGCCTGTCGGCAGCCTCTCTCATCTGGTCGTCGCTGGTCAGCGCACCCATCCCCACCACTTTTGTGATTGCCTCGCGCGCAGCCGAATCTGCCTTCAGGCTCGCGAAAATCTGGTCGCTCAGATGTTGCAGGAACGCATCGGGATCGTCGAAGGCGATCGGGTTTGGAACACCCGCCTGGCTGAGCACACCTCTGAGGTCCCCGAGGGCCGGCGAACGTGCGATGAGGTCGTCTATCGCCGCGCGAACCAGAGGATCAAGTCCTGCGGCGCCGTTGAGGTCAACGTCCTTGAACGACTCGATGACGAACGACTCGTCGAGGACCCGGGGAAGGTTTTCCATTATCGGTTTGAGCGACGATTCGAAGTTCTGGAAGAGCTGATCGGCATCTGTGCCGGCGACGGACCCGACCTCAGCAAGCAACCCGTCCAGATTGACACCGGCAGCCTTGGCTACGCTCAACGCATCGCCGAGCAGGCCAACCATGATGTCCTCGACTGGCTGCTTCTCGATCATCCCATTCACCAGGTCGCCGGCAGCACCCGCGATCGAGGAACCGAGTCCCGCGCCGGCTGGTCCGCCTACGACAAAGCCGACGACCGCTCCGGCGAAGCTGAGGATGCCCTTGATAAAAGACGACTGCCGCTCCAGTTCCCTCCGCTTCTCCTCCTCGTCCTGAGCCGTTTGCAACTTCGTTCGCGCGTCAGCCTCGTCCTCGGCGAGTTTCGCTTTCAAAGAGAACGTCAGCTTCAACCCCATCGCTGCGATCTGGCCGGGAACCGTCTGCTGCACGCCATTGGACAGCGTGACGACAATGTCTTTGCGGAGGAGGAGGTTTAAGACCTCAATCTGCTTGAGGACCAAGCTCTCCGAATTTGCGGCCATCTGCAATTGGAGGTCAGCCTGCTGCTGGATGATCTTGGTTTTCTCTAATATCAAATCAGCATTATCCGCGCCCTCTTTTGCAATCTTTTCTTCGATTTCTTGCGCTTGTTGGTCCAGCTGCTTCGCCTGGACCTCCAGCTTTGAGATGCTGTCTATGACCTGCTGTCGCTTAACCTCAACCTCGGACGCCTGGTAGAGCATCTCAATCGAGGCTGCCTCGAACACGGAGGCGGTGGACTCGTGCTGCGCAGCATCGACATCGGCTTCAGCCTCCCGAACCCCGGCGTCAGCCGCCTGTACCTGTTCGGCGGCGTCAGCGGTGGCGAGCAGGAGCGGTTTCTTCAGCATCGACAGGACCTCGAAGCCCTGGGCGAGTGTGGCCTGCTGCGCCAGAGCGTCGACGTATTCGGTCTCTGCCGTTTCCATGTCGGTTTTCGCGTCCGCCATCTGACCGAGAGCACCCTGGAACGAAAGGTCGGGCAGGGCGAAGTTCGAGAGCCCGTCGACATCCTGCTCCTCGCCTTCGCGGACGACAGGGATCGCGGCCTCCAAGGTGGCGCTGAGTCCCAACTGCATGGCGTCCACATCGGACGGGAAGGCCGCCGCCCAGTTGTCCAGCAGCAATGTCCGGCCGCCGGCCGTAGCCCCAGGCGCAGCAGGCGCCGGACCCGGGCTGGATGGCGCGGACCAGTAGCCGAGACTCCACCAAGGGACAAGTCCCGGGCCGGAAACTGCCTCCGGCCCGGCGAGCAGTATTCGCTCTGTACAGAACACCCTGCGCAGGGTCCGCTCTAGTCCGTGGAGCGTCACCAGGTCCGGTGAGTCGGCACCGAGCGGATGGACGCCGAAGTTGCGGCTTCGGGAGAACCTGTTCAGTTCAATCTGGAAGACGGAGAGCAGCAGCGATCGCCCGGCGCGGCCCCCCTGCCGGGCGAACGATCGTAGCGGACTTGGTGACGGATCTGCAAACCGTTCCACCAGCTTGCGAATCAGTACAGACGCCTGGTTCTGTACGCTCGCCAGCTGCGGTGAAGATAGCCAGCTAGGCGACTTGGTGGGCGAGTTACCGAGCGCCTGCGCTGACTCGCGTGCGAACCGCGTCAATTCGGACCCGATAAGCGCCAGCGGGAGCGCCGAGATCGCCGCCCCACCAACCGGGGCGGTGGATAGCAGACGGACCACACTCGAAGCGATGAGCTCGGTTACATCAGGCGTGAAGACGAAGATCTGGTCGAGTCTCAAAGCAGTCAGAGGCGCGCCCGTGACGTCGGCTAGCCGCGAGAGCACGATGAGTGCGTTCATGCCGGCCCTTGACTCCCAAGCCACCTTCGATTCAAGGGCGGCGACGCCTCGTCGCGCGAACAGGTCGAGATCCGCGAATTCGCCGAAGACCTCATCCAGGGTTATGTTGGCGGAGGAAGCTGCCATATAGGTCAACGTCAGCTCCGTCCATGCCGCCTCGAACAGCCTCCTCGCCTCTGGTCCCAGGAGGGAGCTAGGGTCGAGCAGGGTATCGATCCGCGTCCGCAGCACTTTGAACGAGAGGAGATCGGGGAGGTCGGAGTCGGGTGAAACGGGCAAACCCAGATGAGCAACCGCGGCCAGGGCCGGGCGGAGCTGGTTGACGTCGATGTCGGCAACGCCGGCAGCAACCGGCGGGGCTTCGGGCCCTCGAAGCCAGGGCGGTAGCCGCCCCGCGAGAGCGTCAGCCAGGTTGGCGTCGCCCCGGTCGCCCGGGTTGATCAGACGCCCGCGAAGTCCGTCCCAGAGTTCGAGCGACACCCAGGACAGGGGAAGATCGGCGGTACTGGATACCTGCTGATTGACCGATGCTGCCCAAGGCCCGGCAGCATCCAGAGCCTCCGCCAGCAAGTCGGGCGCGAGTCGTGAGATCGTCGGCGTGAGGTAAGTCGCAATTGTGGCATCCATTGCATCAATTGCGCCCTTCGTCCCGTCTTGCACGGGCAGAAGGAGAGGGAGCGTGGGTTCAGCAACAGGACTGGCAAGCTGACCCTCGAATATCCGTCTCGCGTCCGCCGCAACGGTTGACATAGTTTGGATTGTCTTTAGCGCCGCCGCAGCACGATCGACAGCGTCCACCACAGAGCTGCGGACGGAAGCCGGCCGCGCGGCAAAGCCCGCGACCCGTTCCGCTTCAGGCAGCAACTCATCGGAGGGGACTTGTGCCGCTTGGGCAGCCAAGACCTGACTCATGTGGAAAAGGCTCGCGCTCAAGCGCCCTTGTGCTCGAGCCCGCAACGGCGTGCCAAACTTACCGATCCCCCAATCGGGACATGCGGCCAGAAGCTGCTTGACATGGGCCTTATCCGACCAAGCGGGCGGAAGGGGCTGGAGCCCCGACTCAGCGCCGTAGATCAGAGCGTTCAGCACCCGGTCCATCAGCGAGACCCAGGGCACAGCCGGAGCGTGGATGGCACCGTCGTTGCCGAGAGTCACGCCGCGCGTGCTTGCCGAGGCAAGGATGAAGGCGCCCGCCACCAAGGCGCACCCGGGTGTCCCTGCGGGCGGGAACAAGTCCGCGCCAGCGGCGGCAGCCATGTCAGCGGCGACAGCCGTGTTGGCCAGGAATGCGTTGAATGACGTGGCCTCGTCCACGAGGTCAGCGTCCGACGATGCAAGCATCGTCTGTACCTTCGGCCGGAGGATGCGAAGAACAAGCGGGTGAATCGCTCCGGGAGGCTGGCCGTCGAGGAATCCGTCCTCACTTCCGCCCCCTTCCTGCTTCGGGTCGAGGCTCGGTCGCGACATGACCCAGGGCGTCAACCAAGCTTCTGCCTCCTTCCACTCTTCGGGCAGTGCGGCACCCGCTCCGGCGGCTACCAGATCGAGCAGCTCAAAACTGACGCCCAGGAGGTGGGGCACAACTTCATCGCGCCAACGCAGCCCGTCGAGCGTGGATCCCCCGAGGCGATCCTGAACGAGGGACGCGGTGTGAATGACGGGGGGTAGGCCCCCTCCGGACGAACGAACGAAGTCGGCCGTCGCCTGCACGAAGAGGCGGAGCAGACTGTCGGATGAGGCGCCAAGCTGCGTGAGCAACGCCAGCCGTTCGACTGAGGCTATGTCGACGTGGCGCACCGGGCCGAAAGGTAATAGGTCGGGGTTGTCTGTGCGGGAGTCTTGATCGACCTTCCCCAACAACTGCAACGCCGCGTCATTACCGGCGAGGGCCTGCCGCGCCTTTCCAACGGCTTCGTCGGCGGCCCCGGCGTCCACTACCCGGAATCGCCCGAGGAGCGCAACCATGTCGCGCGAGGTCCCCGCCGAATCCAGCAAGGATCCGTTTGCGAGAATTGCTGCCAGCAATTCGCCGAAGCCGGGTTCCTGGACGGAAGCCAAGCTGGCACGGGATGCGAGGTCAGTTCCCATTAGGGCGCACTACCTTAACTCGGACGTCTACTGATGCATGTGGAGGCCGTAGCTGTTAAGCGTTTGAACTGCCGTAATTCGCTATTTGCCTACACCGCAACTCAGCAGCTTTTCTTTGGGTTCAATCTTTGGGTTCACTGCGATGTCTCAGTATGTCGATCGGCTCTCTTGGATCCACCTGATGCCGTGCATCACATTAAGGCCCGAGTGTCTGACCCATTCGAGCTGTCCGGCTTTAGTTCACTATGCGCATGCTCAGATCTGTGACGGCGGTGCGCGCTCTGGATCATCCGAGAACGGGTTCACAAACGTCATTTCGTTGCTCCTGTAACCATGCTGTTAAGTCGTCCTCGTTTGCAGTTTTCGCAAACGGGTGAAGTTGTGATGACAGCCAGTGCAAGCCAGCCTCCAATCGCCGGATTTACAAAACAAAGGTTCTGGTGGCTCCAAATCCTTCTGAGGTGCCTCATATCAGCCAGATATGGATTAAATCGGGCATACTCACGCCGGCAACGTTCAGAACCAAGGCGGCTTTCTGAGGGATTCCGTTAGCCACTGGCTTTGCTTTAGCGATCAAAATGCTGTTCTTTGCTCGCGTGGACAGTAAGGTTGCGATGTCTAGTCGTCGGACGACCCTTCTTCGGACTTGCGATTGCTGCAGGAGAGGTAAACGCACGAGAGATGTGACATGTATGAAGGAATCAAACTGATTCTCAAATGAGATGCCTCCCTGAACGATCCTCATTTGCTTTTGAAAATTGCTGTGGGCTTACGTTGAGGACCTGACGCACGTCGTTGTGCGCTGCTGCTTTTGAAATAATCGTTCCGGTTCGCGTTATCGGCGAGCCGCGGAGGGTTCGTAATTGACTCGTTCTCTTAGACACGATGTTCCTGTTCCGATTACGAGACAATACATGCGGCTTGGCTGGCTTGCGTCCATAATTATCGCAATAGGAGTGCTGCACCATCTGGCCACACCTGACCAGATGCACTGGGTCTATGTTCTTCAGAGGCTGTACTACATCCCCACTGTACTCGCAGGCCTGGTCATGGGCTGGAGAGGCGGATTGGTCATTGCCCTGCTCGCGGGTGTGGCCTTTGCAATTGGCACACCGCCCATATGGACCGTGAGCAGCGTCGACGTTCTCGATCAGGTTCTGGAAATTTGTATGTTTTGCCTGGTTGGCGTGCTATCCGGAGTGCTCACGGATCGACATGGAAAACAAGAAGCGATCCTTCAGAGAACCACCGATCAACTGCGCCAGGCGAATCACGAATTGGAAGAGAACTTTGAAAGGATGAAGCGCGCTGAAAGGATTTATGCGCTGGCGCAACTATCGGCTGGCCTGGCTCACGAGATCCGGACCCCGCTGGCAAGTCTGGAGGGCGCGGCTGCCCTTGTGCAGCGCGAGTCTCAATCCGAAGAACAACGTCGCGAGTTTCTTGGAATTATTCAGAAGGAGAGCCGGCGATTGAATCGTCTGCTAACCACATTTCTCGAGTTTGCCAAGCCAAGGCAACCCGATCTGAAAATGGTCGAAATCGGCGAAGTTCTGGACTCGGTCATTATTCTTGTTCGGAATGCCTGTGACACGGACCAGCTTGAGTTGCGAAGGCGGATTGAGTCCGGACTGCCGATGCTGGAGTGCGACCCCGAGCAGCTGAAGCAGGTTCTGCTTAACCTCGTCACGAATGCGAACCAGGCTATGCCCCAGGGCGGTATTGTGTCATTGGAAGCTGAGCTTTCTGGGACTACGATCAATATTGATGTTCATGACCAGGGACCCGGGATTGATCAGGAGCACCTGGAGCGAATCTTCGATCCCTTCTTCACCACGAAGGAGAGCGGCACCGGTCTCGGGCTATCCGTGGCACACCAGATTATTAGTCAACACAGGGGTACCATGACTGTCATTCGCAATTCTCCCCACGGGGTTACGATCCGCGTATCGCTTCCTCTGCAACAGTGCGAAATATGACGAACGGCAGAATCCTCGTAGTTGATGACGATCCCAGCTTGCGCAGAGTACTGCAGGTTCAATTGGAACAAGAGGGATATGACGTTGCCGTTACCGCCTCTGCTCAAGAGACATTGTCGGTCCTTCAACTTCGACATTTTGACCTGGTGATCACCGATCTGCGGATGCCGGGGATGTCTGGTCTTGAGCTGCTCAAGCATGCTCGGTTGCAATATCCGCAGACAATCATCATCATTCTCACCGCCTTTGGAACGGTGGACACCGCGGTAGACGCGATGAAAGTGGGAGCCTATGACTATCTTACAAAGCCGGTTCACCCGGATGAGATGTCGGTGGTCGTCCGCCGCGCGCTGGATCACGTCCATCTGGTGGAGCAAGTGCGCACCTTGCGTCTGAGCCTCAACAAGAAGTACGGCTTTGAGAACATCCTTGGGCGGTCTGACGTCCTGTTGGAGGCCCTAGATACGGCTGAGAGGGCAGCGCACAGCAATTCGACAGTGCTCATCCGCGGAGAAACAGGCACAGGCAAGGAACTACTGGCACGCGCCATTCACTTCAACAGTTCGCGCCGGGATAATCCCCTGGTGACGATCAACTGCGGGGCTATCCCTAAGGAACTACTGGAATCTGAACTTTTTGGCCATAGGAGAGGCGCGTTTACTGGTGCAGTCGCCGACAAAAAGGGAAGAATAGAACGGGCAGACGGAGGTACTCTCTTCCTCGATGAAATTGCCGAACTGTCGCCTGACCTTCAGGTCAAGCTGCTCCGGTTGGTTCAGGAAGGCGAAACCGAAAAGGTCGGCTCCGAGGTGACAGCGAAGGTGAACGTACGAATTATCGCCGCGACGCATCGGGAACTGCAAGCGATGATCGAGGATGGTACTTTTCGTGAGGACCTATACTACCGCCTCGCCGTGATTCCGCTGGTGATGCCCCCCTTGCGGGAACGCGCCGAAGACATTCCGGATCTAGTGCAACATTTTTTCCGCAGAAGTCAAAAGAAAAACGAGCGGCCGGATCTAGTGATGTCGCCCGCTCTGTTGTCTTATTTTGTCCGGTATCGCTGGCCTGGCAACGTGCGCGAACTGGAGAACGTAGTGGAGCGCATTGTCGTTCTGGCGCGAGGAAGCGACATAACTATCGACGACTTACCTCATTTCCTGCGGCAAGAGAAAGGCGGGATCGATGCTCTCGAGATACACCTCCCTCCTCAGGGCATCAGCCTGGAAGCAATTGAAAAAGAACTCATCCTAAAGGCTCTCTACAAGTGTGATTGGAACCAAACCCGCGCAGCCCGTTATCTCGATATCAGTCGTAAGACACTCATTTACAGGATAGAGAAACATGGAATCGACAAACCAGTAGACCGTCGGGATGCCGGCGATTGAGATGCGGCGCGGATGTGGTGGTACCTCCTGCGGAAACTACGGCAAAGGAACTGCCCAAGTAGAGTGATCTGATACGCTGTGCCGTAACTGTGCC
>Ga0206881_10175_pt1 | contig 18963 bp, 14 predicted proteins | sample Alteio_BWOrgCont_3_FD_152867 | JGI IMG/M metagenome (GOLD analysis project Ga0206881, IMG submission 152867) | Enriched cells from forest soil in Barre Woods Harvard Forest LTER site, Petersham, Massachusetts, United States -... | ecosystem: Environmental > Terrestrial > Soil > Temperate forest >...
GCATCACTTGTTCATCTGTTACATTTTTCATACCGAAAGCTATGTTGTTTTTCACCGTATCGTTGAACAGAACGGTATCTTGTGTAACAATACCCATCAGGTTGCGGAGCTGCGAAATGCTAAGTTCATTTACCGGAACGCCGTCAATGGTAATGGAGCCGGAAGTAGGATCGTAAAAGCGGGGTATCATATCTACCAAGGTACTTTTACCCGAACCCGATTGTCCTACAATAGCAATGGTTTTGCCCCTGGGTATTTTAAGGTTGATATTATCCAGGGCATATCCGCTATCGCCACGCAGATAAGCAAATCCCAGGTTATGGAATTCAATTTCTTTCTCAAAAGAAGTGATGGAGAGGGGGCTTGGAATCTCCTTTACCGTTACTTCAGCATGCAGTATTTTATTGATGCGCCCCAACGATGCCAGGCCTTTTTCCACATTCAGATAAGCGGTAGTAAGGGCTTTGGCAGGTGTAAGCAGTTGCGAAAATATCACCACATAGAAGATGAACCATTTGCCATCGAGGGTATGAGCATCCAGTACCAGTTTACCTCCTGTGAAGATTACGATAGAAAGCACTATTGAAATTAAAAACTCGGTAAGCGGGGAAGCCAGGTCGGTTTTCCGGTATACCTTATTCATAATGCGGGTATATAATCTGTTTTCCTCGTGAAACTTATCCTTTACAGCATTTTCAGCATTAAATGCTTTTATAATGCGGATGCCGCCCAGGGTTTCCTCTATCATGGAGAAAATAATTCCCATCTTGTCTTTTGCCTTGGTAGAACTGCGCCTGAGGCTTCGCCCGATACGGGCAATAAGCCAGCCCGTAATAGGGAATAAGATAATAATGATGAGTGATAACTGGAGGCTTGTATAAACCAATACAGTAATGTATACTATAATGGTAAGCGGATTGATGGTAAACATTTCCAGCGATTGCATTACCGACCATTCAATTTCGGTAATATCGTTCGTCATGCGGGCCATAATATCGCCCTTGCGCTCGGCAGAAAGGTATGATAGCGGTAAATCTAAAATTTTGTCGTACAACTCGCCACGCACATCTTTCACCACGCCATTGCGGATAGGTGCCATAAAATATACGGCAAGATAGCGGAACAGGTTTTTAAGAAACATGACCAGTACAAAAGCAAAACAGATAAGCAAAAGCACAAATTTTATGCTGTGGTTTTGTTGCAACATGGCCATCTCGTAATTCAGAAAGTCGCTCATGCTGGTGGATGAGGTGATGTGAAAAGCCGGCTTTCCCTTTTGAATGATACTTGCATTCTGAACAGGGCTGCTGTAAATCAGCACTTGCAATACGGGTATCACCATACCCAGTGAAAAGACGTTAAAAATGAGTGATATGGTATTGAATATAGTATTCAGTACCGCATAGCGCTTATAACGGGTGAGGTAACGAAGTATTTTTCCTATTCCTTTCAATTAAAACAATGAGATTTATTGATTTTGGCCGCTAAGTTACAGTTTTATCCAAATGGATCCCTTTGGGGAAGGACGTATTAAAGATAGAATGTTTTAAAACACCAATATGAGAAGTTACTCCTATTAATATTTTGCTACCTTTGTTTTACAAACCATTAAAAAAGACAATAATATAGAATAAACAAAAACGAATACATATATGGCGTTATCTGATTCTTGTGGTTAAAAACTGCGAAATTTCAACAGAACAAGAGATAAGATTGATGCTCCGCTACGGCGTGAGTGTTTTCTTATTTTGTTCTGGGTGCTTCGCAGTACCTTAACCACTATAAGGTAAATGTCTCACGCCGGAATACTAAAATAAATTTTTCATTTGGGACATTGGAAGCTTAATTAATAATTAACCCAAATTATCATGAAAAAATTACTCGTTCTAATCATCATTTTCAATTGTCAATTTTTCATTGTCAATTGTACCGCCCAATCCGTTACCACTATGGTACTAAGTAATGTAAGCTGCTACGGGCTGAGTAACGGCAGTGCTCGAGCTAATCCTTTAGGAGGGCTTACGCCGTACACTTATCAATGGCTGCCGGGCGGACAAACCAGCCAGACAGCTACCGGGCTTACCGCCGGAGCTTTCACCATTCACTTAACAGATCATCTCGGGCGCACCGCTTCTGCCGTAGCAATTATCAGCCAACCTGCTGCACTGAGTGTAACAGCATCGGCTAAATTGACCAGTGTATGTGCCGGTCAAAGTGACAGTCTATTCGCCACAGCAAGCGGCGGGACTTTGCCTTTTTCATATTCATGGACAGGGCCGCTCGATGATATTAGCAATCCGTCAGCCGCTAAAACCCTGTGTTACCCTTATGGGGCAGCGTATATCGTTACGGCAATCTATGACCTAAATGGCTGTTCAGCCTCTGCCAGTATTTCGGTTGGAGTACACCCGATTCCATTAACAACTATAAGTGGCCCCATCAGCCCGATTGCACCCGGACGCAGCGATACGCTTATAGCGCTTGCCGCAGGAGCTACTTCTTATTTGTGGAGCAACTCATCTACGGTAAGTTCTATTATTGTTTCACCGGCGGTTTCTACTACGTATAGCGTGAAAGCTACTAATACTTACGGGTGCTATGATACAGCCCATTATACAATAGATACCAATAGCATCGGAAATGGGACAAGCAGCAGCAATGCCATACGCATTGTGCCAAGCACAAATGTTGTTACATCTTCTTTCAGCACTTTAGATAGTGTGGTTTGGTTTTCATTTGTTGCTGCCGATTCTAATAACCAGATTATTGCCAATTCAGCATTTCTTGGTATGCCTGTACCGCATGTCCATAGACTAACGCTATTTAATAATTTGCTACAAACTTTAGTCGACGAACCGATGCCCGACATGGTTGGAGCTAATCAAATCAGGTTAGATATTTCTCACTTGCAGATAGGAAACACCTATTACGTACGTGCGGCCCGCACCCCGGCACATGCTAATATGGCAGGCTGTAATCCTTCGCCGACAGGCGAATGCAACCCTACACAGCGGTGGGATTTTCAAATGTGTTTCCGCACCGTGCCGGTATTTGTGCCTGATGATTCGGGGGCGGAACCTCCCTCTGTAAGCCAGTTGTATTATGAAGACCGTGGACAGATTGCAGACTTAAACGATATTCCACGTTTTGATTTAAAAGCTTATACTAATTTTTCCTCGCCTTCTGTATATGCTTCCGATTCGGCGGTGTCCTTCGTGTATAGTTCTATTGACTCCATGCAAAGGGTAGATATGGAATTGACAGGAACTTATGTACAACCATCGCAACCTGTATTCAAAATGGAAGAAGACAGCAATGCGGGATATTTGAATTATTTTAAAGAGTTTATTGAAAATGGTGTGCCGAAAATAGAAGGCTACTCCAGATTGGTGTATAAAAATGTATACCCCAGCGTGGATATGCAAATATTTAGCAATACACTTGGGACGAAACTTTACTTTATATGCAACCCTACCGTAGGAACCAGTAGCGGAGGCAACCCTGCCGATATTGAATTGCAATTTACCGGGGCTAATTCGGTTAGTGTAAATGGAGGCGGAGGCATAAATGTGGTTACCGATTTCGGAACCCTAAACTTTGCTCCCGGCTATGCTTATACCGATTCGGCGGGAATTATTAAGCCCAAATCTTGGCAAGCCTATTTTGTAGCCGTTAATTCTAATACAGTAAAATTTAATACAGGCTCATTTAATAGCAATGAGCCATTGATTATACAAGTAGACAGGGGACACAAAATAACAAACAGCTACCCTACTCAACAAAACTTAGTCTGGAATACTTATTACGGTGGAACCGATGCAGGTAATTTAGGAGCATTCTTAGGTGTATGCCATGATGATTCAGGAAATGTATACACCACGGGATATACCACCAGTCTTCATTTCCCAGTAACAGTTAACTTAAATGGGCAACCGCAAGTAAGATATAAAGGTGATACCGATGTAATAGCTGTAAAATTTAACACCGGCGACAGCAAACTTAAATGGGCAACGTATTACGGTGGAACAGGAGCAGATATAGGACGTGGTATTGCGGTAGATGACGGAGGAATTATATATATTACTGGAAGCACCAACTCAACTGACCTTCGTACATTAAATTACAAAAATGGTTCTTATTTTCAAAAATATCTCAATGGGAATAATTCCGGTCCCAACACTGATGCTTTTATAGTGGCGTTTTCTCCTTCAGGACCTACTGTAAGATGGGGAACATACTACGGTGGGCCGGGTATTGAAAGCGGCCATGCTATTGCTGTTGATAAGCAGGCAAAGGAAGTTTACATAGTCGGCGATGCAGATAGTGCTTCCCCTCATTTTCATAAGCCGGGAGCTTATAATGACTCTAATGGAGCAGCCCTTATCGCAGAGTTCGGTTATAATAATTTTTCGGGTGCTTATGTGCAAAGTTGGGGTGTAGACATGGGTCAGCCTGGGTTGGATAGTTCGGGCTTCAATGGTTGTGCCGTAGACCTAAACGGCAATTTTTATGTAACAGGGGCTTCTGGGGCAGATTATCCTACAACCGATTATTTGTATTCAGGCAGAACAGATGCCATATTTACCCAGTTTAATTCAACGGGGGACATCGTATATTCAACTTACTTCGGAGGAACATACAAAGATGTGGCGAATGGAATAACCACCGATGGATATGGCAATGCCTACATAACAGGACATTCTTATAGCTACCAATTACCCTATGGAGCCGACCCTAATTCATGGATGTATGTTCAGGATACAAATGGAAACGGACCTACTAATCATGTAAATGGAAATGCTTTTATTGCAGAGTTTTCATCCTTGTATGGGTTGCAATGGAGCACTTTCTTCGGTGGAGTTGGTGATATTGATGGGACGGGTATTACAGCAGATGGCAATAATAATATCTATATTACAGGATATGTAGAAATTAATGACAGTGCGTTTCTATGGCCTGCCAATCAGCCCGCTAATGCTTATGTCCGTAATTTTAATATGGCTGTTAATGAACAAGACCATGAAACCTTTCTCGCCGCTTTTAATGCCGGAGGAGGCTATTATTGGGGTACATATTTGGGTGGATATAATTACTTGGGGGAGTCTGTGGGGTACGGAATTACCGCATACAATAACAAGAACCTATATGTGGCGGGAAATGCCCCGGAAGGTACTCCTCTCGACCTTGTGAATCCGGGAGCAGGGGCTTGGTTTCAGGATACCATAGACCATGCCACCAGTATTGCCACTATTTGTAAGTTTAATTTAATAGGAATTACCACAGGAGAAAATCAATTGAAAGTGGACAATGGACAATTAAAGGCATACCCAAATCCTACCAATGAAAATGTTACAGTAGAGTTTAATATGAAGCAAATGGGAAACGTCGAATATACTCTATATAACTTTTTAGGTGAGCCCGTATATTCCGCAATGGATAATAAGACTGCGGGAAACATAACTAAACAAATTCCTTTATTTTCTTTGCCTAATGGGAATTATATAGTTCAGGTTATAGCTGGAAATAATATATATCATGCAAAAATTACTAAATTGCAATAATTTCCGCATTTATGAAAGATAGTTTTGGAAGAATATTTATATGTTTTTGTCTGTTACTTTTTTTAGGAATGGGCAACTTATTTTCTCAAATTCGATGGGACTCAGTACCCGGAAGGTTTCAAAACCCTGATGCTGCAAATGTAATGTATGCTGATTCCAATTATATGTATGTTGGAGGACCGTTTACTGAAGTGGGAGGAAAACCAATGAAAGCTATTGCGAGATGGAATGGGGTGAAATGGGATTCTATGGGAGCAGGTATTGACGGATTAGATACCGGGAATCAATATGGCCTTGGCAATATAGGGGCAATAACAACCTTTCAGAATAAAATTTATGTGGGCGGCGCGTTCTTTTCCTTAGGTCATACAAATATAAGAGCAATAGGTACGTGGGATGGAACAAAATGGGATTCTTTGCCTATACAGCCTATAGGACAGTTAGAGTATGATGGGATTGCCACTTTAGCCGTAATCAATAATAAACTTTATATAGGAGGATATTTTGATACTGTGGCGGGATTCCCCTGCACGGGAATAGCCTCTTGGGACGGCACGGGTTGGAACAGATTAAACTTCCCAAGTAATTTTTCTTTTAATGGTATTGGCTCTATATGCGAATATAAGGGGAGCATTTATGCTGCTGGTTACTTTAACGGAGAGAACGGCAGCGTAGGTGATATACTACGATTAGATAGTGTCGGGTGGCATTCTGTAGATACAGGTGTTAAGGGTACCGGCTGGGTAAGTAGTATGGTTGTATATAATGGAGAATTGTATATAGCAGGCTATTTTTCGACATCAGATAGAAATGCCGACAATAATATTCAACGGTGGGATGGAACTACTTGGAATGCAGTAGGAGGAGGAACAGATGATGAAATATGGAACTTAATAGTATATAATGGCAAGTTATATGCAATGGGGCAGTTTGAAACGGCAGGCGGCATATCTGCCAGTGGGATTGCAGAATGGGATGGTAATAAGTGGTGCAGCCTTGGGAGCACATTTGATAACACTATTGGAACATCTTGTATTTATAAAGACAGCTTATATATAGGCGGCGGTTTTTGGACAATAGACGGAGATAGCATAAGCTACCTTGCCGAATGGGTGGGTGGTAATTATGTGGCTAACTGCGGGCAGCCGACGGGGGTAAGTGAGGTAAAAGATAATACAGAAAAAGTAAGCGTTTATCCCAACCCAAACAATGGAAACTTTACACTCGTCATTGCGAGTGTAACGAAGCAATCTCTTAATACCGTGGAAATATACAATGTGCTTGGAGAAAAAATTTATCAATCCAATATTTATTCTGACAACTCAGAAATAAATCTGACAGGACAACCGAATGGGATTTATCTGTACAGGGTTATTACCGAAACGGGAGAGTTGGTAGGACAAGGAAAAGTGGTGGTGCAACGGTAATTGTTCACATTCAAAAATTACTAAATTGCAATAATTTCCGCATCTATGAAAGATAATTTTGGAAGAATATTTATATGTTGTTGCCTGTTCTTTTTCTTAGGAATAGGCAATACATTTTCTCAGTTAAGATGGGACTCTATACCGGGAAAATTTGAAGAACCAGACGCTGCACAGGTAATGTATGCGGATTCCAACTATATGTATGTGGCAGGTGATTTTTATGAAGTAGGAGGTATACCAATAAAGGGTATAGCACGATGGAATGGAGTAAAATGGGACTCTATGGGAGCAGGTGTTAATGGATTGGATATCGGAAACCAATATGGCCTTGGTGATTTAGCAACAATAACAACTTTTCACAATAGAATTTATGTAGGCGGTGCGTTCTTCTCCTTAGGTCATGTCAACGCAAGAGCAATAGGTACATGGGATGGAACAAAGTGGGATTCCCTACCTATACAACCCATAGGACAATTGGATTATGATGGGATTGCCACTTTAGATGTAATAAATGATAAGCTTTATATAGGAGGGTATTTTGATACTGTGGCGGGATTTCCCTGCACGGGAATAGCTTCTTGGGATGGCACAAAATGGAGCAGCTTGAATTTTCCCAGCAATTTTTCATTTAACGGTATAGGCGCTATATGTGAATACAAGGGAAGTATTTATGCTGGGGGTTATTTTGATGGGGAGAATGGAACCGTAGGTGGAATACTACGCTTAGATAGTACCGGATGGCATTCGGTAGACACAGGTATCAAAGGCAGTGGTTGGATAGGTAGTATGCTTGTATATAAGGGGGAATTATATGTGGCGGGTCTTTTTTCTAAATCAAATGGAAATGCCGATAATAATATTCAGAGATGGAACGGGACTTCCTGGAACGCTGTAGGAGGAGGAACAGATTATGAAATATGGAACTTAATGGTATATAACGACAAATTATATGCTATGGGTCAATTGTCTGAGGCTGGAGGCATTTATACGAGTTCAATTGCTGAATGGGATGGTAACAAATGGTGCAGTCTCGGCAGTACATTTGATAACGATATTGAAACCTCTTGTGTTTATAAAGACAGCTTATACATAGGCGGCGGTTTTTGGACAATAGACGGAGATAGTATAAGTTATATAGCTGAATGGACGGGCGGTAGTTATGTGGCTAACTGCGGGCAACCGACGGGGGTAACCCAATTAAAAATGAATGATGAACAATTAAAAATTTATCCGAACCCCAATAATGGGCAATTCACTTTGTCATTATCAAATGTTACTGAAAATTGCAATGTTGAGATTTATAACATGCTTGGAGAAAAAGTGTATTCGCAATTGACAAATAACAATTCACAATTGACAATTAACCTGAGCGGTCAAGCACAAGGGGTTTATCTGTATCGTGTAATTTCTGATAATGGTGACTTGGTAGGAGAAGGGAAACTGGTGATAGCTAAGTAATAAAAGAATCTCCCGCATGGGCGTGGGCAATGAGTTGGCATGTAATAATCATTATGCCCAATTTACCTACCTTTGCCTCGCTTATATCTCATATCTTATAGTTTATATCTCATCTCTTATATCTAAATGAAAGACGCATTTATAATTAACGGGGTCCGTACGGCAGTTGGTAATTTTGGAGGCACATTGTCAGTTGTCCGCACCGATGACATGGCGGCCCTTGTATTGAAGAAACTTATTGAAAAGAATCCTTCTGTAGACCCTGCGGCTATTGGAGATGTAATACTCGGCTGTGCCAACCAAAGCGGTGAAGACAACCGCAATGTGGCACGCATGGCTTTGTTGCTGGCAGGTATTCCTTATTCCGTTCCGGGTGAAACGGTAAACAGGCTATGCGCTTCAGGCCTTTCAGCAGGCATAAATGCTGCAAGGATGATCAATACCGGCGATGCCGACCTGGTTATTGCCGGAGGCGTGGAAAACATGACCCGCGGTCCCTGGATAATTTCAAAAACATCTACCCCATTTGGACGCGATGCTCAAATGTTCGATTCCAGTTTCGGATGGAGGTTCATTAACCCTAAAATGCAGGAACTATATGGCACCGATGCCATGGGCGAAACGGCTGAGAACCTCGCAGAATTATATAAGATAAACCGGGAAGACCAGGATAAATTTGCCTACCGTTCCCAGCAAAAGGCTACCAAAGCAAAGGCGGCCGGACGTTTTAATAAGGAAATTATCCCTGTAGAAATACCACAGCGCAAAGGAGATCCTAAAATATTTGCCGAAGATGAATTTATAAAAGCCAATACCACGTTGGAGATATTGGCAGGGCTTAAACCGGCCTTCCGCAAAGGAGGGGGCGTTACAGCAGGCAACTCATCGGGCTTGAATGATGGAGCTGCCGCATTGCTATTGGCTTCGGAAAATGCCGTTAAGCAATATTATCTTAAACCAATGGCCAGGATTGTATCATCGGCAGTAGTAGGAGTAGAGCCTCGTATTATGGGCATCGGCCCGGTGGAAGCATCTAACAAAGCCCTCAAAAAAGCAGGACTTACTTTTAAGGATATTGATATTATTGAGCTAAATGAAGCCTTTGCAGCACAAAGCCTTGCTTGTATACGCCAATGGGGGCTTGCTGATGACGATGCTCGAATCAATCCCAATGGAGGAGCTATCGCCATAGGGCATCCGCTCGGCATGAGTGGTGCCCGCATACTTAACTCGGCTGCTATGGAACTCCATGAACAAAATAAGCGCTATGCGCTTGTAACACTCTGTATTGGAGTAGGTCAGGGGTATGCGGCCGTGATTGAGAGGGTATAGTAAATAAATACCACTTTTAGGGTAGAGTCCCATTAGGGATATTAGTTTAATTTTGCAGCGCTTTAACCAAAACCCTTAGTAAATTACTACATAAATGGAACCTGTAAAAATAGTTGTGGCCGGAGATAATTACTTGTTTACAAAAGGTATGGAGTGCCTTATTGAGGAATCTCCTTACTTTGAGTTATCGGCAAGTGTGTTAAGCGAGGCTGAACTGATTGATAAAGTATCTTCCAGGCAGGTAGATGTTTTGGCCATTGATGTATCGTCTATTGAATGGGAACAGGACCTTTTTAACCGCCTGAAGAAATATGCGCCTATGCTCAAGGTGCTTGCATTTAACTCTGTACAACAAAGAACTGCCATATCTGCCATACTTAATGCCGGGGTTACCAGCTATTTGCTTTTATGCTGCGATAAAGTAGAAATAACCGATGCCCTCACTAAAACATCGAAAGGAGAACGTTTCCTTTGCGGTAAAGTGGTAGAGGCGCTTATTAATGTTAAGAACCCGAATGTGCCCGATACCTGTCCGCTCTATTCAGTTTGCGGCGGGGTGAATATAAGTGAACGCGAAATGGAAATTATACGCTATGTGTCCGAAGGGCTATCGAACCAGGAAATTGCCGATAAGCTGTTCCTTAGCGTTCATACGGTAAATACGCACCGTAAAAATATAATGGGTAAGTTGGGAATTACCAATACCGCAGGGCTGGTAATGTATGCTGTGCGTAACCAATTGGTGGCTACAAACTAAAAAAAAACAGGGGAATATTTATTTTTAATTCAGGCTTATTTTCAGATAAACGACATAACAGCCGTTAATACTGAGAAAAATAACATAATGCAAATAACCGCTACAAGTCTTTTGCTTGTGTTCTTGTCGGCTACGGTACTTTGGAATAACAAAGATGAGAGTTGCATACAGAAGTAGATTAATATAGTTTTATAACAGGTCGCGGGTTAACAGGTCGCGAATCATGATGCAATATTATATCAACCCATCTGCCGACACCCTGATTCAAATCAACTTTCATAGAATATTCAAAAATAATTCATAAGTTACTCATCTTCAGTTGATAATTTATTGAATATTTTTTATATTTAATAAACGCTCTTGCAGATAACAATTTAAAGAAATCAAGCAGGTCAAACACAAGTGGAAATGGTAGACTCTCCTAATAATCAGGCTTCATTTAGATTAATTATTTATATTTGTACCTAGAAATATTTAATTCGAAACGATCTCATCATTAACAGAATTGCAACCTGTGAAGCACACACACTACAAGAATATATTCATTGCAGCAGCATTAAGTATTTCTACTTTCGTTTACTCACAAAACGGGAATGTATCTATTAACCTTTCCGGCGCTCTCAGTAATAAAAAAGCAATAGTTGACTTAAGTGATCCGTCTAATGCTAACCTGGGTTTTTTAATTACCAATGTAAGTTTACAATCGCCTACCGATGTTTCCACCATCAATCCTCCTTCCAATGGTATGTTGGTGTGGAATACTAATCCTGCCATGCCTGATGGAATAGGGTTTTATTTCTGGTCAGGTACAACCTGGTACTACTTATATAATAGTGGCAATGCCGTAGTAGGTCCCACAGGTCCTACGGGTCCCACTGGACCCAAAGGAGATACAGGAGCCACTGGAAATACGGGTGCCACCGGTGCAATAGGAGCCACTGGGAATACGGGTGCGACGGGAATGACAGGCCCCACCGGAAATAATGGAAACACAGGAGCTACAGGCGCAACCGGAAGTGTAGGTGCCACAGGAAATACGGGTGTAACAGGGGCAACGGGAGCCACAGGCACAACCGGAAATGATGGAAACACAGGTGCAACGGGAGTGACAGGTGCTACAGGTGCAACGGGAGCCACAGGAAATGATGGAAACACGGGAGCCACAGGAGCTATTGGAAACACAGGAGATACAGGTGCAACGGGCGCTACAGGGCCAACTGGTATAGGAACGAATCCTTATTCTGATACCGTGTCAGCAGGTAAATTATTGACTGCTTACCAAGGATGGCAGGTTGGAGGCCAGAAATTTGGAAATTCACCTACCAGGGCAATTTTAGGTTCTACAGATAGTTCAAAGGTGAACTTTATAGTTAACAATAGGAAAGCAGGATATATAGGCATAGGGACATATGGAGATATAGGTATTGGAGTTGGTTCTCTTTTAAGCCTTAGCACTATGGCTGACTCAATAGTATTGCAATCTGGAACTGGAACAGCTGATATAGGTATAGGAGTATATGCTCTTTATCATTTGAACGGAAGAAGGAACCATTTAGCAATTAACGAAATGGCTATAAATGATGTCGCCATAGGATATAAAGCAGCATACGGAGCTACCATTGCTTATGATGGGACATACATAGGTAAATTTGCAGGGCTCAGTGATTCAAGTGGTACTGCGAATACGATTGTTGGGTGTGATGCCGGGGCAAATATGCAAGGGGCTAAATATCAAAATGTAAATGGCGATAGGTATAATGTATTATTAGGTAAAGATGCAGGTTACGGTTCTACTATCCATAGAGATAGTTTCTCTTACTGTGTAATGGTAGGAGGTTATGCGGGAGATAGTTTGTATGGGCAAGCTCAAAATGATGTAGGTATTGGCTATTTTTCATTAAACCTTCTAACAACGGCTACCGGCGTAACAGCTGTTGGGGCTAAATCACTACAATTGGCAACCACAGGAAATAATAATACCGCTGATGGATTCATGACTGGAGGCGCTATTACTACCGGATCTCAGAATACATTAATGGGAAGCAATGTAATGATAAATGCAAATGGAACCGATAACACATTAATTGGGTATTTTGCAGGACAAAGTAATGCAGCGGGAAGAAATACATCTATCGGCTCGCAGTCATTGGAAGCAAATACAAGTGCAGGCGGATCCAATACAGCGGAGGGGTATCAATCATCTAAAAATATAACAAGCGGTCATTATAATGTTTCAAACGGAGCAGGTGCGTTATTAACCAATACAACAGGAATAGAGAATACAGCCAGTGGTGCTTATGCGCTTGCATACAATAATATAGGAAGCTATAATGTTGCTGATGGAGATAGTGCAGGGTTTACTTGTACGGGGTGCAATAGAGTTACATTGATTGGCAATAGAGCAAACGTATCGTCATCTTCATTATCCAATGCTACGGCTATTGGCGATAGCGCAATTGCTACTGCAAGTAATACCGTGCAACTTGGTAATTCAAAAGTTGTGAATACAAATATCGCCGGGGCCTTATCCGTTCCATTTGACACCACTAATCTTACCAGCGGAACAAAAACAGTAGCACAGGGCAAACAAGTACTGATAATGACAGGCGGAGCAGACAGTACCATTACTATAAACTTTCCTCCATCTCCAGTGCAAGGGCAGATATTTATTATCTGCGGAACAGCCAGTTTTACAAGGCCTACATTTTCAAGTGCAGGGAATACCTTTGCCAATCCTCCTAGTTCCATAGTAGGTGGCACTGCACTCAAGTTTATTTATTACGGAACAGTTTGGTATAATCTATAAAAAATAGAAATAAGGCTCTTTAGGATTTGCGGCCTGAAAAACCACATTGCCAAATTTAGTCGCCCGTAGGTTGTATGGCACTTGTTTCCACCATAAGTATAACTGTCTTTTTGGGCGCCCTGGGACGGTGCATTAAGCCTTTGGTAATCGTAACACCTTGTCCTGGGTTTAGTTCAATAGTACTGTCCCCTTCTAAATCTATTAGAAATTGCCCTTCCAGCACGAAAAAGAATTCATCATCCTTGTCGTGCTTATGCCAGTGGTATTCGCCTTCTACAATACCTACCCTAACTACACTGTCATTTACTTTGGTGAGGGTTTGGTTGAACCATTTGTCTTTGCACTCCTTCACCATTTGCGGAATATCTATCCGCTCCAAATGGTCAAACTTTACATCCAGTTTGGTTACATAGTTATATTCTGTTTCCATTGTATTCTATTTTTTCTTTTGTTTCCAGGTTTGATAAAACTCGGCCTGCTCACGCTTGAATATAGGAGCTGTACGCAGCGGTTCGCAAGGTTTCAAGGTTTTGTAAAGGTCTTTTGGCAATGATTGGTATATGTGTGTGCCTTTCTTTTTCCATCCTTTCATCTCTTCGCTTACTTCCTTAATGATTTTGGCAGGACTTCCCACTACTAGCATTCCCGGAGGTATCAGCATATCTTCAGGCACAAAACAGAGCGCTCCTATAATGCTGCCTTCACCCACATCGGCACGGTCCATAATAACAGCATTCATTCCTATAAGTACGTCTTTGCCAATATGCGCTCCGTGAACAATAGAGCCATGGCCCATGTGCGCATTTTCTTCCAGCACCACAGTTACACCCGGAAACATGTGGATGGTGCAATTTTCCTGTACATTGCAACCATCTTTTATAATGATCTCGCCCCAATCGCCGCGAATAGCAGCCCCGGGAGCTACATACACATCTTTACCTATCGTTACATTTCCCGTTACACAGGCCTGCGGATGCACAAAGCTTGACTTATGTACAACAGGCCGATATTCATTAAATTCGTAAATCATTTTATTTATTTAAATTAATCTAAACGTCACTGCGAGGTACGAAGCAGTCTCATTCTTGTTGAAAGAGATTGCTTCACTTCGTTCGCAATGACGATACTTTAGCTTTTCATTTTTCGTTTATTCTTATCTTTTTCTGTATTTGTTTTTTAACTCTTGCTTTTCCTTCATCTTTCGATTTTCCACTATCATTTCTATTACTTTTTTAATTCTTCGTTCTTTGGTTTCAGCTTGTACTGCATCATCAATATAGCTGGCATATTCCCTTCTATGCGATGGTGCCATTTTATCAAAATACATCTTTAGCCCTTTATTAGCATTCAATGCCCTTTGCAGCTCTACCGGAATATCTACTACTATAGCTTTCTTCTCCGGTTTTACGCCCTGCTTATTTAATTCGGCTGCTTCTTGCAAATATTCTATCAGTTTCTCCTCGTCAATCAGGCTGTGTTCGGTAAAATCAATGCTGCGGTTTCCTTTGTCATTTTCTTCATCGGTGAACAAATTATATTTATCGCTCATCAGGCCGCCTTTGAAGAAATTAATTTTCACATGTTTTTTAAATCCCCACACCCCGCAAACCATACCATTTACATTAAAATTGGGTCCCCATTTCCAGTCTTCTTTCACATCCGGCAATGCCTTATGAATGAGAGCCCGCAAGTGATTGCAGTATTCCTGCTGAAAACCGGTGAACTTGGCAAAGGCTTTGTTTATCTCTTTGGATGCATTAGGATTGATAGTGGACATAAAGGTATTTGGGTTAGGGTTTATGGGCGAATGTAGTAATACGCTACAAATCTAAAAATATTTCAGATTGCATTCCATATTCCTTACCTTTGTAAATAAACGCGCATAACCCATATGATTAATTTAAGCAAGCTGCCAACAGGCCCGGATAAAAGCATTGATAAGAAAAAAGCGGAAAAGGAAATCTTGGCTTATAAAGAGGAATTATTCTCACTCCAAAATATTTTATTTGCAGAAAAGAAGCATAGCCTGCTGATTATATTGCAGGGTATGGATGCTGCGGGCAAGGACGGAACTATCAGGCATGTATTCTCATCTATGAACCCGATGGGGGTAAATGTAAAGGCATTTAAAGCGCCTACCACGGAGGAAAGCGAACATGATTTTTTATGGAGAGTACATCCACATGCTCCTGCAAGTGGAATGATTGAGTTGTTCAACCGTTCGCATTATGAAGATATCCTTGTACCTACCGTACATAAAACAGTTGACGAGAAAGTGCTTGAACGGCGCTATGATATTATCAACAGCTTTGAGCAAAACCTCTCTGATTCGGGCACTATTATCCTTAAGTTTTTTCTCCATATATCGAAGGAAGAACAAAAAGAGCGAATAGAAAAGAGACTGACTAAGCCACATAAAAAATGGAAATATGATCCGGCTGATTCGGCAGAAGAAAACAACTGGAATAAATACATGAAGCTGTATGAAAAAATATTTGAGCGTTGCGGCCCTGCTTTTCCATGGACAGTTATACCATCTGACCATAAATGGTATAGGAACTATGCGATAGCTAAAGAAATTGTAAGGACATTGAAATCGCTAAAAATGAAATATCCCTCATAGTCGTAAGTATTAAGTCATAAGTCCTATGTAATCCTTGTGCCACATAACTTACGACTTAACACTTACGACAGAGTTTTCCGTATCTTAGTACTTTATTTTTCTGTAATTGATGAATACCGATTTGCTGCATGATATCCCACACGACCTTATCTGTTTTATACTGGTAGCAGCTTTCTCATTACTTATAGGCCTTGAACAAAGGAGGCGCCTTATTAATGAAGTGGCTGAAACTGTTTTCGGTACCGACCGCACCTTCACCCTTATAGGCATAGCAGGATTTATTTTATACATCATCAGCCCGCATGATTTATTGCCCTATATGGGTGGCGGACTCCTGATAGGCGCTTTATTGGTTGTATACTATTTCCAAAAGATGCGAGTACATCAAAAGTTTGGCATGACCAGCTTGGTAACTGCCATTATAACGTATTCACTTACACCGCTTGTTTACACCCAGCCTAAGTGGTTCGTATTGCTGATTGTGGTTTGTGTTCTGGTAGTTTCTGAAGTGAAGGAAACATTGTTAAAACTTTCGCAAAAGTTTGATAGCACGGAATTCATCACGCTGGGAAAATTCCTGCTATTATCCGGTGTTATACTTCCTCTTCTTCCCGACCAGCCTATTTCACCGGCGCTCAATTTCTCGCCTTACAAGTTTTGGTTGGCTGTAGTGGCAGTTTCAGGTATCTCATATATCAGTTATTTGCTGCGCAAATTTGTTTTCCCCGATAAGGGTATATTGCTTACAGGTTTGCTCGGAGGGCTATATAGTAGCACGGCTACCGTAGTAATACTAGCCAGGAAAAGCAAGGAAGGAGTGGTAGGAAACAGGGTGGTAGCCGCCATGTTATTAGCTATTACCATGATGTATTTCAGGATATTCATATTCGCCGCTTTCTTTAATATGGCGGTTGCCATAAAACTGCTGCCTTATTTTATTGTGTTTATTGTCATCAGCTCTTTAATCGCTGTTTATTTTGGCATAGTCAAGAAGAACCCTCCGGCTAAAGCTAATGAGGTACTGCCTAAGGAAACACATCAAAACCCCCTTGAATTTAAAACTGCTACTTTGTTTGGCGCTTTATTTATCCTGTTCGCTTTTATAACTGGCTACGTAGTTGCCAATTACGGAGCTTACGGAACCAAAATGCTTGCTTTGGTAGTAGGCATAACCGACATAAACCCGTTTATCATTAATCTTTTCCAGGGAAAGTGGAATTTAGATGCTATGGTAATTACCCTTGCCGTGCTCAATGCCATCACCAGCAATATCCTGTTTCAAATGCTATATGCCATCTTTCTTTCCGAAAAGTCCATCAGGAAAGAAATATTTATCAGCTTCTCCATATTAATAGTGGCTGGTATTGTAGCGGTTCTAATATAAAACGGTATACTATAAGACTGTTTAAATCCATTACCGAATTAAGTAACCTTTACAGCAATGACGCTAACGTAATCTGTGGTGAAAAATAAAACTTAAACCGTTTCTTTAAGTAACCGTAACAGGAGATTCATAACATTCCTATATATTTGTCGTATCCCCTTAATTTACTAATCCAATAAATACTTGTATGAGTACAAAAAAAGTTTCTTTAAAAGTAAGCGATGGCTCTCAAATGGAAGCATACGTTTCTATGCCTGAAGGCAAGGGCCCATTCCCCGGAATTATTGTTTTCCAGGAGGCATTTGGCGTTAACCAGCACATGCGTAATGTAACCGACCGCATTGCCAAAGAAGGCTATGTAGCTATTGCCCCCCAACTGTTTCACCGCACCGCCGGTGATGCGGAATTTGGATATGGCGATTTCAGTGTTGTTGCTCCCCATTACCAGGCCATAACAGAGGAAGGCCTTTCAGCAGATATTGCAGCATGCTACAATTGGCTTAAAGGACAAGCAGAAGTAAAGCATGATAAATTGGGTACCATTGGTTTTTGCCTGGGCGGAAGAGTGGCCTTCCTTGCCAATACTTTTTTACCATTTTCAGCCTGCGTTTCTTATTATGGTGGCGGCCTGCATACTATAGCTGACAAGGCGGTAGATGTAAAAGCTCCTCAATTATTTTTCTGGGGAGGATTAGATAAACACATTCTTCCCGAACATGTTGAAACGGTGGTGAATGCTATGAAAAAGGCTGAAAAACCATATATCAACGTAGTGATTTCATACGCCGACCACGCCTTTAGTTGCGATGACAGGCCAAGCTATAATGCCGATGCAACAGCAGAAGCATGGGCCATGTCGATGGCTTTTTTCAAGAATAAATTAGGAAAATAAAAAGAGGGAATTATTAGTTCCCTTTTAAAGAATAGTGGAAACTTTCCATAATGGGGTTGGCAAGAAGCTTTTTACAGGCTTCTTCCACCTTCATTTTGGCTTTTTCTTCAGCATCGGCTTCCACTTCCAGGGTAATGTGCTTGCCAATACGCACATTTTCAAATTCAGGCATTCCCATATTTTGCAATACGGAGGTTACGGCCCTTCCTTGCGGATCGAGCAAGGCTTTTAAAGGCATTATATCTATTTCGGCTATAAATTTCATGAGCTTAAAATTGGATTGCTAAATTACATCTAAATACTAAACTCCGCATAATGAATTTTTGAACCTGCTGAAAGAAACAGTTTTTCATAATAGGTCTGTATCTCTGTAAGCAGAGTAAATCGTTCTGTGCCGAGGGTTTTCGCATCGGAATAAACATCAGCCGAATGGCATAGGAGCGGGTAGTGGTGCGTGTTTATCTCTTCGAGGGTATATTCATATAGATCACGGTTATCGGTTTTAAGATGAACCACCGAACCTGCAGGGGCTATGTTACGATAACGCCTGATAAAAGGTGTTGCTACCAACCTTTTTTGTTCTTTCCCGGGGTATGGGTCCGGAAAAGGAATCCATATTTCGCTTACTTCGCCGGGCGCAAAATACGTTTCGATAAAATCAATTCGATTGCGGACAAAAGCTACGTTTCCTAAATTCTCTTCAAGGGCGGCTTTAGCGCCTTT
>Ga0206881_10176_pt1 | contig 18924 bp, 13 predicted proteins | sample Alteio_BWOrgCont_3_FD_152867 | JGI IMG/M metagenome (GOLD analysis project Ga0206881, IMG submission 152867) | Enriched cells from forest soil in Barre Woods Harvard Forest LTER site, Petersham, Massachusetts, United States -... | ecosystem: Environmental > Terrestrial > Soil > Temperate forest >...
GCTGGATGTCGGCCTGGTGCGGGATGGAGACGACACGCCAGGCTTAGTGAGCAAGGCAATCTTCGAGGAGCCGTTTGTTGCGGTGTTGCCGGCTTCCCATGAGAAAGCATGGAATAACGGCAGGAGGCGAAAGGTGATCTCGGCGGGAGAGTTGTGGGATGAGCCGTTCGTCTACTATCCGCGCTATGCCGGCAAGCGCGCGTATGAGAAGCCGTTCCTTTATTGCGAAGAGTTTAGCTTCGAGCCGCGTGTGGTGCAGGAGGCTTCGCATTGGCTGACGATTCTGCGACTGATCGCCTCCGGGCTGGGCGTAGCGATTGCTCCTGCCTGCGTCGAACAGATTGCTTCGCCCGAGGTGGTCTGTCTGAAACTGGAGCCGAGCAAGCGGTATGGCGTAATCACAAGTCAGATCGAAATGGCCTGGCGCGAAGGCGAGGCGAGGCCGATCGTACGGCAGTTTGCGGCGATTGTGGAGCAGACGCGCAGCCAGCAGGCAGAGTCAAAGTAGTATCCCTTCTTGCGGAACAGGGGCCTAACAGAGCTAAGGCAAATCGCTTAGACTCAAGGTGCTATGCGTCCTAGAACGACAACCCGCGTAAGCCTCACGGCGATGATTGGCGCCCCAGTCACCGACGCCAAGGGCAACGTCCGCGGACGACTCAAGGATGTGGCCGTGGCTACGGGCGCCGAGGCGGGTCGAGTAGCGGGCCTGGTGCTGAAGACGCGCGCAGGGCTGCGTATTGTCTCATCCGAGCAGGTGATGGAGACGCCGGCCGGGACGCTGGAACTGCGTTCGCCGCAGGCTTTGGTTGAGTTGAAGGGCGACGAGAATTATCTCTTTCTTCAGCAGGACCTGATCGACCGCCAGATCATCGATATTCACGGGCGCAAGGTGGTGCGCGTCAACGACGTCGATCTGGAGTGGCTCGGGCACGGGTCTGTGCATCTATTGCGCGTGGCTGAGGTGGAGGTGGGGCTGCGCGGCGCCGTGCAGCGGATCTTCAAGGGCGTGCTGCCACGGCAGACGCTGGAATCGCTCTCACGCAAGGTGGCGGCGCGCGGAATTCCCTGGCAGTTCGTCGACGTGATAGAGGTCGATCCGGCGCGGCGTGTGAAGCTCAAGATCGAGCACGAGCGGCTGGGCGAGATGCATCCCTCGGAGCTGGCGGAGATTCTTGCCGACCTGGCTCCAGCCGAGCGCGAGGCGATCTTTGGATCGCTCGATGAAGAAGTCGCGGCCGAGACGCTCGAAGAGGTCGATCCCAAGCTGCAAAAAGCGCTGCTCGAAGGGATGGACGATGAGCGAATTGCCGATATCGTCGAAGAGATGGACCCGGGAGCGGCGGCGGATCTGTTGAGCGAGCTCTCGCATGAGCAGTCCGAGGCGATTCTTGAGGAGATGGAGCCGGAAGAAAGGCATGAGGTCGAAGAACTGCTCGAGTTCCATGAAGATTCAGCAGCCGGGCGCATGACCACGGCCTACGTGGCGCTGCCGCACGAAGCGACTGTCGCTGATGGCGTCGAGGCGATTCGCAACTTTGACGGCGACGCTGAAGCAGTGACCGAGATCTACCTTGTGGACGACAAGGATGTACTCAAGGGGATGGTTCCACTGGCCCGGATGATGCTGGCGCAGGCGGTTTCTCACTTGTCGGTGCTGACTGAGGCGCGCGTGCTCTCGGCGAAGGCGGAGATGCATCAATCCGATGTTGCCGAGCTCTTCGACAAGTACAATCTGCGCTCATTGCCGGTGGTGGATGTAGAGGGGCGGCTTGTGGGAGTTGTTCACGCCGAGCAGGTGATCAGTTTTCTGCTGGAAAAGATGTAGTTTCTTAGCCTCTAAGCAATAGAGCTCGGAGGTCGCGGGCTTCGAGAACTGGCTTAGGAGCTCCCTCGCGGCTTACGATCAGCATCGCGTGACCAAGTTCGCGGGTGGTGAGGATCGCCTTAGGGAAGAACCGGTGCAGCAAAGGCAGCAAGGGGCTGAGGGCGCTGTAGAAAAGCCTGTACGAGCGCGTCTTCGACTGGATGCCGTCGAGCGGAACGATAAATCCTGGGCGAAACATGTATGCAGCGCGGAAGGGAAGCCTGAGGAGCGTATTTTCCGTGCGGCCTTTAACGCGCGCCCACATGGAGCGGCCATGCTCGCTGCTATCGGTTCCAGAGCCTGAAACATAGACAAAAGTCATGCCGGGATTGCGGCCGGCAAGTTCTTTTGCGATCAAAATCGTGAGCGAGAAGGTGAGGCGCGTGTAGCTTTCTTCGGAAAGTCCAGCGGAGGTCACACCGAGGCAAAAGAAGGCTGCATCGTGTCCATTGAGCGCTTCAACGTAGGCTGTGAGATCGAACAGATCGGGCGTCGTGACTTCGCGGAGTTTTGGGTGTTGGGCGCCAGTCGGGGTGCGCCCTACGGAGACAACGGAGGTCACGCCAGGGTCCAGCAAAGATTCGCGTAGGGCGGCCTGTCCGACCATTCCGGTGGCGCCAAAAAGAAGCACTCGCATAGAACCTAGGGTAGCTTACAAGGCAACTGTCACGGGTATGGGGTTGGATGGTATCTTCAGGAGGGATTAGGGCCTTTCGAGTGTGCTGATCCAAATGCGACAAGCCAACTTTGCTGACCGGTTCTGGAGCCGGAAGGGGTCTGTTGTCTTTCGCGAGCGCTGACATACGCCGGCGGGCCGTCAGCCGAGTACGTGCGATCGAGTGAGTGCTATGTGGAAGCGGTGGCGAATCCGGATCATGCTCTTCCTGGCTGTGCTGGGACCGGGCTTCATCACGGCGAATGTCGATAACGATTCGGGCGGCATTCTCACCTACTCGCAGGCTGGGGCGCAGTTTGGCTACACGCTCCTGTGGACGATGGTTCCAATCACGCTGGCATTGATCGTGGTGCAGGAGATGTGCGCCCGCATGGGCGTCGTCACAGGCAAAGGCCTGAGCGACCTCATCCGCGAAGAATTCGGTCTGCGCATCACCTTTGTGATGATGGTGTTGCTGGTGCTGGTGAACTTCACCAACGTCGTCACCGAATTCATCGGCATAGCGGGCAGCCTGCATCTCTTCCACGTCTCGCGCTTTGTTTCCGTCCCAATCTCTGCCGCGATTGTCTGGTTCCTGGCCGTGCGCGGGGATTACAAGCAGATCGAGAAGATATTCCTCATCGCCTCGGTGGTTTATATCGCCTACATCTTCACCGGCGTGCTCTCGCAGCCTAGCTGGCATGACGCTCTGCTGTTGACGGTGAAGCCGCCGGAGCGTTCGGCGTGGTCGCGTGAGTACATCTACATGGCTATCGGCGTAGTGGGCACGACAATCGCCCCGTGGATGCAGTTTTATCTCCAGGCTTCGATCGTGGAGAAGGGCATTCGCGTGAAGGACTACGCGGCCTCGCGCCTCGACGTGATCGTGGGCAGCTTTTTCACGGATATCGTAGCCTGGTTCATCATCGTCGCCTGCGCGGCTACCTTGTATGTGCATGGTATGGGCGCGATCCAGGTGCCTGCCGATGCCGCCGATGCGATGCGGCCGCTGGCAGGGAACTACGCCTTCCTGCTCTTTGCCTTTGGACTCTTCAATGCTTCATTATTCGCCGCGTCGGTGCTTCCGTTATCTACCGCTTACACTGTCTGCGAGGGGTTGGGCTTTGAGTCCGGCGTCGACAAGAGCTTCAAAGAAGCGCCATTTTTCTATTGGCTCTACACGCTGCTGATTGCAGGTGGAGCGATCACCGTTCTAGTGTTGCCAGATTCCAAGCTGGTCTCGATGGCGATCTTTTCGCAGGTGCTGAACGGCATCCTGCTGCCCATTGTGATCGTGCTGATGTTGCTGCTCATCAATCGCAAAGATTTGATGGGCGAGCATGTGAACTCGCGACTCTTCAACGTAGTGGCTTGGGCAACAGGGCTGGTAGTGGTGGCGCTGAATGTGGCTCTAATCTTCGCGCACTAAGCGCAAGATCAAGCATCCTGGTTACAGCAGCTTGCCCTGCGCCAGATCGCGAATGAGGTTGCGATCGGCAGCGAGGAAGTCGTATTTCGTCAGCTCTTCCAGCTTGACCCAGCGCAGGTCGTTGAAGATGCGGTTATCGATCTCGCCTGAGAATTGATAGACGGCAAAGAATTGCAGATCGACGGCGCCGCCGTGGCGGTAGTTATGCCGGATCTGCGTGACGCGCGGGCCGATGGTAGCCTTGATGCCAAGCTCTTCGTCGAGTTCACGAGCGAGGGCAAACTCAGGGCTTTCTCCAGGCTCGATCTTGCCGCCGGGAAACTCCCATTGCAGGGCCATAGGCTGGTCAGGGCGCCGCTGGCAGATGAGCACTTGATCGCCGCGCAGCATCAGGGCCGCTACAACCAGGCGCAGCGCGGGCTGGCGCAAAGGCTGGGCGGCAGGATCGGATCCCGCTACACTGCCCTGCGCCGGTGCTGTTGCCTGATCTCCGGGTTGCGGTCCTTGTTGCCCAGCTTCATCTTCCGTCACTAGGACAGTGTAAGCGTTCTGAGCGGCAGGCGCGCTGCCATAGATTGCTCATTCAGGTTACCCCGGAGTCAGCTAGGAACAAGGCGCACCAGTCAGGATTTACTCGCCGGCGACGCCGGCGTGCACGCCTTCAGCCGCCGCCGGGCGGAAGTAGCCCCAGTTGTTGCGTGCGCAGGCTTCAAGCAGCGCAGGCGAGGGATTGGTCGGGAAGGGCTTCCGTGCGATCTCGAGCATGGCCAGATCATGGATAGAGTTACCGAAGACAGCGTCAGGATGAGGCAGACCGGCGCCCTGCAGCGAAGCGGCTTTGCCTTCGTCGGTTGGCACGTCGATGATCGTGTCGGTAACAAAGCCGTTTTCCACCTTGACCTGGGCGGCGAGGATGCGTTCTTCAGGAATGCCGAACTGCCGGACGCCCTCGGCGATCACCCAGTTGTTGGTGGAACTTACGGCCCAGAGCGTCGTATTCGTAGCCCGCAGCCGCTCGATGGTCGCTGCGATCTCATCGAAGACGCGATGAAGGACGTGCGTGCGAACGAACTCGGCGGCGCCTTTGCGCACTTCCTCTTCACGCAGACCGGCGTAGATTTGCACCATCTCGCCGCAGATCTCCAGCTCCGATACTTTGCCGGCCATGTAGCCGCGATGGCGGGTGTCGATCCAGTCAGAGGCGGATCGCGAGACCAGGCCTTGCTCAATCGACCAGACCATGAAGCCGTAGCCGGCGTCGCCGCTCCAGATAGTGCCGTCGCAATCGAAGACGGCGGTCCCGGGGTTCAACTCTTCTATGAGCCGCTCGAGATCGGCGGCGGACCAGCGAGGCGCTTCTACTTGTGCTGTGCTCACTCTTCTTATCCTTCTAACAAACCAAAGCGATGGCATATGCCACAGCCTCGGGAGGCGTATCTCTCTATTTTCTCGCAGAGGCGCGGGGCTTGCCTATGGCCGGGTATGAAGCTTTGAGAAATTACGCGGCGGCAAGAAGCGCCATGAGGTCTCTTGCGAAGTTATCCGCCACGCGCATTATCGCGCGCATAAAAGAATCTCATAGCCATCTATCTCTGGAAACGCCTTGATAGATTGAGCGCATACCCCTAGGATTTTCACCCGCTCCCGCCGCGTGAAAGGTCCGCCGAACCATCTGTATCGAGGCCGGATCGCTTGCTCCGGACTCTCGGCAACGCTTTGTTACGCACTCAGGAGAAGTGCGAACAACATAGGACGCAGCTTGTTCTCTCTGATGGAGCGCTGCTTCCGCAGGGTCTTATTTTTCGCAAGAACTACGATCTACAAACTCGCTTGAACACAACAAAATTCTTCTATTCGTACCTTTCGGAGGTCTTCTTGAGGCTTTCTCGCATCGCTACATATTTATTGTGTATTCTGCTCGCGCCGCTGGTCGTTGCGCAGACCAACACCACAGGACTGAGCGGCGTGGTCTACGATCCATCGGGCGCCGTGATCCAGGGCGCAACGATCACGATCGTCGATGCGAGCAAAGGCACGACGAAGATGATCACCAGCTCCGCCAAAGGCGAGTTCGAGTTTCCGCAGATTACGCCCGGCCACTACACCGTGACCACCAGCGCGAACGGATTCACCAATCAGCAGCAGGAGCTTGAGCTGCTGGTAGCCTCGCCGCAAAAGATCACCGTGAAGCTGGGCGTAGGCGCGTCCACAACGGTCAGCGTTGAGGATACGGTTGAGTCGATCAACACCAGCGATGGCTCGCTCGGCAAGCCCTTCAATAGTGAGCAGGTTGAGAATCTACCTTATCTTGCGAACAACGTCGTCTACCTGCTCTCGCTGCAACCCGGCGTGCTGGCCACCGATAGCGGCGCGCAGACCGGTGGTTTGAATGAAGATCCTCGCACAGGCATTGTGAATGGCGCGCGCCAGGATCAGACCAACATCACGCTGGACGGCGTCGACAACAACGACCAGATCTTTGGCTACGCCTTCAACGGAGCGTTGCGCTCCACGCGTGATTCGGTCGAAGAGTTCCGCGTAACCACGACCAATGCCAACGCCGACGCGGGCCGCTCCTCGGGCGCTCAGGTTTCGCTGGTTACTAAGAGCGGATCGAACACCATCCACGGCAGCGCTTACTGGTTCTATCGCGATCCAGCTACGACCTCCAACAACTGGTTCGTGAAGCAGTCGCAATTGAACTCAGGCGATCCGAATATCGCCGCGAAGGTGCTGCAACATACTTATGGCGCATCGCTGGGCGTTCCTATCAAGAAAGACAAGTTATTCTTTTTCGGCGCCTATGAAGGATTCAAGCAAGCCAGCGATGTTTTGCAGAGCCAGGTAGTCCCTTCTGTCTTTGTGCCTGGAGGCAGCAACATCGGATTGATCACAGGCAATGTCACCTACCAGGCTTGCCCTACATCCGCCACTTGCCAGAGCAGCACAAACTACAAGACGCTGACTCCTGCCGAGATTGCAACGCTCGATGGCCGTAGCAGCGATTCTGATTGCGCAACACAAGATTGCATCGCGCCCTCCACCAATGCGGCTGCGGTAGCATACTTCAACCAGTTTCCGCTGGCCAACTCCAATGCCGGCGGCGATGGCTATAACACGGGTATCTATAACTTTACTTCGCCGGCGCCACTCAAGCAGATTACAAATATCGCGAGATTGGACTATAACCTGAGTCCCAGACAGAGCCTCTTTGTGCGCGGCAATCTACAGAGCGATAACCTCTCCGCCGCGGAGCAGTTTCCCGGGCAGGCCGGCGCGTCGCAGACCTACGGCAACAGCAAAGGCATCGCCGTGGGCGATCTGTGGTCGATCAACGACCGCATGACGAACAACGCACGCTATGGACTGATTCGTATCGGAAACGCCACCCGTGGCACGGCGGATGTCACGGTGCCGTATGTTTCCTTCGGAGCCTTTACAACGCTCAATGCCGAGACCACCACGACTATCTACGACGTAACCACGAATAACTTCAGCGACGATTTCACCCTGGTGAAAGGTCGGCATACGATTCAAGCCGGAGTGAACTATACCTTCCTCTCCAACGGGCAGTATTTCGATTCACCCTTGCTGGCCTACGCCAATATCAGTCCGAATCTGCTGGCGACAGCGGCGATCGCCAACCAGGGCGGAACGCTCGATCCCGGAGCCTTTGACTGCAAGGATTGCGGAACCGTAACTTCGGCTTTCTCTAACTTCTATAACCAGTCGATCATCTCCAACGTGGGCGCGATCGAAACTTCGCAATCCGGCACCGAGTTCCGCGTGGACGGGAACTCGCTGGTCCCTCAAGGAGCGGGCGTTGTTCCGTGGCATACCTTCCATAACTTCGAGCAGGAGTACTACGTTCAGGATCAGTGGAAGGCGACTCCCCAACTCACGCTGACGCTTGGATTGCGCTATGTCTATCTCGGAGTCCCCTACGAGAAAGACGGCCAGCAGATTGCGCCGACGATCTCGATGAATACCTTTTTCGCCAACCGCGTAGCCGCGGCGAATGCAGGAACTGGGTACGACGAGGATATCTCCTTTCGCGCCTCGGGTTCACCGAACTGGCAGCCGAACTTTTGGACTCCGCAGAAGCTGAACTTCGCGCCACGCTTTGCCTTTGCCTATTCGACCAAAGATAACAAGAGCTCGATTCGCGGTGGTTTCTCGATCGCCTACGACCATTTCGGATCGGGTGTGATCGATTCGTACCAGTCCAATCCTCAATCGTTGCTCTCGCTCTCAAAGACGAATCTGCAGACCTTCACCAACATCGACTACAACCCGCGCTTTACCGGGTACAACAGCGTTCCCGAGGTGGATGGCGCGACGACCACGCTGGCGCTGCCCTATACGCCTGAAGAGAATCCATTCACCTTCGATTACAGCATCAATGACAAGCAGAAGACTCCGTATGCGGAAGCTTTCAATCTCTCGATTCAGCATGAGTTCCCGCATAACATGGCTGTGACTGCCTCGTATGTTGGCCGGCTTGGCCGGCACCTGATCCAGAATCTCGATGCGGCGATGCCCACTAATGTCTCTGACCCGAATGGCGGCGGAACGTACTTCCAGGCGGCGGCGGCTTACGACAAGATGGTCGATCAGGGCGTCGATCCATCTACAGTGCCCGACTCGGGCTACTTCCACGATCTCTTTCCCAACTTCAGCTTTGAGTATGCGAAGGATGCATACTGGTACGGCGCGCAGGCCTACTATGCGCTCTTTGCCGAGAACCGAGGCAACGAGACCAACGCGCTCTACACGGCTGACACCGATCCCACGGTTTCGCCTGCCGGACAGAGCTTCCGCTTCTTTTATCCGCAGACCTCTTCGGTATACGTGCAGTCAACCACCGGATCGAGCAATTATCACGCGCTCCAGCTTTCGGTGCGCCAGGCCTTTAAGCACGGGCTCGAATATGACTTCAACTACACGCTCTCAAAGTCGATGGATGAAGGATCCGATCCAGAGCGCAGCAACGGCAGCATCATCATCAACTCGTTTATGCCGCACCAGTGGTACGCGCCCTCTGACTTCGACGTAAGGCACAACATCACCGCCAACTATACGGCTCCACTGCCCTTTGGCCGGGGTCAGTTGATTAACATACACAATCGCCTACTGGATACGATTTTTGGCGGCTATCAGATCAACGGACTGATTCACTATAGCTCCGGCTTCCCATTCAGCGCGGTTGGCGCAGGAGGTTGGGGTACGAACTTCGCCTACAACAGCAACATGGTCAAGGTTGGCAAGATTCCAACCGGCGGACATCACTACGATGCGGTAAATCATGTAGAGACGGCTCTCAATGGCATCACCGCAGCCGATGCGCTCGCCAACATGCGCTTTGCTTACGTAGGCGAGTCCGGCGAGCGCAATAACTATCGCGCGGATGGATATCTTTCGCTTGATGATGGTCTGGCGAAGACCTTTCGCACCTTCCGCGAACAGCAGATCCGCCTTTCGGCCGAGGTCTTCAACGTGATCAACACTAACCGCTTCAACTCTGCCTCATACGGTGGATCAGGCTCGCCGCTGCAAACCGATGGAACAAGCGCAAACTTCGGCACATACATCGGCGGTGGCAATGCATTGTTGCTACAGCCTCGCCAGATGCAGTTTTCGGCGAAGTACATCTTTTAATGCAACTTCAAGCACAGAAAGAGGCGCGGCTTCGATGGCCGCGCCTCTTCTTTTTATGCGTATCCTGCTGAATGTCCGTTGCATTGCTATTAGTAAGTTTGATTCGGTATTGAACGTGGTTCTGTGACTCACAACACTCTTCTGCCTCAACGATGAACCGGCCATAATCGATGCAGGGACAAAGCCGGTGCGCAATCTTGAACTGCTCAAGGAATACAGCACGTATCTACGCGTGGAGAAGGGGCTGAGACCTCTAACATGCGAGGCCTATGCCAGCGATCTCCGCACCTTTGCCGAGTTTCTTGAGGCGCAGGATGGTGTGTTGACGGCAGCTGCGCAACGTGACGTCTCGACCTTTCTCGAGCATCTGCGCACGCATGGCATCGATGCGCGCTCGGCTGCGCGAAAGCTGAGCTGCATTCGCGGTTTTTATAAATGGCTCTTGCTGGACAAGCGAATCGATCGCGATCCTACCGTCAATATCGAGTCTCCGAAGGCATGGAAGGTCTTGCCGAAGTCTCTGGCGGAGTCAGAGATCGGCGCCATGCTCGAGATGGCGCAGCGGAATGTCGAGCATCCACAGGCGCATGCAACAGCTCTGAGAGACCGTGCGATTCTCGAGCTGTTTTATGCCGGAGGCCTTCGAGTCTCTGAAGTCTCAGGGCTGAATACGAGCGATCTTGCGCTCGACGCAGGGCGTGTGATGGTGCGTGGCAAAGGCGATAAGGAGCGGATCGTGCCGCTTGGCTCCACTGCCGTAGAAGCTCTGAATGCATATCTCAAAGATGGACGGCCCATGTTGCAGCGCGTGATCAAGCGCGGAGAGGCGGCGAAGCTATTCCTCTCTTCACGCGGCGGCCCGATGACACGCCAGGCGCTCTGGCTGCTGGTGAAGGCGCATTCCGGATCGGCCAGTCCACATATGCTGCGGCATAGCTGCGCAACGCATATGGTGGAACACGGAGCGGATCTGCGCAGCGTTCAAATCATGCTGGGGCATGCAGATATTGCAACGACGCAGGTATACACACATCTGGCCCTTGGACGTCTCAAAGCCGTGCATCGCCAGCATCATCCGCGGGCCGCGCGCAGGGCCGGGCGTGAAGAGAAAACGGCGCAGGGAGTAGAGGCATGAGCCCTGTGCTTGAGTGGCCGTCGAAAGAAGATGCTGTTAAAGAAGATGCTGTAGTAGAAAAGTCCGAAACGATATTGGGTGCTTTGGTGACTGAGTACCTGCGCGTACTAGCCAGTGAGCGCGGCAGTTCGCCGCACACGCTGCGCGCTTACGAGCGCGAACTACGCGGATTCGCAGAGTACATCACGGAAGCGATGGGCGCAGAGGCTCAGCCGGCGGCGATCGAGCATACGCGCATTCGCGCCTGGCTTGGATCGCTTTATGAGCGAGGCCTATCGAAGGCTTCGGCTGCACGGGCTCTGGCTGCTGTGAGAAGTTGGTTTCGCTGGCTCGCTCGAATCGGCAAGGTTGAGCATAATGTCGCTTCACTGGTGGCTACGCCGAAGCTGCCGAAACATCTGCCGCGTGTGCCTTCGATAGAGCAGATGAATCAAGTGGTCGATTCGATTGAAGAGAGCGACGCAAGCTGGCCTGCACGCGACGCTGTGATCTTTGAGCTGCTCTATGGCTGCGGCATGCGTAACGCCGAACTTACTGGTTTGAACCTCAGCGATATTCACTGGGCTAACGAGGCGATCCTGGTGCATGGCAAAGGGCAGAAGCAGCGCTATGCGCCGCTGGGCGATGCTGCAGCCGAAGCGTTGCGGATCTATCTCGGAGAGCGGCAGTCTCGCCTGGCTGCGGCGGAAAAAGAGTCAGACGCGCTCTTGCTCAATCTGCATTTTCGCGGCTCAGGGCGGCTTTCCACGCGTAGTGTTGCGCGCATTGTTAAGCGGATAGCAGTGCGGCGCGGCTTGTCTGCCGATGTGCATCCGCATACGTTGCGGCATGCCTTCGGCACGCATCTTCTGGAAGAAGGCGCGGATCTACGCAGCATTCAAGAACTGCTGGGGCATGAGCGGCTCTCGACAACGCAGCGGTACACGCAGCTTACGGATACGCAGCTGGTGCAGGTCTATGACCGCACGCATCCACGCGCGAAGTAGCTTCTTCAGCAGTCTAGCCGCGTCTTATGCGACTCAATTGATCTATGCAGACTGATAGCGGCGCTTGATCCACTCATACAACGGCAGGCCGAGCAGGATCAGTCCTGTACCAATGAGTGAGCCCTGCATGTTGCCCACAAAGCTCGAATAGAGCACTGCGGCTGCGCTCACAATAAAGATCGCAGGCAATAGCGGATATCCCCAGACGCGATAGGGACGAGCGGCGTTTGGCTGCCTGCGGCGATAGACGAAGACTGTCGTCGCCGTGAGCATGTAGAAGAGCCATTCCGCGAAGACCGCCAGCTCAAAGAGCTGTTGAAAGTGGCCAAGCGCGATAAGCAGGATAGACGAGAGTACGGCCTGCACGATGAGTGAGACAGACGGGCTCTTGAACCGCGGATGTATCGTTGCGAAGCTCGGGAAGAAGAGCTTATCCTGCGCGGCGGCGAAGGGGATGCGCGCGCCTGACATGATGGTTCCGTTCAGCGTGACAAAAATGCTGAGGGCCATCCCTGCGGCCACGAACGCAGCTCCAGCCGGGCCTGCGACGACCGAGAGCGCTGCAACCGCAGGGCGTGGCGTGGCGGCGATTTTAGTAGCTGGCAGAATGTACTGGATGGCCGCGTTGGTGCCCATGAAGAGGGCGCCTACGATAAATAGTCCGCCGATAAGCGCGAATGGAAGATTGCGCTCAGGTTGCTTGACTTCACCTGCCACCATCGTCAAGTCGTTCCATCCGTCATAAGCCCATAGCGTCGCGATCAATGCGATCATGAATCCTTTCAGTCCGCCGGTGGCCTGCGGTAGAGAGGTGGCGAAGTTGCCCCATGAGCCAAGCGCTGAGCTGAAGCAGAAGCCGACGACGATGAGAATGAGAATCGCTTTGAGCGTAGTGAATACTACCTGGAAGTCGCCGGCTTTCTTGATGCCGAGATAGTTAAGTCCAGTGATGAGCCAAGTAACTGCGATGGCAAAGAGCTGTGACCATAGGATCGGTCCTACGGCTGGCGTTTCTAGCCAATGAAATGCGGCAAAGATACCGAGAGTGCGGGCAAGGCCGCTGGTGACCGAGGCAACTGATGCAGGCTTGGCGACGGCGAACCACGTCCACATGTAGAGAAAACCGGTGCGGTCGCCGTAGGCTCCCCGCAGATAGACGTATTCACCGCCGGCGTACGGCATCATGGAGCCAAGCTCGGCGTAGGTCATCGCTCCGAAGAGCGAGAGCAACCCTCCGACGATCCAGGCGAGGTAGACGAGCGAAGACGAGCCTACAGCCTGCATCATCTCCGCCGGCACCAGGAAGATGCCGCTGCCGATGATGGTGCCGACGACGATGGCGAGAGCGTGGCTGCCGCCAAGGACGCGCGGAAGCTGATGCGTCACTTCATTACTGGCTAAGTTGGCATGAACGGCGGATGGCTGGCTCATCGTTGAACAGAGATTAGCATGCATGCGCACAAAGAAAAGCACGATATCGCAAGGGATTGCATAAGCCTTTCGAGTGGTTATACTCAGGCTCACATGAAGAAAGCAATATTGAGTCTTGGTATATGCGCTCTGGCGATTGTCCCGGCGCAGCTTCAGGCGCAGGATCAGCCGGAATGGTGCAAGTCCCTGCCGCATGCTGGTTACAAGGCTTTGAAACGCGTGCCGCTGGCGGATACGTGGTTTGAGGTCTACGAGGTTGCGCCGCAGACCTTTGCTCTATATGAACCGCGCCAGTCAGAAGAGGCGATTGGATACCTGATCGTTGGCTCTAACAGAGCGGTGCTCTTCGATTCGGGCATGGGGATAGGTGACGTTAAGGCTGTCGTTGAGAAGCTGACAAAGCTGCCGGTGATGGTGCTGAACTCGCATACACACGGAGATCATGTCGGAGGGAACTGGCAGTTCGCAGAAGGCAAATTGCATGATAAAGCGGGCGGTAAAGATGAAGTGCGTGATGAAATCTGGGGCTTAGATACGGAGTTCACGCGGAAAAGCGCTTTGGGGTCGAGCGAACAGGCGAAAGAAGAGATCCAGCCACGCGAGATCTGTGGGCCGCTGCCGATCGGGTTCGATGCAACGACTTATGTGACGAAGCCCTGGAAGATCACTCATTGGATGCATGACGGCGAGAAGATTGACTTAGGCGGGCGCATGATTGAAGTGATCTCGACTCCGGGCCACACGCCAGATGCGATCTGTCTCTTGGATCGCGCGCAAGGACTCTTGTTTACTGGCGATACCTTTTATCCGGGAACGATCTATCTCTGGGCGCCGGAGACGGATCTTGCTGCCTACGGCGCTTCGATTCAGAGGCTGGCTACCCTCGCGCCTGAGGTGAAAGAGGTGCTGGGAGCGCATAATTTCCCGCTCACTCCGCCGTCGATTTTACCGAAGCTAGTGGCGGACTTTCAGGCAGTCCGCAGCGGAAAGATAGCTTCAAAGCCAGCGAGCAAGGGAAGGGTTATTTACAAGACAGGGAAGATCTCTTTCCTGATGCAGGCGCCGAAGTAAGCTGGCCCGTTACATCTTGTCGAGATGGCGAAAGGCGCCGGTTTCGACGAACATCACGGCGAAGAGCAGGAAGTTATAAGTAGCGTGAACAAGCGTGCTAGCCGCCAGTGAGCGTGCGCGCAAACGCACCGCGCATAGGATGAGGCTGACGCAGTAGAGCAGCAGCACCGGCCCCCATGCGTTGCCTACCTGTTCGGCGTGCAGAAGCGCAAAGGGCGCGCTGACGACGAGCGCGGAAAAGATCTGTGCGCCCAGGCTCCAAACAGGATTGGCTTCCGCATCAAGCGGGCGAGGCATGCGATGGTTGAGCCTTTCGCTGGCCCAATCCCATGCTGTGGCAACGGCAGGCAGGAAGAAGCCGCGGAAGATCATCTCTTCGAAGAAAGGCGCGACAGTGACGCCGAAGGCCATCAGTAGATAGGCGTCTGAAGCCGTCGAGAACATCTTGTCGATGGGCGCGTGCTCAGGGAAGGGAAGCACTGCGTTGCCGACCATGGCAACGATGTTGCAGAGCACTGCGACGCCTGCCAGGCGCAGGTAAAGGCGAGACGCCGTGTGTCCGTTCCAATGAAGGCCGCTGAGGAAAGCCTTGCTCCACGCAATGCGAAAGATGGGAACGGCGCATGCAATGGCGACGCCGTAGAGGATCGCTTCCGTGCCGAGGGCAAAGCGCGTGTTGCTCTGCATCTGCGAGAAGTTCTTGAGTCCAAGCCAGTGGAAGTGAACCGCTGCTGCCGCAAAGCCGAGCATCGCCAGGAAGCCGATAAGCAGCATGAAGATGAAGATCAGCAGGTCGGCAAAGTTGGGCGTGCGCCGGATCGCTGCGTTAGCGGGCTGGCTGGCGAATGAAAAGGGGTAAAGAAGATCGGTAACAGGCGCGGGCAGTGTCTGCGAAGGTGGGCCGGGATCAGCCAGTGGCGATGCCGGAAGGTCTTGAGGAAGTTCAGGAAGCTGGCCCGGCTCTTGATCGTTCATGCGTTGGAGACCTTCTTCGCTGCTGTCTTCTTTGCCGCTTTTTTAGCTGCTTTTTTTGTTGCGCGAGGCTTTGCTGCGCCGGAGACATCTTCAGAAGACTCTGTAGCGGCAGGCGTTGGCGCTTCTTCGAGAGGCTCTGCTGGTTGGCCGTGCCCTTTGTAGTACTGCGCAAGGAACTGGCCGGTGTGCGAGGCCGCAACTCTGCCTACTTCACCCGGGCGACCCTGGGCTACCACGTAGCCGCCGTCTTCGCCGCCTTCCGGTCCCATGTCGATGATCCAGTCAGCATTGCGAATGACGTCGAGATTATGCTCGATGATGATGACGGTGTTGCCAAGGTCGGCTAGCCGATGCAGCACCTCAAGCAGCTTGCGAACATCGTCGAAGTGAAGGCCTGTGGTCGGCTCGTCAAGTAGATAAACGGTGCGCCCGGTCTGGCGTTTCGAGAGCTCGCGGGCAAGCTTCATACGCTGCGCTTCGCCGCCGGAAAGCGTGGTCGCGCTCTGGCCTAAGTGAATGTAGCCGAGGCCGACGTCGACCAGCGTTTGCAGCTTCTGCCGCAGCAGCGGAACGTCTTTGAAGAGCTCGTTGGCGTCTTCAATGGTCAGATCGAGAACACCGGCGATCGAGTGGCCTTTGAACTTTACCGCCAGCGTCTCCTGGTTGTAGCGCTTGCCGTTGCACACTTCGCACTGAACATAGACATCGGGCAGGAAGTTCATCTCGATGCGCCGCTGACCATCGCCTTCGCAGGCTTCGCAGCGGCCTCCAGCGACGTTGAAGCTGAAGCGGCCAGGCTTGTAGCCGCGTTCGCGCGACTCAGGGAGCATCGCAAAGAGATCGCGCAAGGGCGAGAAGAGTTGCGTATAAGTGGCCGGGTTCGAGCGCGGCGTGCGGCCGATAGGGGACTGGTCGATGCGAATCACCTTGTCGATCTGGTCAACGCCGGTGATCGCATCATGATTGCCCGGCTCTTCGCGCGAGCCGTAGACCTCTTTGGCGAGCGAGCGATAAAGAATGTCGTTAACCAGCGTGCTCTTGCCGCTGCCGCTTACGCCCGTCACGACGGTCATGATGCCCAAAGGGAAACGGGTAGTCACATCGCGCAGGTTGTGCTCTCTCGCGCCTTCCACCGTGAGCCACTTGTTCGTCAACGCGCGCGGACGGCCGCGTTGCATGATGCTCACTTCCCCGGAAAGATACTTGCCGGTGAGTGAATCAGGCGCGGCCATGATCTCCGCGGGCGTACCTTCAGCCACCACTTCGCCGCCAAGCCGGCCAGCCCCGGGGCCAAGATCTAAGACATAATCGGCGGCGCGAATCGTGTCTTCATCATGTTCAACAACGAGCACAGTGTTGCCGAGATCGCGCAGCCGAGTGAGCGCGTCAATGAGGCGCATATTATCGCGCTGATGCAAGCCGATCGACGGCTCGTCGAGCACGTAGAGGACCCCGCGCAGACGCGAACCGATCTGCGTCGCCAGGCGGATGCGTTGACCCTCGCCGCCTGAGAGTGTGGCCGCATTGCGGTCAAGTGAAAGGTAGCTTAGACCAACGTCCTGCAGAAATTCCAGGCGCTCGACAACTTCCTTGCGGATGCGCTCGGCAATGAGAGCTTCGCGCGCGTTGAAGCTGAGGACGCGAGCTGCTTCGAGCGAGCGATTCAATGAAAGAGCAGTAAAGTCCGAGATGGAAAGGCCGCCTACTTTGACGGCCAGCGATTCAGGGCGCAGGCGTTTGCCACGGCACGACGGGCAGACCGAAGCGGACATGAAATTCATCATGTACTCGCGATAGGCGTCGCTGCGCGACTCCTCGAGGCCATCGCGCAAAAAGGCGAGGATGCCGTGGAAGCCAGTCTTAGGGCTTTCGCCCTTAGGCGGCCCGTAGACGAGCAGGTGCTGCTGCTTGTTCGGCAGTTGCTCAAAGGGCAGTTTGAGATTGATCCCGTAGCGTGTAGCCGCCAGCTGAACCGACTTGAGCAGGTACTGCGAGGCGGAGCCAGGGCCAAGGCCGCCGTCGAGCAGCGGCTTTGACCAGTCAGTGATCACCTTGGCCGGATCGAAGTCGTAGAGCGAGCCCAGGCCGTGGCAATCCGGGCAGGCGCCAAAGGCCGAGTTGAAGCTGAAGCTGCGCGGCTCGAGTTTCGGCACATCCAGGCCGCAGTCCGGGCACGACATCGAGGACGAGTAGAGCTGCTCGTCCTTTTCACCGGAAGCTGTGGCGGAAGACTGGATCAAGACGAGGCCATTGGCCATCTGCAGCGCTTTGCTGACAGCCGCTTCCAGGCGCTTGGTCGTATTCGACTCCGGCCCGGTCTTCAGAATGATGCGGTCGATGATCGCTTCAATCGAGTGATTCTTGCGCCGGTCGAGCGTGACTGTTTCAGCCAGATCGCGTAGCTCGCCGTCGATGCGTGCGCGGAAGCCCTGCTGCTCGAGTTGTTCGAGCAGGTCGCGAAACTCGCCCTTGCGCCCGCGGACGACCGGAGCCATGATGACGACGCGCTGGCCTTCGCCGAGTTGCAGGATGCGCTGAACGATCTGGTCCGCCGTCTGGCGGCTGATCGCCTTGCCGCAGTTGGGGCAGTGCGGCGTGCCTACGGAGGCGTAGAGCAGGCGCAGGTAGTCGTAGATCTCGGTGATGGTGCCAACAGTCGAGCGCGGGCTGCGGCTGGTCGTCTTCTGCTCGATCGAGATGGCAGGGCTCAAGCCCTCGATCGAGTCGACATCGGGCCGCTCGATCTGGTCGAGGAACTGGCGTGCATAGGCGGAGAGAGTTTCGACGTAGCGGCGCTGGCCCTCGGCGTAGATGGTGTCGAAGGCGAGAGAGCTTTTGCCGGAGCCGGAGAGCCCCGTGACAACCGTAAGCGTGTTGCGTGGGATGCGGACGTTGATGTCGCGCAGATTATGCTGCCGTGCGCCACGGACCGAGATGTGTGTGATTGTCATCTTTAAAATTTTGGGTAAGAGGAGGCAGGCGCTTACAGGAAAGATGCATCTACTTTCATAGATGCCGATCGAAAGAGATCGATTCCCCAGGGCTCAATCCGCTCGTGTCACTCGACTGCAACCAACGGCAAGACCCCCATGGGGTATTCTATTTGCCAACAACATAGAGGGTCAACGCGGCAGGAACTTCTGAGAGAATGCTTCTGCGGGCTGGAAAGCGTGTGGCCTTTCTCACATTGCCTTTTCTTTGTTTCGTTGCTTGGCTGAGTACGTACTGGTTTTAACTTCGGAGGCTTCCCCAATGCTGGACTTTGTGAATCTGATTATGCTGACCCTGGCCTCGATCGCTGCAATGATGTTAGGCGTATTGGCGGCGTATGCGATCTTCAAGGGCGGATTTGCGCTGATGCGCTGGCATACGCAGCAGAATGCGCCTGCCGCAGTTAAGACCGCTGTGGAAGTTGCGCGGGTCTCGTAAGCGGCATACTTGTTCAGAGCTTACGGGTAAGACGTACCGTTCTTACAAACTGAACCCAGATGACCAACTGTACGCACAGGTAGACCAGGCTAGCACGATAAAGCCAACTGTAGTCTCCGCGGAAATTTTCTAGTCGTCATAAGCAGAAATTGGGTGCAACGCCAGAACAAGTGCTGTTACGTAGTGAAGAAGCATTATTGCAATAAAAGCGTTTCTATATCTGGGAAGTGAACTTTTAGACAAAACCCACCCAATTCCTCCCCACAAGACGGGTGTGCCTAAGAGGGC
>Ga0206881_10178_pt1 | contig 18857 bp, 18 predicted proteins | sample Alteio_BWOrgCont_3_FD_152867 | JGI IMG/M metagenome (GOLD analysis project Ga0206881, IMG submission 152867) | Enriched cells from forest soil in Barre Woods Harvard Forest LTER site, Petersham, Massachusetts, United States -... | ecosystem: Environmental > Terrestrial > Soil > Temperate forest >...
GGCGATGGACTCGGCATCGGGACGGTCTGCTAGCAGCGCTGTGACGCGTTCAAATCCGTACAGCTCGCCGCCGGCATCGGTCGCCTCGATTACGCCTTCGGTCTAGAGCGTCAGGCGATCCTTGGTCGTTCAGGGCAAATTCCGATTCAGGTGACCTGCATCGGGAACAATGCTCAGTGGCAAGGAGGGCTCCAGGGTCATTCCGCTGGAGTTGAGAAAAGACGGCAGATGGGCCGGTATCGAGACTGAGTATAGTGTCTGCAGCACCAGTTATTGGACGCAGAGGAATCCCAAGTGGCGCAGTGCTACCGCTTCTCTCTCCTTCTTTCGTTGCTCATCTGGTTTGGTCTTGGCGGCGGCACACTTGCCCAGGCAGTACAAGCTCAGGTTGGACCCATCGAGCGCATCGTCCTTGGCAACTCCACAGCGCCCCTCTCTGGACCATGGAAGTTTCAAGTCGGCGACTCGCCGCTCGATCCGACAAACCATTCCCCGCTATGGTCAGAGCCGGGCTTTGACGATTCGAAGTGGGAGACAGTGGACCTAGCACCGCGGGACTCGGCCCTGGACCCCATATATGGAGTCTCTGGGGTGGTCCCGGGCTGGACGGACCGCGGGCATCCTGGACACTGGGGCTACGCCTGGTATCGCATCCGGGTGCAGGTGGAGGCGCCACCAGGAGAACAACTGGCGCTCGAGGGCCCGCCCGGCGTGGACGACGGCTACCAGGTCTTCCAGAACGGGAATCTGCTTGGCAGCTTCGGCGACTTCTCCTCCAGCAGGCCGGTTGTCTACAACACCCAGCCGATGAAGTTTGCTCTGCCGCAACCAGCCAACGCCGGCTCTACCGCCCGAGTACTGGCCTTCCGCGTCTGGATGGAGCCCTCCACGCCGGCCAATTACCCTGATGTCGGCGGTTTGCGTACCGCGCCGCTACTGGGTGAGGCAACCGCGGTGACGGCCAACTATCAGCTCCGCTGGCTTGACGCCTTCCGCGGAGTCTCTGACCTTCTAATATCAGCAGCGGCGTTCGGGCTGTTCGCTCTCGTGGCCTTCAGCCTGAGCTTCTTTGATCGCTCGGACCCAGTCTACCTCTGGCTCGGAGCGGCTTTCCTGCTTACGGCGATGTTCGACGCTGTGGTAGTCCTCCTTGACACTACGCAATATATGGGCATAGCGGTCGGGGACCCACTCCGGTTCGTCGTTTTGCGTCCGCTAATTTGCGCCGCATGGGTCATGGTGTGGTGGAACTGGTTTGGGCTTCATCGGCCAGCGTGGCTGCCACGGGCCGTGGCAGTGCTGGCTCTGTTTTACGCGATCTCGACTGCCCTGGACCGGAACCTGTTGGTCTTTACGATCGTTCCGCATTCGGTTAGCGTCGCCTTTGGCAACGTGTATCTGGCTACCAAGTTGCTCTTCTTGCCGCTGATGCTTGTGTGCATCGTTCAGGGTATTCGCCAGAAGGGAGTGGAGGGCTGGTCGGTCCTGCCGGCCGTCGTGCTATGGGGAGTTGCACAGTTTTGGGAGGAACTCAACTTTCTGCATATCCATCTGACCTGGTATCCACTTGGTGTGCAGGTCACGCTCAGGGATATCGCCAACCTGTTGTTGGCGTTCGTAATTGCCGGGTTGCTACTGCGACGGCTGCTGGTGACGGTGCTGCGGCAGCGTTTGATGGAGCTTGATGTGAAGCAGGCCCAGGAGGTACAGCGGGTGATTCTTCCCGAACCCATCGCCACACTTCCGGGACTGGCCATTGAGAGCGAGTACCGTCCGGCGCGTGAGGTGGGTGGCGACTTCTTCCAAATCCTTCCGCACCCCTCCAATGGCAGTATGTTGATTGTGGCCGGCGATGTTGCCGGCAAGGGCCTGCAAGCGGGAATGCTGGTGGCACTCCTGGTCGGCGCTATCCGCACCTCGGCGCACTTTGATCCTGACCCGCTGGCTGTTTTGAAGGTGCTGAACCAGCGGCTGTGCGGACGCAACCAGGCTGCCGCCACCTGCCTCGCGCTGCGCATTGCCGCGGACGGCAAGGCTACACTGGCCAACGCCGGACACCTGCCTCCGTATCTCAATGGCCAGCCCGTGGAGATCGAAGGCTCGCTCCCGCTGGGCATGATCGAAGATGCGGAGTTCTCGGTGACGTACTTCAGGCTTATGAAGGGCGACCAGCTGTTGCTGATGTCGGACGGCATTGCAGAGGCCACCGACGCGAACGGGAAGCTCTTTGGCTTCGAGCGCATCCACGACCTGCTGCGCGAATCGGCGAGTGCCGCGACGCTCGCCAACGCAGCCCAGAACTTTGGTCAGGAGGACGACATTAGTGTCATCACCATTACACGGACCGCGGCTTAGGTGATTCCTTGGCGATTCTGCGGGAATGGGTAGTCTGAGCTGGTGGCGTGACACAACCAAGATCGCCCGGTATGCTTTCCGCAACGGTACGTCGCGCCATGAGCAACGAGCACCATGGAACTTGACGACACTCTTTACGCACAGCAACAGGTAGTGCGCCTTCATGCACTCTTGGAGGCGAGCCGGCTCATGCACTCGACCATTGTGCTCGATGAGGTCCTGCATACCGTCCTGCAGATTGTTGTTCGGGAACTCGAAGTCAAGGGGGCGTTCTTCAGTAACTTTCCCAAGTCCTACGGTGAGGTACCCGAGGATTTCAACAGTCCTGTGACAAGGCAATCGCATGAGGTCGCGGACGATCCCACGAAAGACGTGTGGCTGGCATTTCCACTCCGCGACAAAATCGGCGAGGCATTTACCGACCTGGTGGTCATCGTGCCGACGGATCGCACGCTGACACTGGACGAGAAGGATTTTCTGGCGAGTCTCGCCATGCAGGCCGCCGTGGCCATTGAGAACGCGCGCTTCCACGAACGCGCGCTGGAATGGCAGCGGGTTGAGACCGATCTCGCTGCTGCCCGCGACATTCAACGCAGCCTCCTGCCCCAGCAAATGCCTGATATCCCCGGCTATAGCATCGCTGCACGTTCCGTCACCTGTTACGAGGTCGGCGGCGACTACCTTGACATCGTTACCCTACCATTGGGCGACATAGTTTTCGTTGTCGCCGATGTAGCCGGGAAAGGCCTCTCCTCCGCGCTGGTCGGCACCTCTTTCCGAGCGGCTCTTCGCGCGATGGCCAACTCTGGGATCAACCTGCTTGATCTGGCGACGCGCATAAACCGCCTGCACCACGACGAAGGTCCAGAGGCGCGACGCCGCTATGTCACCACATTCCTGGCGCGGCTCAGTCCTGCAACCAACACCCTCGAGGTTGTCAACGCGGGACACAACCCGGCCTTTCTCGTAACCGGAGGCGGGGAGGTTCACCGTATCGAATCCTCAGGAATACCGGTCGGACTTTTTCCGTGGTCCGGATACACGTCGGAGCAGTTTGTTCTGGACAGTGGTTCCCGGCTGTTGATCTACACTGACGGACTGAGTGAGACATGCCGCGGCGAGGAGATGTTTGGCGAAGACCGGCTGCTTCAGGTGTTTCGTGGTTGCACAGCGGTCAACGCACAAGGCGCCATCGAATCTCTTTGGGCCGCTCTTGACGAATTTTCCGACGAGCCTCACCAGTCCGACGATATGAGCGCCCTGATTCTGTTGCGGCAGGCATAAAGGAGACGGAATGTCTGACAAAGTAGAAAAGAACGCAGGCGTCATCGAACTTAACCTGCCTTCCCGCCTTGGCTACGAAAAAGTGGCCATGAATACCGCGGCGAGCGTCGCCAGACTTATGGGTTTCGACGAAGAGCGCGTTGAGGATCTTAAGACCGCTGTGGCTGAGGCCTGCATCAACGCTATGGAGCACGGCAACAAACTCGATGAGGCCCTCAGCGTTGGCGTCATTCTTTCCGTGGGCGCGAACTCGCTGGAAGTAAAGGTGACCGATGCCGGGAGTGGGGCCCCGGCGACCAGCACCGCACCGGATATTGATAAGAAGATGCAAGAGCAAGAGAGTCCCCGAGGCATGGGTATGTTTCTCATCCAGGCGCTGGTTGACGAAGCGGAATGGGTAACTTCGCCACCTGAAGGCAGCTACGCACGGTTGGTGATTCACCTCAACAGAACGAATGCCTGATACCAATCCGGACTGAGACGAAGGAGCAGGAAGGTACGATGCAGGAACAAGGGACAAAGGTAAAAATAGAAGAAGTATCCTGTGGCGGCGCTCCCATTACTGTTCTTCGTTTTGCGGGTGACATCACGAGTACGTCACAAGCCGTGGTGCTCGGCACCTATCAGGGATTGCCCGACAGCGCGAAGCGCATCCTCCTCGACTTCTCCAAGGTCGAGTATCTCAACTCCAGTGGCATCGCACTTGTGATTCAGATGATGATCGCGGCAAGTAAACGTGGCCAGGCGATCCAGACCTTTGGCCTCACCCCTCATTTCCAAAAGGTCTTCACGATGGTGGGAATCACAAAATACACCAAGCTCCACCCCGATGAGAAGACAGCCTGCGCCGCATTCACTGGCTGAAGGGTTTTGAAATAGCCGTGAATGCAAGGCCAAGTATCATTGGATAGCTACGACATCCGGTTCGGATATATCGGCTGACTTGTCGCGACCAAAGCTGTCAAGTCTATGAAGACGACTGACACGATCAAAAACGGCCGTCTGCTTGGAAGGACATTAGGCCCAGGCGGTTACAGCGCACGGCATTCCGTCTTGCATGTTGATCAAGTTTGTATGGTGCCGTAGCTAGGCGGCTGGTTTCTTTCTAAAGGGAGTCGGAAGCCTTGGAGAAAAAGCTCTGTGATGCTTGCAATGGGTGGATTTGAATACGAGACCCCGTTACGGGCGATTTTTTTCGCAGGAGGTGATGCCTTGAATCGCGTTCGAGAAAGAAGTCACCGGTTTCTCTCTTGAACCGCTTCACGGCTGCACCGCCGTCTTTAGCGATATGGCGTCAGCTGCCCCAGACTCGAACCGCATGCCCTCCGCAAACGATCAGGTTTATGAGATTTGAAAGCAAAATTGAAAGCACAATCGGAAATTCTGGCACTTTGTTCATTTTGCTTACTATTTGGAGGGTGTAAGTACCCCCAATTCATCGGGGCGATCGTCGTCAGCGAAGCAGACCGAGATTCGACAATCGATTGCTCATGGCCGCAGAACTTACATGAAACCGTTTGGCCAGGAAGATGATTGCCTCTTCGTCATCCAGATCGAGATCGTTCTTTTTAATCTCCTGCTGCACGAGGCTCCGAGGCATCAAGAGTGCAGCCCCGAACTGATTGGCCTCAACCTCTTCATGGTCAACTCCTCCGGAGGAGTATCCGTCTCGCCGGAACGTGAGATGGCGATCGATAAACAGCTGTGACTTTCGATTCTTCTTTATGTGGAGCAAGTAGTGGCTGATTTCATGAGCGATCGTGAATCGCTGCCGGACAAGAGCGTGGGTCGAGTTATATCCTATGGCTCCCCGATCGCCTTCGATGACGAGCATGCCCGCCACGTTGTCTCCGAGAGCTTCAGATTGAATCGCGAGGTTGAGACGGTGCGCGAGAACTTCGATCGCGATCGGGATGCGATAGGTGTCTGTTTCACGCAGAGTTTTTTCAGCCTTTTCTTCGAGCTTTTCTCTGATCATGATCTTTCCTGACTGGGGAATCGATTTCGATTGCCGCTTTGAGCTTACTGGCAAACCTGGTCAGTACCTTGACGGCGCCTGCCTCGTTATTCGCCGCTTCCCTGATCTGCTTGACCATTGCCGGATTCAATACAATCTGCTTCACCGAGGGCGTTAGTTCCTCCCGGCGCGGGATCAGCAGGCTCAAATCGGTTCCGAGAGCCTCGGAAAGCTGCCACAACAGGCGCAGTGGCGCCCTCTGCCGGCCTGCTTCGATATTGACGACAGAGGCCCGGCTGATTCCAAGTTGCTGCGCAAGTCTCTCCTGACTAAGTCCTTGCGTTACTCTCGCCTGACGCAGTTTTCGTCCCACTTCTCCATACAAGTCATCGAAATCTGCCATCGCAAGGAAACTAAACCGGAATTTCGGTGGGGTCAATCGGCGGAGCATGATTATATAGCAAACATGTTTATGTTATTTACGGTTTGACAAACGCCAGGGATCACGCTCAGCATAATGAGCAAGCCGTGGTCATTGGTAAGCGGACCGCTGGCTGGCCAAAGCAGTTCTTGAAGGGTGGCCAGATATGAGCAGCTTTCCTCCTCTTCGCAAATTGCACTATGTCCTGGCCGTTGCTCGGGAACTGCACTTCCGCAAAGCAGCAGAGCGCCTCCACACATCCCAACCATCGTTAAGCCGGCAAATCCGGGAGCTTGAAGAAGAGATCGGCTTTGAAATCTTCTACCGGAAGCGTCACGTCGTAGCGCTCACGGAGGCCGGCAAGTCATTCATTGTCGTTGTGAATGACATGCTGTCGAGGATCGATGCGGATTTCCGTAGAGCGAAGGATACTGCCCGGCAGGCCTCACGGCAGAGCTCGGCGTGTTTTGTCATTGGGCATTCGCCGCTCGTGCCGGCTGACCTCAGGCCCCAATTTCGTTCGGTCCAGAGGAGGAAGTTCGTCTATCTCAGTCTTCAGTTCCGAAACTATTTCGCACCGGAGCTGATCGATGCGATCAGCAGCGGGGCAATCCAAGCTGGGGTGACCTTCGCGCCGGTGGGAAGATGCGATTTGGAACAGATGCAGTTCGGCACGGACCGACTGTGCGCCGTTACTGCGAAAAACAGTTCACTCGTGGGAGGCCCTGCGGCCGAGCTTGAAAGCTTGAAGCTGCATCCTTTGATCCTGGCCGGCTCTGAGCGCGCTCATCCCTTTCTCTACCAATCACTCCTTCAACAATGCGCCGCGAAAGGTTTTCGGCCCACGATAGCCGAGGAAGTTACCCATCCGATGGAGGCTTTTGATCTGGTCCGGAACAGTGTCGGCGTGGCGATCCTTCCGTTTGGGGCATGCGCGGAGGCTCCGGACGATATGCAGTACTTCCCGATTTGCGGGGTTGATTTTCTAAGCCTGGTCTTTCTCTATCGGCACAAGGATACGATGGCGCGCGAAATCCTGGAGGAACTCGCAGATCGATTGCGTGAAAACGGTTTTCAGTTCGCGAGCTGAGTTTTCGCTCCCATCAGTTCCAATCGTTAACTTGCAATTCTTATTAGCGGCAGTCTTTGCCGAGTTGATAGCAAAAGGGCATCAGGTGAGACCTAAAAGGTCTTGGACAGGAAAAGAAAATAGGGGCAACGTTTCCAACAGGACCTGATGATTTCAGGTCTAGGTTGGCAGAATTGGAGGGCCCCCCATGAACCTTCGAACAAAGCGACCGAAGCCGTTACGAGCTTCTCGAGTATCGACGGCGGTTATCACTCTTCTTTTCCTTGCCCCGGTAGTCGCGCACGCTCAGGCCGCCGGATCTCCTTTTGACACTGGTTTCACTGCCCTGCAAAACCTTTTCACTGGAACAATCGCCAAGGTCGCAAGCCTGATTGCGATCGTGATCGGTGGCTACGGATTTGCTCATGGTGAACCGGGAGCAAAGAAAGCGCTCGCCGGCGTTGCTGCGGGAACCGGAATTGCGGTACTTGCGGTCAACGTCCTTTCCTGGCTCTGGGGTGTTTAGCCAGAGCTGTGTATCCCTTCAACCCCTTCTAGTGGTGAGGCGATCGTGGCAGACACAATAAACATTCGCAAGCGGACCAATCGAGTATTCAAGAGTCTGCACAAGCCTCTCACTTACCTGGGCGTCGAGCGCACTCTTTTCTACTTCATCTGCGTGAGTGCGGTCGGCGCCTTCAATCTCTTCAATTCCATCCTTGCCGGGATCGCTGTCTTTGTTGGCGGATTTGCCTTCGGGCATTGGGTCACGAACAGCGACCCGGCATTTCTTCGCATTCTGGCGAAGGCGGAACGCTATAAGACCCGCTACGATGCGGCAAAACAGCAGGTTCCGCTGGTCGAGGTGCGTTGATGCTGAACATCGCCCGAGTCCTGAAACCGTGGAAAGAAGCTGCATCGCTCAATGCGCAGATTAATCTGTATGGCTTTTGGGATGCGACGACGTTTCTGACCAAGAGCGGAGATCTGGGGATAGTGCTTCGTGTCGGTGGTGTCGATTATGAGTCCCTCGATTCGAGTGAGCAGGAATATGCAGTCAAGCGGCTGGAAGCGGCGCTCAGGGCATTCGGGTCAGGCTTCCATGTCTACCAATATCTCTACAAGCGCAATTGTCCGGACATCCCATTCGCAAACTATGACGATCCGGTCGTAGCCACCGCCGTCGACCAGCGGAGACGATTCTTCGAGGGGAAGCGCGATCAGCTGTACTCGATCGAGATCTTTTATTGCGTTCTGCTTGAAGGTATGCGGTCCAAGACCGGGATTGGTGCCGGTGTGGCACGGCTCATCACGGATGCGGCGGGCGGCCTTTCCGAGCTTCACTCGCAGTTCTCGAACAAGAGCATGAAGGTGTTGCTCCGTTCGCAGATCCAGAGAGATTATGCTTTGCTCCACCAGCGAGTGCAGGCCTTCGTGCGCCAGCTTGCTGACTTTGTCCCGATGGAAATCCTCGACCAAAGGGGCCAGCTACAGTTCTTCCGCAGATTGCTGAACTTTGATGACTGGCGAATCTCCGGCAATCCCAAATCGACACAGTTCCTCGATTATCAGGTGGTCAATTCCGATATTGAGGCGGAGCGCGACCACCTCCAGGTTGGTGATCATTACGTTCGCGTCCTGACGATGAAGGAAGCGATCGCTGAGACACGTCCCCTCGTTCTGGATGCGCTGTTGAAGATCTCCGCGAACTTTCACGTCGTGACAGAGTGGGTGCCTCTGTCGACGGCCAAAGCGCGGAAGGAAGTTACAAAACGCCGGCGTCACTTCAACATTTCGAAGACTGGCTTCATATCCCAGCTGGGCAACGATGTCACGAAGATGAATCCTCGTGATGTGCTGGTAGATGAATCAAAGCAGGCCGACATAGAGAACCTTGGAGATTGCCTGCGTGCCCTGGGCGACGGGCAATTACTCGGCGATTTCTCGCTGACGATTGTTTTGTACGAGCGTGACAAGTCTGTGGTTGACGGCCTGGTTGGCGAGTTCTCCGGCATCTTCACGAATTTCGACGGGAATCTATTCACTGAGACCTACAACCAGCTGAATGCTTACTTTGCGACAGTGCCCGGGAATTACGCTCAGAACCTCCGCCGGCTGTACCTGCTGAACAGCAATTACGCGGACCTCTCGTTCCTCTTCACCATCCTGCCAGGCGAGAAGACGAACCCGCACCTCGGCTCGGAATATCTCGCAGCGCTTGAAACCGACAACGCCACGCCCTATTTTCTGAACCTCCACAATGGCGAGGTCGCTCACACGCTCATCCTGGGAGCGACAGGCTCAGGCAAATCGTACCTCGCTTCATTCATGCTCCAAAATGCACAGAAGTATGGGCCGCTCACCTACATCTTCGATATCGGCGGCAGCTTCGAATCGGTGACGCATATTTTTGGCGGCACCCATCTCAATGTCGGCCATGAGTCGCGCGATTTCACCATCAATCCGTTTTCGCTGGAACCGACAAAAGAGAACCTGCAATTTCTCTTCGGCCTGTTCCGTGTCCTGATCGAGGGAAATTCGCAACGTTACCGCCTGGACTTCAAAGAAGAGCGCCGTTTGTGGGAGGCGATCGAACGCATGTATATGCTGGAGCCGGAGCAACGGACCGTCTCGAATCTTGCCAGCATCATCGGTGAGTTGAAAGAGCGTCTGTATCGGTGGACCCAGGCTGGCCAGTACGGCTTTGTTTTCGACAACGTCGAGGACACGCTCTCCTTCAGCCGATTCGAGACGTTCAATTTCCATGGGTGGGGCGATGCGCCGGATGTTCTCGAGCCATTGCTGTTCTATGTTCTCCACCGGGCCAGCAATGAGATCGCCGATCCCGCCAAGCTCGCTAACTTCAAAGTTTTTCTGATGGATGAGGCGTGGCTCTTTATCCGCAATGAGACCATCCGGCAGTACATCGTGCAGGCACAGAAGACCTGGCGCAAGCACAATGCCGCGATGATCCTGGCAACCCAATCAATCAAAGAGCTCCAGGAGTCAGGGATGCTCGAGATCGTCGCTGAAAGCTGCCCGACGAAGATCTTCCTGGCGAACCCCGATATGGACCGCGATGTCTACAGGAACGCCTTTCATCTGAACGACACTGAATTGGAGCTGATTGCCGGCCTTGTTCCCCCTGGACAGATGCTTATCCGTAAGGCCCAGTCCTCAAAGAAGGTTCACCTCAACGTGGACTCGGTATCGCACTGGATGGCGACCAACAATGCCCAGGACAATCTCAAGAAACGTCAGTATTTCGCGCGCTTCGGGATCGCCGAAGGGCTGCGCCGTCTTGCTCAGGACTATCCGTTCCAGCCCCGCACACTAACCGGAACACTTGGAAGCAAATAGGAGGAACTATGTATCGCATACCGATCGTTCTCGCTCTCGCCGCCATCTCCACTTCCACCGCATTGGGACAGGAAGCGTCCGCCCGCACTGTTCAGTTCCACTCGCAGGACATCGTGCCGATCCACGCCAAGCTCAAATACACCACTCTGATTGAAGTACCCCCGACCGAAAAGATCATGGAGGCAGCCACGGGCGACAAAGAATTCTGGATCGTCGATGTGGTCAGTAATTTCTGCTTTGTCCATCCGGCCAAGGAAGGGATCAGCTCCAACCTGAACCTGATCACCGACAAAGGAAACGTCTATTCCTTCACTCTCCAGGATGTTTCGAATACCTCGGACGCACCGGATCTCAAAGTTCTGATTCAGCCGGCCGATCATTCTTCGATGGTGGCGTCAGCCGGCCCGTCGCAGTTCATTCCGGCAGCGCAGCTCGAGCAATCGAAACAGGAACTGGCAGCCCTTGAGGGCCACGTCCAACAGGCAGTCGATGAATACAAGAGCGCGTATCCGCTGCAGCTGAAATTTGATTATTCCTACAGAGCCCATGAGTCGCCGTTTGATATTCAGTCGATCTATCACGACGACAAGTTCACCTACATCAAGACCACCGCTCCTGAGAAATTCAGCGTCTATGAGAGGAGGGACGGCAAACCCAATCTGGTGAACTACGATCTCCGGGATGGGACTTACATCATTCCCAAGGTCATGGATTCCGGCTACGTCGAGCTTGGCAAAAAGCGCATGGATTTCTCGCGCAAGGGGTAATGTCATGCAGAGTCCAAGTACCACGCCGCCAATCAACACCGAATTGCAGGATTTCCCCGAGCTGCGCCGCAACGCAACGGAGCCGAAGGGTGTCCTGCAAAAGAACCTGAAAATTCTGCTTTATTTGGCTGCCGCACTGCTGGTCATCCTCGCCGCTGTCTTCAGCTCTGTCGGAAGGAAAGGCGCAAACGGTAAAGCGGCAACGGCGAAGGATGCACCGCCACAGCCCATGGTCCAGGACAACACCGATAATAATGTCCAGGACCTGAAAAACCAGCTCGCGGCCGAAAGGCTCAAAGAGCAACAACAGGCGGCTAATGCGAGCAACGCCGACCCGGCACTGGGAATGGCCACACCGGCGCAACAGGCCGCGGCTGCCGCATACAGTCCGACCGGTCAGACGATGCCGTGTGTTCCCGGTCAGCCCTGCACGCAGACTAGTCAGCAGGTTCCCGCGCAGCCTCAACTCACGCCGGCGCAGCAGCAGGCCCAACAGCTGGCAGCCAAAGAACGCGAGCTGGCTTATAACTCTCGATTTGCTTCGAATCTCGCCTATGTTCATCAGGAGAATCCTCCGGCCCAGCCGCGAGATGCAGAGGGAACGCCGGCGGGTGGGGCCGACCCGCCGGCAAGTCAAAATTTCGTTACTTCGTCTTCAGCCGCGCCGAGCAACCTGGTTGCACCGCGGGCCGCAAGCGAACGGCAATCACAAGCAACCGATTTACCGTCGGCGAAACGCAATCCCGAGGTGAACATTGATTCTGCCGTTGGCCAGCCCTACGTCATCTATGAGGGCCTGACGATGGATACGGTGCTTATGAATCGGCTTGATGGTGATGCGGTAGGTCCGGTGAAGGTGCTGGTCTCGAATCCGGTCTACTCGCACGACCGCCAGCATGCGCTTATCCCTGACGGGACCATTGTTCTTGGAGAAGCTCGAAAGATCGGTTGCGTTGGATTCGGCCAGCAGCGCCGTCTGGCAGTTGTCTTTCACCGCATGATCATGCCCGACGGCTACTCGGTCGATCTCGATCAGTTTCATGGTCTCGATCAGATCGGAGAAGAGGGACTGAACGACAAAGTCAACAATCACTACCTCGAAATCTTCGGCACTTCGATCGCGCTCGGAGTGATTGCCGGCGCCGCTCAGATCACCCAAGGCGGAGGCGTGTACGGCGGCTCCGGATCCCAGGTCTTCACCAATGGCGCAGCTTCGTCCGTTTCCCAATCGGCGACCACCATCATGGACCGCTTCATGCAGATTCCTCCAAACATCACGATTCGGGAGGGACATCGCGTAAAGGTCTACTTCACGCAGGACATGCTTTTGCATGCGTATGAAAACCACACCATCCCTCAGACGTTTTAGGAGATACGCATGCACCGTAAAGCAAAGTTGATCTTCTCTATCGGAGTAATCGCAGTTGCCATGACTGGGTGCCAGAGTCATCAGGCAAAGATCGATGCACTCCAAAAGCAGTCTGAGCAGCTAGAAGCTCAGTTCAGAAAAGATTGCACGGCGGAGTACATGAAGGCTCCCCCGACTCTCAGCCCAAAGTGCGCTGATGAAAAGAAGAATGCGGACGAAGCGTACAAGCGGCTTCAGGATGAACGTGCAAACCAGTAAACGACTCAAAGGAGTTCTTATGAGAATCGCTTCGTCTGTATTCCTTGTTTTCCTAGCAGCTTCCACGACTGCAGCACGGGCGCAATTCGGTTCGGGCATCGTCTATGATCCGACGCAGTCTGCTCAAGCCGTGCAACAAATCCTGGAAGCGAAACAGCTGTACACAACTACAGTTCAAACCGAACAAAATGTCATCGCTGCCTACAATCTTGCGCGGCAGATGGCAAATCTTCCCCAGTCCCTTTACACATCGTTTACCAATCTCGGCCGTCAGCAGTGGACGCTGCTCACCCAGCCGGCGAATACATATGGCAATTCGACCCAATGGATTAACGCCGCCTTAACCGGATATGGAGCAGCCGGAGCAAACCAGGCTGCCAGTCTTCCTCGCATTGGGCAGATCATCGGCTATGGTTCGCTAAGCGCTCAGGGACGGCAAGTCATTGCCGCACACGGCGCCACGGTAGATCTCTCCGATTCTGCAAACGCCAGCAGTTTGCAAACAATCGGCACAATCCGAGCGAATGCAGCCCAACGGGAATCGGACATAAGCCAGCTTGAGGCGGCGACTCATTCCGCTGATCCTGCTCAGCACACCGAAATGGCTACGTTGCAGCGGATCAATCAGGCGCTGCTCATCGAACTGCGTACTCAGCAGGAGACGAACCAAATGCTGCAGATGCATGCGCTTCAGCAGATCGTCGGCCAAAAGGTTCAGCAGGATAATCTCAAGTCTCTCTTTTTGCTCGGTAACGGGTATCAACAGACGTTCAACTCTCTTACTCCCCAGCAAACTACTGCCGGGACGCAGTGGGCATTTCACTATTGATTGAAGTGCGAGGCTGTTATGGATTTCCTCATTCTCATCAAGAACGGCTGCGACAACCTGACGGCAACGGTTGCGCCTTCGGTGGATTCGGTCGGCCTTCACATGGTGATCGCGCTTGCCACCATTATGCTTGTCTGGTTCGGCGTCCAGGAGGCGCTCGCTTCTGCCCACGGTGGCCCGGGGTTCAACATTGCAAAGTTCCTGAACTTCTTCCTTCTGATCACGTTCGCATATTGCTTCGTGAGGTTTTATGACGGGGCGATTCCGGGAATCGGCTATTCGCTGAAGGGCTTTATTAGTGGCGGAACGAGCAGCCTCGTAGATCACATCGGCAACGACTCGACACAGGAAGTGCAAGATGCGATCCACAACGCGTTAGGGCAAGTTGGAGCTCTGTCACCGTCTTTAACCGAGCCATACACACTACTCTGTACCTACACTGTGCAGATCGTTCTGAGCGTACTTACCGCTCTCATCGCCGTGATCATCGCCTACGGAGCAATCGGTGCCACGATTATCGGATTGCTAGGTCCGGTTTTCATTCCGTGGATGGTGTTCGGCAAGACGGATTTTCTCTTCTGGGGATGGCTGAAGACGTTTCTAGGTTTTGAATTCTACAAAGTCGTCGCCGCCGCAACTATGAGTGTGATGAGTCACCTGCTGATTACGGAATTAGCATCCCTAATCCATCCGTCGGCTCCGCAGCAACGATCGGGCGTGCTTGCTTCGCTGAGCCTCGTCGCGGACAGCTTCCGCCTGCTGCCAAAGAAGGAGGATGCGGCGGCAGAGTGGACGGCGCGCGAGTGGTCGAAAGAGCGCAAAGGATGGATCTTCCTCACCTCTCAGCCAGCCGAGCGGGAAGCGCTCCGCCCACTGCACAGCCTGTGGATCGACATGCTCGTCTTGCGCCTGTTGAGTGCGCCAAAACCAGAGCAGCACCCGGTGTGGTTTGTGCTCGATGAGCTCGCCAGCCTGCAGAAGCTTCCGCAGCTCCACACCGCCATTACGGAGAATCGCAAGTCGCGGAATCCGATCGTTCTTGGTTTTCAGGGCAAAGCGCAGCTCGAAGTGGTTTACGGACACCTGGCCGAGGTCATGCTCTCGCAACCTGCCACGAAGATCTTTCTCAAGACGACGGAGCCGATCGCAGCGGAATGGGTCAGCCGGGCCATCGGAAAGGTCGAGATCGAGCGCATGAAGGAGACGCACTTTGATGGAACGCGCTCCGGCAAGAACTTCTCGCTCGATCGCCAGACGGAGCCGCTCGTACTTGATTCTGAGATCAGCGATTTGGAAAACCTTCATGCCTTCCTGAAGCACGGAAACTATGTCACGCGGTTCTCGTTTCCGGTTCTGGAATTGCCGGCGACACAGCCAAAGTTCATCGAGCGTCTAAAGGATGACTTCATTGTGCGGGAGCTGAAAGACAAGCCGGAAACTGCAGCTAGTAGACCAGCCGCGCCGTCCGAGCCGGCCGCGCCGAGTCCTGTGTCGGAAGAAAGCCAGCGTCCGTTCATTGTGCACCAACGAAACACAGCACAGGCGCAGCAGCGGCAGGAACAGGCGGTCCTTCCATTCAATACGGAGCTTTGATCCATGCTAACCATTTCCAAACCACTCTCAGCTGACCAGGCGCAGACCTATCATGCCAAGGAATTCACGTCGAAAGAGCAGACTTACTGGTCACAGAAGGGCGAAATCCAAGGCCAATGGCAGGGCCAGCTCGCTGGACGAATCGGCCTCGCGGGAGCAGTTTCCGCCGCCGACTTTGCACGCCTCAGCCAGGGACAGCATCCGGAAAGCGGCGAACAACTGGTCCGGCAGCGGGCTTCCCATGAGTATCAGGGTTTGCATGGAAAAACCGTCAAAACCATGGAACACCGCGCCGGCTGGGACGCGACCTTCTCGGCACCAAAATCCGTATCACTGACGGCCTTGGTCGGAGGTGACGATCGGGTCCGGGAGGCGCACCGCGAAAGCGTTCGCGTCGCGCTCGAGCAGCTCGAGCACTACACTATGGCCCGCATTGGGGGGAATCATCCGCCGGAGGCTACGGCCAAATTCATTGCCGCCAAATTTGAGCACGACACCGCACGGCCCGTCGATGGCTACGCGGCTCCGCAGCTTCATACACATGCTGTCATCTTCAATATGACCGAGCGCGAAAACGGACAGTACCGCGCCCTACAGCCACAGAGCCTTTTCGCGTCACAGCAGTTTGCCACTGCGATCTACCAATCGGAGTTGACCTATCGGCTCCGCCAATTGGGCTACGAGATTTCCGCAGGGAGAAGCGGCGCTCCGGAGATCAAAGGCTACACACAGGAGTACCTCGACGCGTCGAGTCCGCGCAGTCAACAGATCCGTGAGTATCTGGAGCGGACTGGCCGCAACGGCAAGGAAGCCGCGAAATTGCTGCACATTCGACCCGGGACAAGAAAGAAATCCATTCGCTTGGTGAAGTCATGGCCGCCCATCGCAGGCTCGCCGCGGAGTACGGCAACCAGGCCGAAGCGGTCGTGCACGTTGCACGACAGAGAGCCCAGCAGCAGACGCCCGAATTGAACCCACAGCAGCGCGTTCGTGAGGCAGTGACGTTTTCCCGAGACAAGAATTTCGAGCGCGAAGCCGTCGTCGACGAAAGAGCCATCGTTCGCGATGCGCTCCGCCGTGGTATGGGCGACATTACTTATTTGCAAATACGGGGTAATCTAGCGGCACGCTTGGCCTCCGGGGAATTCCAGACGGTCGAGCGTTCACACGCCCCCGCACGCCAGTTCACCACGGCACGCACCATCGAAGCAGAGCAAGAAATTCTTCGCCGGGTGCGCGAAGGACGAAATCAAGTCCAGCCGTTGACAACACGTGCGGAGGCTATCCAGATTGCCGAGCAGCATCCACATCTGAACAGGGCCCAGAAGAACGTCATCGAGGCTGTGCTGAGCTCCTCCGACCGGATTCAGGGCATTCAGGGTTACGCCGGCGTAGGTAAGACGACCGCCCTAACGGCGCTGCGCTCAGCGATCGAAGTGCAGGGATACGAGGTACAAGGTTTCGCGCCGACGTCACGAGCCGCACGCCAGCTCCGCGAGGCCGGTATCCAGGCTGGGACCCTGCAGGGTTTTCTGGCTAGCTCTGCGCCTTCCGATACGACAGCGGAACGCAGGAACTTCTATTTCGTCGATGAGTCGAGCCTGGCTAGCACCAATCAGATGCGCGACTTTCTTGCGCGGTTAGGCCCGAATGACCGAGTGCTCCTCATTGGCGATATACGCCAGCATCAGGGAGTCGAAGCGGGCCGACCCTTCGAGCAGTTGCAAGAAGCCGGAATGCGAACGGCAAAGCTGGACGAAATTGTTCGTCAGAAGGATCCCTCGCTCAAATCCGCCGTCGAGCTACTTGCGAAGGGACAGTCTTCTGTCGCTTTCGATTTGCTTCGGCAGCAGGATCGAGTTCGGGAGATTCCTCAGCGTGAAGAACGCATTCGTGCGGTGGCACGTAGCTATGCGGATTCACCGGCAAACACGCTGATCGTTTCGCCGGATAATGCCTCTCGACGTGAATTGAATCTTGCCGTCCGTGAGGAATTGAAAGAGCGCGGCTCCTTGGCACCTAACGATCACAGTTTTCATGTCTTGGTCCCGCATCAGGACATGACCGGGGCTGACCGCGCCTGGGCCAATCATTACGAGGTCGGTGATGTGGTGCGATATGCGCGCGGCAGCAGGGGTTGGGGCATCGATGCAGGTTCCTACGGAACTGTTGCCTCGATCAATCCCAACGCGAACCTCCTTTCCGTCGAGATGCAGTCAGGCAAGCTCGCCACCTATGATCCGCGCCGGCTCATTGGAGTCAGTGTGTACCGGCAAGTCGCGCACGACTTCTCAGTTGGGGACCGAATTCAGTTTACGGCTCCCGATAAGCAGCTTGGAGTTGCCAACCGCGATCTCGCCGTAATCCAGTCAATTACGCCGGAGGGGCGTATCGCTGCGCGGCTAGAAGCCGGCCGGCAGATCGGATTCAGCGCGGCAGAGCATCGCCACTTCGACCACGGCTACGCCGTCACCAGCCACAGCGCGCAGGGGCTGACCTCCGAGCGCGTGCTCATTCATGCTGATACTGGCGTTCATCCTGAACTGCTGAATTCGCGCTTCGGCTATGTCTCAGTTTCCCGAGCTACCCACGAAGCCGTGATCTTCACAAACGATGCTGGACGATTGAATCAACACGTGGGTGCAGAAATAACCAAAACTTCTGCTCTCCAGATCAGCGAGCCTTCAGATACGATCCGGGAAATTGGAATGACCATCTGACGGCTGTCAATCTTGAAGCAGCCGCGAGGTTAGGAAAGCTCCTGATTGCGCGAGCTTTCCTGATGCAAAAAGAAAGGCACCAGCGATCTACTGGATCGGACAGTGGGCAAACGCAGCGCCGCAGTGCGGCCTTCGATGGTTCCGGCAGAGAGCTTGCGCTCGCGGAACAGATACGCCTGGTACTGGCGAATATGTTCCGGGCCAAGCCGTTCCGGCGAACGATGGAAGTACTTCGCGAAATCCTCCACCGCGTGAATGTAGCAACGAGCAGTGCTCTGAGAATAGTTGCGCCGCTGGAGCTCATCCAGCATCCGCTGACGAAGATGGGTCACGGTAAACCTCCTATGACCCAACCCTTACATAGCCAATAACGCCCGGGAAAAGCCCATGCCGCAGCGTCCCTCGCGACAGCGAGTTAGTTCAAACGTCCATATAGCTAACAACCGTTTACTCACCACATGCCAACATATCGGTACTAATCGGTTTCTCGATGAGTCCTATAAGAGGGGATGTCAAGAAAAAATTCTTCCCCTCCCTCTCCCAGAGGAGAGGGGATGTGGCTTGCATCCAGCCCAATCTCAGTTCTGGAGAGGCCGTGGGCTCGCCGCGTATTCCGGACAGACCAAGCAGTTGGCGGTTTGTACTCGACGGTTTCATGACGCCATGGTCATTCGACGCCTTCGGTTCTGGAAGCTGCGCAAGCAACCGCGTTGGCTTTCGTGCGCCAACCATGGTCCTATCTGAGACTCGAGGCCTACAGCTTTTTTGGGTTATGCGAGGGGGCATACGGTGACTTTGGAGGCTCGGTGCTGAACGACAGCACGCGGGGCCTAACTCATCGATTGATACTCTCCCTCGACCCCGAGCGTCGCAAG
>Ga0206881_10181_pt1 | contig 18750 bp, 17 predicted proteins | sample Alteio_BWOrgCont_3_FD_152867 | JGI IMG/M metagenome (GOLD analysis project Ga0206881, IMG submission 152867) | Enriched cells from forest soil in Barre Woods Harvard Forest LTER site, Petersham, Massachusetts, United States -... | ecosystem: Environmental > Terrestrial > Soil > Temperate forest >...
ATTCCTCACCGAAAAGGGGCGCATCCTGCCGCGCCGTATCACCGGCATGACAGCGAAGATGCATCGCAGGCTGACTCAGGAAATCAAGCGCGCCCGCAACGTGCTGCTCGTTAAATAACCGGAGTATCCCCATCATGTCCCGACTTTGTGAAATCACCGGAGCCAAGCCCGTTTTAGGCACGAGCATCCTTCGCAGCGGTAAAGCCAAGAAAAAGGGCGGCATCGGCACCCACGTCACGGCCAACACGCCGCGGGTGTTCCAGCCAAACCTCAAGGAAAAGCGCATTTTCGTCCCCGAACTGAAACGTTACGTAACGGTCAAGCTGACCGCCCCGGGCGCTCAAGACCCTGACCAAGAACGGCGCCTACTCGACGCTCAAAAAAGCGGGCGTGATTTAATCTTTTGGATTGAATTCCCCGAAGTTTGCTCCGGGGCTCTTTACGGTTTGGAGACTCGTAAGATTTCTTACCCGGCAACGCAGAACGAGGCGATTATTCTGCGAATTGGGGACGGTCGGCGATGTTCGGAGTCGGAATTGAAAACATAGCCTTTCTGACTGGCGCAAAAAAGCATCGGCATTACCAGCGGGAACGTTTAAGTTACAGTCATGTCCGACGTACATAAACGCATCATGATCGACGACTTTTTCGATATTATCGTCCAACTTAATGCCTCCGATCTTCACCTCCAGGAGGGACAGCCGCCGAAGATGCGGCTCCATGGCGATATCATTCCGGTCCGCCAAGTCTCCCAACTCCACACTGGCAACCTGACCCGTGTGGAAATGGAGCAGATGCTCAGCGAGGTGGCGGGACCGAAGCGGTGGGAAAAATTCGTGAAGACGGGCGACGCGGACCTGGCCTACGAGCTGAGCGCGGACGCGCGATTCCGTTGCAACCTGCACAAGCACCTGCACGGGCTGGGCGGGATTTTCCGCCTGATCCCGAACAAGATTGCAACATTGGAGCAATTGAACGTACCGTCGGTGATCAAGCGTTTTGCCAATGTGAAGGGCGGGCTGGTGCTGGTGACAGGCCCGACCGGCTCGGGCAAATCAACGACGCTGGCGGCGCTGATCGACTACATCAACAGCAGCTACGCGCGGCACATCATCACGATCGAGGAACCGATCGAGTTCGTCCACGGCAACAAGCTGAGCATCATTACGCAGCGCGAAGTGGGTGAGGATACGCCGAGTTTCGCCGACGGCCTGAGGAACGCGATGCGCGAGGACGCCGACGTGGTGCTGGTGGGCGAAATGCGCGACTTGGAGACAATCTCACTGGCGTTGACAGCAGCGGAAACGGGCCTGCTCGTCTTCGGCACGCTGCACACAAACAACGCGCGCAAGACGGTGGACCGCATGATCGATGTTTTCCCGAGCAGCCAGCAGCCACAGGTACGCACCATGCTGGCCGCCTCCATGCGCGGCATCGTGGCCCAACTTCTGATGAAGAAGGCCAATGGCAAGGGCCGCGTGGCGGTGAACGAGATCCTGATTTCGAACAGCGCAGTGTCCGCCATCATCCGCGAGGGAAAAGTGGAACAGCTTGCCGACGTGCTGGTTACGGGCAAGGCGGAAGGCATGCAATTCATGGACGACGCGATCATGAAACTGGTAAAGGACAACGTCGTATCGCCCAAGGAGGCCTACATGAAGGCAATCGACAAGGCGCGCTTTGCCCCGCTGCTGAAGGACGATGACGATGACGAGGGAGGCGGCTCGATAGCCAGGATCGCCAACAACGGCGGCCAGCCGATACCGAAACCTTCGATCGCCAAGGCCGTGCCGAAAATCGTCAAGTAACGGGATCTGCTTCGACCTGGCGCCAGAGGTCGACCCATTCCTGCGGGCTAAGGTGCTCGGCGCGGCGCTGATCCGTCACGGGCAAGAGATTCGAGAGTTTTTTGCGCCGCTGCGAGAAGCCGCGCTGGACAACTTTCATGAAACTCTCCCGCTCATCGGACGGAACGAGCGGTTGCGCACGGGGCGTAAGCTGCACGGCAACCGATTCGACTTCGGGCGGCGGATAAAAGACCGAACCGGACAGAGTGCGCACCAGTGCAACGTCGTAGCCGGCCTGGACGAAAACGGAAAGCGCGCCGTACGCCTTGCTATCGGGTGAGGCGACAAGGCGCTGACCGACTTCCTTCTGCATGAGAAAAAAGAGACGGGCGGATTTCCCCGGCAGGCGCAGGCATTCCATGAGCAGCGGTGTGGAAATGTAGTAGGGAAGATTTCCACAAACAACGGTGGGCGCGGGATCAAGACGCGGAAGAAGTTCGAGGGCGTCGCCTTCGCGGAGGTCGAGACGACCGGTGGCGATGTCGCCACCAAACCGTTCGCGCAAGAAGGCGCAGAGGCCTCGGTCTTTCTCGATTGCGATGAGCGGGCTTTCACCGACCAGGATAAATTCAGTGAGCGCACCGAGACCGGGACCGATTTCCACGACACGAGTGCCCGGCGCGAGGCCATCAATAACGCTCCCGGCAAGCCACCGGGCAAGGTTCTGGTCGTGGAGAAAATTCTGACCAAACTGCTTGAGGGGCCGCAGTCCGCGGGAATCGAGCGCCGCGCGGATTTCCTTTAGGGTCATCGGATTCCCATGTCCACTTTGGATAAAAGTTCTAGAATTGTTCGCTGACGATGTCGAAAACATCGGTATTGCTGAGAAAGCCGCGCAACTGCAGGGAACCCTCACCGCGCGAAGCGAGCCAGGCGGGTTCTGCGGTAACAGGCGCCTGGGTCTGGAATCGGAAGGCTGGTTGGGGTTGCAGAAGGCCGGGGGCATTGGTGCTGAACCAGCCGTTTTCGTAATATTCGCGCACCCAAGCGGCCTGCGCGTGCGTGGCGGGTGGACCGCCGGGACCGGCCAGCCAGAGCAGGAGAGGCGTGGGAAGTGGAGTGGCCTTCGCATCCGAAGACGGAGAAGGCGGAGCGATGAGGTCGTCCGAAGTGGACATGGGAAGGGGACCGACGGAGCCGAGGCTGTAGTTATTTGTGACCATGACGAGGGCATCAGGTCCGGCGTATTCGACGGCGGACTCGATGGCTTCGTCAACCTCGGCGACTTCGTTGACAGCGAGCTTGCCAAGGTTGCGTTCGGACGCGCGGGCAACGAGATCGTGTTCGACGACGAGAAAGTAACTACCGTAGTTGTGGTTGAGACACGAAATGGCGGTTCGGGTCATTTCGGCCAGCGAGGGCTGGCGCGGATGCTCGGGCTGGAGGGAGTAAAAGCAGAACTGGCCGGGGGCAAAAATGCCGAACAGCCTGCCGGTATTCCAGGTGAAGATTCCGTTAAGCTCATCGCGGCTGCGGATCACCTTGTAACCGCGATCCTTCGCCTCGTTGAGGAGGTTGCGATTGTCGCGCCGGCCCCATTCGTTGGTGGCGTTGGCGGGGATGAAGTATTGCTCGCCGCCGCCCAGGATGATGTTGATGTTGGAGTAGAGCAGCAGGTCGGTGGCGTTACGATAGGGCTCGGGTGTCCCCATGGTGGTGGAGTAGAAGGCGACCGGAGTGGGTTGAACGAGCGAACTGGTGGTGACGAGGCCGGTGGCGCGCTGGGCCTGTTCTGCGGCATAGATGAGGGAGCGGATCGGTTGGTCGCCGCCGACGTAGCCATTCTGGACGCGATGTCCGCAGGCGAGCGCGGTGGCGTCCGCGCCTTCGTCGGAGACGGGCTGGCCGGCGTCCTGAACGCCGAGAAGGGCGATGTTCCAGAGGGAATCGATGTTGAGGATGCTGCTACGGTAGGCGGCGCGGCGGCGTGCATCACCGATGTTGGGGTCATCCGGATCGCTGAGCAGGGGGCTGCGCCCAAGCTCCTGGCGGGCGAGATTAAGCGTGTTGAGGTCGAGGCCGTTAACGACGAAGAGAATGACCGCGTCCTGGTGCTTGCGGACAAAGGCGTTGACGTAGAGATAGGCAAAGCCCGCAAACAACGCGAGGACAAACAAGACCGTCAGGACAATGCGCCATTTCATCTTGGAAACCTGCCAAGAAGTTAACGGGAAATCGCCCGCCAAGGAAAGGGGGAAGTGTGCTGCGCACGGCAGCTACGCTTCGCCCTAAGCAGTGCCGCTGTGATCATAACCCCGGGTGCGTGACATGTGACTGACAGTCACGCCCTAATCGAAAAGACCTCCTCCAGAATTTCGCAGGCGCGTCGGGGGCCGTTTTCGGCTCGGATGAGTTCGCCAAGGCGGCGGGCACAGGCGGGCGCGTCGCCGGAATGGAGGCGGTGCAAGGCATGACCCATGTCGGGCGCGGCGTGTTGATGGGGTAGCAGAACTTCCGCAACACCAAGGCCCTCAAGACGACGGGCGTTATTGGGCTGGTCAAAAGCAAAAGGACAGGCCAGGGAAGGGACGCCGGCGCGGAGGGTGTGGGAGAGGGTGCCAATGCCGCATTGATGAATGACCGAGCGGACGCGGGGCATGAGAAGCCCATATGGCGCATAAGGAAGCGTGAGTATATTGCCTGGCAAATAAGTGGGACAATTTTTCGATGTGCCGGTAAGAAAAATACCACGTAAATCGAGAGATTTCAGTGCTTCGGATGCGACGGAGAAAAAGGCGCCAGGATTCTGGACGACAGTAGAACCGAGAGTGACGAGAACGGGAGGCTCGCCCCGGGCAAGAAATCCCTCGACCTCGGACGGCAGCGCGGAGGCTCCGGGTGGATCGTAAAAGCAGAAGCCGGCGTACCGGATGGAGGCATGCCAATCGGGCGGACGGGGTGCGAAGTGTTCGCTGTAAAGCTGGAGATTGAGAACGCTCGAATGAGCGCCGAAGACGGCGTCGCGGACGGGCCCGAGCCCGTGCCTGGCGCGGAAGCGGTTGATGACCGGGTCGACCATGACACGGGTTATGCACCGGCCCGCCGACCAGACAAAGCGGTTGCGCAGCCGGGCGACGAAGCCGTTCCCGGCGCGACCAAAATTGGCTCCAGGCAGCGACCACGCCGAAGGGACGACGCCGGGGGCGAGACTGACGGTGGCCCAGGGAATTCGGGCCAGTTCCGCCACGATGGGTGCGGGAAAAGCAAAGTGATGGGCGACCATGACGTCGTGGGCGCGGGCTTCGGGAAGCAGCGCTTCCAGAACGTGATCAAATCCGGGCGCGATAGCGCGGTTGACGAGAGTGTGGAGCGAGACAAGACCGCCCCATTTCCTCGACATGACCTCGGGATGGTCGCGGATGAAGGTTTCGCGGGGCGGTTCGCCGGTGGAAACGAAGCGGAGTCCGGCAATCCCGGTCTCCTCACCCCAGTCGGGATGACCGACAAGCGTGACCTCATGCCCGCGCGCCATCAGCGCGCGACCGAGCGAGAGGAAGGGATGAAGATCGCCGTGCGATCCCCAGGAAGCGAGCAGCCAGCGCATCAATGGATCCGGGCGAGTTAAAATAACGCCGGTTGCTGCTGGGTGATGCAATGGAACGCGCCGAGGCCCCAGATGAGATCGAGCGCGGGCCAGGCGACGACGCGGCGCGTGGGAAAAAGCCCCTGCAGGATATCGCGGGCCCTGGCATCGTTGGGATGGTTGAAGGCGGGCATGACGACGACTTCATTGGCGATATAGAAATTGGCGTAACTGGCGGGAAGACGCTGGCCCTCCTTCTCGATGCGCCCCGGCGTGGGCAGGTTGACAATGCGCCACGGCCGACCCTGAGAATCGTGCAGGGCGGCCAGGCACCGGCTGTTTTCACGCAGGAGCGTGTAGTTTTCGTCGGCGGGATCGTCCTCGACGATGGTGACAAGCGTGTCGGCGGAGACAAAGCGGGTGAGATCGTCGATGTGGCCGTCGGTATCATCGCCGACGATCCCCTCGCCGAGCCAGAGGATTTGCTCAGCACCGAGGTAATCGCGCAGGTATTGCTCAATTTCTTTTTGCGTGAGTTCGGGATTACGGTTCTTGTTGAGCAGGCAGGCTTCTGTCGTCAGGAGCACACCTTCGCCGTTCACCTCAATGGAACCGCCCTCGAGAATCATGGGCGGGGAGAAAAGGCGGAGACCGAGGAGCTTGGCGACGTGCCTCGGAACGTCATCGTCGAGGTCGCAGGGAGGATACTTGCCGCCCCAGGCGTTGTAGCGCCAGTCGACGACGGCGAGTTCGCGTGCGTTGCGGATGAAAATGGGGCCGTGATCGCGGCACCACGGCTCGTAGGCGGGGAAAGGATGGAGATGAATGCGCGAATCGACGGGCGCATCGGCTTTTTTGAGCGCGGCGCGGACACCGGTTTCGTGCTCCGGGGAAAAGACGTTGATGTGGACGTGTTCACCTTCGGCGAGGAGTTTCGCCAGGCCGGCCCAGAGCGCGGGAATGGCTTCGAATGCGTCGGGGAAGCTGATGCCCTCGGGCCGTGGCCAAGTGAGCCAGGTGGCATCGTGCCGCGCCCATTCGGCGGGCATGCGAAAACCGAGCGCGCGAGGCATGGCCGTGGAGCCAGAGAAGACGGACGCACTCATGAAAAGGATAGGCTCTTAATCGACCAGCCGCTTGGTCAAATCGCCATAAGCATCGATGCGCCGGTCGCGCAGGAAGGGCCAGTGAGTGCGGGTGATATCGACGACGGCAAGGTCGATTTCGTGGACGAGAACCTCCTCCTTTTCAGCACCGGCCTTGGCGATGATCTGGCCGGAGGTGTTGGCGATGAAGCTCTGGCCCCAGAACTGGATGCCGTCGCCGCCCACGGGACGCTCATGGCCGATGCGATTGGCGACGGCGACATAGCAGCCGTTGGCAACGGCGTGCGCGCGCTGGATGGTTTCCCACGAGGTGTAGTGTGCTTCGCCATATTTTTCGCGCTCGCTGGGATGCCAGCCGATGGCGGTGGGGTAGAAAAGAATCTGCGCGCCGCTCATGGCGGTGAGTCGGGCGGCCTCGGGAAACCACTGGTCCCAGCAGATAAGGACGCCGATGCGTCCGAAGCGGGTGTTCCACGAATTGAAACCAAGATCGCCCGGCGTGAAGTAAAACTTCTCGTAAAAAAGCGGATCGTCGGGAATGTGCATCTTGCGATACGAGCCGAGATACGCACCATCGGCGTCGATGACGACGGCGGTGTTGTGGTAGACTCCGGCGGTGCGGCGCTCGAATAGCGAGGCCACGACAACGACGCCGCGCGCCCTGGCCAGTTCACAGAAGGCTTGGGTGCTGGGGCCGTTGGGAATTTCCTCGGCGAGAGCGAAATTGGCGTGGTCCTCACTCTGGCAAAAATAGGGGGAGCGAAAAAGTTCCTGCGTGGAGATGATCTGCGCACCCTGGTCGGCGGCCCGATGGGCCAGCTGCAGGGTGCGCTTCAAATTGGAAACCGAATCGGCGTCGGCCCAGGTCTGCAGCAGTCCAATTTTGATTTTTTGCGATGCGGCCATGGAACTCTCAAACTAAAGCGCGTCGGCGGGATAGGGCAAGGGTCGCCTTCAATTTTCCTTTAAAAAAGTGCTGCACGAGACAGTTATGCTTTGTCCTAAAAGATGCCTCCGCGCGCAGCGCCTTACGACAACGATCGGACTTTTTCCTCGAGTGCCTTGAGACGCTCGATCAGTTCGGGAAGACGGCGGACGAGGGCCTCGATCTTGAGCGCCTCGCGAATGGGCGCGGCGTGGCGTCCGGCCAGGACGGCTCCGGCGGGAACGTCCTTGTTGATGCCGGACTGGGCTGTGAGGGTAGCGCGGTCCCCGACATTGAGATGGCCGGCGAGGCCGACCTGCCCGGCCAGCGTGACATAGCGGCCCAGCTTGGTGCTGCCGGAGATGCCGGACTGGGAAACAATGATGGAATGAGCGCCGACCGTGACGTTATGGGCGATCATGACCAGGTTGTCGATCTTGACGCCTTCGCCAATGTGGGTACGCCCAAAGCGACCGCGATCGATGGTGGTATTGGCGCCGATCTCGGCGTCGTCATCAATCTGAACGTAGCCCGTGTGGGCAATCTTGACGTGGCGACCGGTACCGGGATCGAAGTCATAGCCGAAGCCATCCGCGCCGATGACCGCCCCGCTGTGGATGATGACGTGGGCACCAAGAATGCAGCGTTCGCGAACAGTGACGAGTGGGTAGAGGCGCGTTTGCTCCCCGATGACGGCCTGTTCGCCGATAAAACAGTTGGCGCCGATGACGGCGCGCGGCCCCAGGCGGACGCCGGAGGAGATGATCGTGTGGGGACCGACGCAGACGCCTTCCCCGATGACAGCATCGGGCGCAACCACTGCGGTGGGATGGACGCCCGGCTCGTCCAAAACGGGAGGTGGGGCGAAGAGTTCCGAGATTCTCGTGAAGGCGCGGCTGGGGGAATCGACGACGATGCAGGTGAAAGCAAACCGGGGCGCGTCTTTGGCCGTGATCAGGATGGCGGCGGCCTGACTTTCGCGGGCAAGCCCCTCGTACTTGGCGTTGCCCAGAAAGGAAACCTCGTTGGGCTGGGCGGAGTCAAGGGTGTTGATGCCGGTGACGATGGTGTCTGCCCCGTCGCCGATGAGAGTGCCGCCGACGTGGGCGGCGAGAGAGCGGACCGTGTGAAGGGAACTCATGTGCCTGTTCAAACCTACCGCAGAGCTGCGCCGGAGCGCGAGGCTAGAATGATGGGATTGAACTCCAACTCAGGGAGAAGCAGGCATCGGGGAGGAGGGAGGCGTGGCAATACCCGAGGGCGCAGCCGCACCGGCACCGGGCGGAGGTGCGGTGGCGTTCAACTGCCGGATGATTTCATCGGTGATATCGATGAGCTTGCTGGAATTAAAGATAATGATGGGAGAGGCGCTGTTGGCGGATATGCCGGATTTGTCGATGACGATGTCGTAGCCTTGCGGACCCGAGTAATCGTTCACGACCTTGGTGATTTCATCGAGGATATCCTTGTGGAGGCGCATTTTTTCGTCATCGATTTCGCGTTCACGTTCCACCTTGGTCTCCTGAATCTTGTTCTGCAAGGTGAGCAGGTCTTGCTCCTTCTGCTGAAGAGCCGTGGCTTTGTCCTTCTGGGCGGCGGCTGAGAGGGTAGGATCGTGGGAGTCGTCGTAAAGGTGCTTGGCTTCTTCCTGCATGTTCTCGTACTCGGTGGTGAGCTCGGACATATCCTTTTGGGCCGCCTCTATCTTTTCAGTGAGGCGGGCTTGGGCGTCCTTAGTTTTATAGTAGGCATCAAACGCCTTACCGATATCGATGACGGCGATTTTCAAATCGGCCGAAGCCATCGAAACGGGTGTAAGGACGAGCAAACAAAGGAGCAGTAACTTATTCATGAGCAGGCAAGCCTTTCAAAATTGGTAGCCCACGTCAAAACTAAAGTGGCCGGGGTGGCCCGCATTCCAACCTTGGTCCTTGTACGGGACGCCGTAATCGAGGCGTAAAGGGCCAATGGGGAGATTGAGACGCAGGCCGACGCCGGCGGCTATATTCAGTTCTTGCCAGGCATCGGTGTAATAGAAGGGACGGGCATCGAGGAAACCCATGTCGTTCCAGACCGCACCGCGGACGCGGTCGATAATGGGGAAGGTCAATTCCAGGTTGGAATAGGCCATCGTATCACCGCCCAAGGGTTGGGTGTTGTCGTCAATCGGACCGATGTCGTAATTACCAAAGCCGCGCACCGTGTTGGCGCCACCGAGGAAGAATCGGTCAAACAGGGGCACTTCCGTGCTGTTGCCATACCAGTCGGCCACACCGGTGGACCCAGCAGCCAGGAAGATGAGGTCGTAGGGAAGAGGAAAGTATCTCTTCACCGAGGCCTGGAGCTTGTAGATATTGGTTTGGCCCCAGAGCGGGCCGCCGGCCAGTTCGGCGTTAAAGGTAGCCTGCACACCACGCCTTGTCAGCAAAACGTTGTCGCGGTTATCATAAGTCATGCCCATGCTAATGGAGCTTTCGCTGCGATAGCCCTGTTCCGCAATCAACTGGGGAGACGCATTGCTGGCGAGGTCATAAATATCGAACTCCTGGAGGGTGTAGCCAACACTGCCGCTCCAGAAGGGACCGAAGGCCCGAGACAAGCTGACGGAGGCGCCGTAGTTGCGCTGGTTGTAGTAGGTCGAGAGGTAGCTGGCGTTGTGGTAGAAGAGGTTGTACCCGAGAGAAAGCTGCTGTTCGAGGAACCAGGGTTCTTTGAACTCGACTTCGACGTCCTGACGCTCGAGGCCATACTGAAGACGAATGCGGAATTTTTCACCGCCGCCGGTGAAATACGGGAAGTTGAAGATGTCAAAGTTGCCCTGGCTGATTTCGACGAAGCCGAGGAGACTGTCGACCGAACTGAAGCCGGCGCCGAAAGTGATCGACCCGGTGCGTTTTTCCTCGACCGTGACAACCATGTTCTTGCGGTTGGGAACGTTGGTGTCCTGGGGCGAGATGTCGACCTTCTCGAAGTAGCCTAGGTTCTCGAGGCGCTTCTTACTCTGGTCGGCTTTCACGCTGTCGTAAATCTCTCCCGGGTGGACGGCCAGTTCGCGGCGGATGACTTTGTCTTTGGTGCGATTGTTGCCCTGGATAATGATCTGTTCAACGTAAGACTGGGAGTTCTCGACGATCTGGTAGAGGATATCGATCTTGCCGCTGTTCACGTTAGGCGTGCGCACCGGGGTAACCTCCGCTTCGATATAGCCGCGGGTACCGTAGATATCGCGGATACGCTTGATATCGTTGTTGAGGGTCGGGAGGTCCTCGTTGGGCTCCTTGTTTTCGGGCGTGTAGGGCTGGGGGGCGTAAACCTTGCCCTCATCCATGCGGACAACCTTGTAACCGCGGTAGGTTCGCAATTCGTCCTTGGTGAAGATGGTGTTGCCGGTAAAATCGATCTTGCCGACGGTATACTGGATGCCCTCGAAGACGGTGATGGTAACGGTCATCAAGCCCTTCTGCGGATAGGTGAATTTGACGTCTTTGACCGCCATGTCGATGTAGCCCTTGCTATAGTAATAGTCGCGGAGGTTTTCGAGGTCTTGGCGGAAGTCGTCCTCCTTGAAGAGGCCCGATTTGTTGATAAAGGAGAATAAGTTCTTCTTGCGCGTCTTCATGATCTTGCGCAGTTCCTTCGTGGTGAGGTTCTGGTTGCCCACGAAGTCGACTTCAGTGACGAAATCACGATCTCCCTCGTTGATGATGAAGGTAACGACGGAACGGCCGAAGTCCTCGTTGGTATCGATCTTGTAGCTGACCTGCACCTGGCTGTAGCCCTTGCCGAGATAGAGATCCTTGATTTTGTCGGCGTCGGCGGAGACTTGCTGTTCACTGAGGGTGCTGCCGATCTTGCTCTTGATTTCCTTTTTAACGCGTGATTCTTTGATTTTGCTCGCACCGGTGATGACGATTTCCTTCACCAGCGGCTTGGGCTCAACCACGACGTTGACTTTAACGCCGTCGCCGAGGGGCTCGTCCTTGATGGCCAGATTGGTGAAGAAGCCCGTGGCATAGAGGTTGCGGACATCCTCCTCGACCGAGTTGGCCGAGTAGGGTTGTCCGACGGTCGTGCGCATGTTGGAAAGGATAACGGCCTTGGAGACTGTCTTCGGCCCGATGTATTGAATGTCGATGTCACGGACAATGGGACCGTTTTCCGCGGGGCCGGGCGCCTGGGTGTCGGGCGCACCGACGATTTTCTTGGGCCGGCCATTCGGACCGAGCTGCGGAGTGGCCGTATTATCAGGCGTGGCCGGGGTCGCGCTTTGGCTCTGGTCCGACGCAGCCGGCGCGGCATTGGTATCGGCGGAAGTGGCGGATGCAACAGGCTGCGCGGGAGCGTTGGCGTCGGGAGAATTGGTCGTCTGAGGGAAGGCACCCTCGGACGGGAGAAGGAAGATGAGAGCGAGTGCCAGGGACCTGGCAAACCAAGATCGTCTCATTCGTCCAGAAAATTGTTTCAAATCTCCCCCTTCATTTTGGGCCTAAGTAGCTTAGACATGCCAGATTGGCATAAAAAGCACATTATCCTCATCTCGGCTGGAATTTGGAGATGAGGCCACTAAACGTCAAGAGAATAACAAGGAGGCTTTTGGCACTCTCTCGCGGCTCTCTGTGAACGACTCTATGCCTTTTTGGCCTTGGGCTTTTTACCACCCTTGGCTTCAGTGACTTCGCCCTCGGCCTCTTCCTTGGGCGCCGGGTGGTTAACCGTAATATGAAGGGTGGCCTGGATCTCGGCGGCGAGCTTGACGGTAACTTCGTATTCGCCGAGTTCCTTGATCGGTTTTGGGAGATCAATCTTCTTGCGGTCGATGTCGTGGCCCAATTCCTTAAGCTTATTGGCGATATCCTGGTTGGTGATGGCGCCGAAGACCTTTTCCTGGCCTTCGCCCGACTCGAGGATGAAGACGAGCTTGAGCTTGCCGAGCTTACCAGAAAATTCCTGGGCTTCGTTCAATTCGCGGGCTTCGCGCTCGGCACGCTTACGCTTGAGTTCCTCCACCTGGCGCTTGGTGGCGAGGGTGGCGGGAGCGGCAAAATCTTTCGGAATGAGAAAGTTACGGGCGTAGCCGGGCTTGACCGACACGATGTCGGCTTCGCTGCCCAGGCCTTCGATTTTGGTTTTGAGAATGACTTCGACGGGCATAAGGAGATATGAGTTGGGGTTTCTTGAAGCCGTGCAAGGACGAGATCGGCGCAGCAACGGCGGTGGGCTAGCCTGCCAAAGCCGCCAGAGGAGTCAACGTGATTTTTCGCTCCTGCGGACGGCAATTACGCTCCGGTCAAAAAGTAGATGCTTCCGGATGCGGTACTCACGGCTTCAACGCCTGGATCAGAATCTCAACCCGGCGGTTGGGCTGCTGCTGGTCGATGGTGCCCTGCGGGCTGACGATGTAATCGGCGCTGCCATGGCCCTGAGAGCGGAACTTGTAGCTGCCTTGGGCCGCGTGGTCTTGCAGCCAGGCTTGGACCGCCTCGGCCCGCTGCTGCGAGAGGGTCGAATTGTAGTCGGGCTTGCCGAAGGAATCAGAATAACCGTCGATCTGGACGTTGGCCTGAGGATACTTCGTGATCAGGCCGACAGCCTGCATCAGCAGCGGCGCGGCTTCAGGCTTGAGCTGGGCCGAGTCGAAATCAAAGAGGACGTCGCTGGGCAGGCGCAGCAGGACCGGCTCGGGCAGATTGGAAACGGCAGTGTTGGCGCGGAATGCGGGCACGAGCTGGGCGAAGCCGGGGAGGGTGCCCTCGGTGCCATTGCCGGTAATCGGCGTACCATTGGGCAAACCGGGCTGGGGCAGCCCCGACGTGGCGCTGATCAGGTCCTGCGCCGTTTTTGAGGTGAGGGCCGGGCTGCCGACGGCGCCGGGCTCAACTTTGGTGATCTCGGCCGTGACCTGGGCCTGGTCGGACTCGGCAAAGGGAAGGCCCTGGCCCAAGTCGGTGGCGGCGATGACGCGCGAAGGCTCCGGCACAGAGGGGGTGCTAAGAGAGGCTTGCGGCGTCTGAAGCGTCTTCTCGACAAGGTTCGGGTCGAGGTTGAACTGGGAAGGATTTTTCGGCGGCTCGGCCAGAGGAAGTTTCGCGATGGGATTTTCCTGGTCGGACTTAAGCGAGTCGGGGTTGATCTCAATCTCCTTCACGTTGAAGGGCCCGGCCGAAGTGTGCTGGTCGAAATAGGGTGTCTTGAGTCCGGGAATCTTGTACCAGCCGAGCAGCCCGGCAACGATGAGATGGAGCAGGAAGGCGATTGCGATCGCGCCGAAAATCCACCTCTTTTGCAGGCGTTCGAAATCGGCGTGGACTCCAATGGTGGGCATAAGAAACCGAGGTTATGACATCATGAACGAAGAGGGGCCTATTCTTAAGACGCGATCCAACCCCGTCTTGTTCATGGTTTTTGCATCATCCCGCGGCCTGGCGGGATGGGCGCAGAAGTTCCTTTTTCACCCGGTCGAGAAGACCGTTGACGAACTTGCCCGACTCAGCAGTGCTGAATTTTTTGGCAATCTCGATGGCTTCGTTGATCGAGACGACGGGCGGAATCTCGGGCCGAAAGAGCATTTCATAAACGGCCAAGCGCAGAATGTTACGGTCAACGACGGCAAGACGCTCGAAGTCCCAGTTATCGGCCAGGTTGCGAATTTTGGCGTCAACCTCGGGGAGTTTTTCGAGCACCCCGCGCAGGAGATCGTCGGCAAAGTCGCGCACGTTCTGAGGTTCCTCGTTCTGTTTCCAGAAAGCGGCCCGCGCCTCGTCGATGTTTTCGGGACGGTGGACGTCGACCTGGTAAAGAAACTGGATGGCGGCTTCCCGACCGTCGCGGCGCAGGCCCATGGCTATTTCCTCCCTGAAGGATGTTCGCGCGCGACCTTGATCGCCGTCTCGGCTGCTTCGCGTCCGCGGTTGAGTTTCCGGCCCATGCAGCGGGCGCGGGCCTCCGCCTCGGTCCGGACGGCGAGAACTTCATGGATGACGGGGACATCGGTCTCGAGCGAGATCCGCATCAGGGCGTCGGTGACGGCCCTCAGAATTTCCTGCGCGTGCAGGGTGCGCCCCTGCCAAATCACGCCGAGGGCGATGACCGCGGTGTACCGGCCCGTGCGGGCGAGGCGCTGGACCTGGAGGGGAATCTCGTAAGCACCGGGAACCCGAATGACTTTTTGCACGTAACCACGCAGGGCCGCCTGCGCGGAGGCGAGAAGCGCATCGGTGTAATCGCGGTTGAACTCGCTGGCGACAAGGGCAAAGCGGGGCTGGAAAGAACGGATCGAAGCCATAAGGCAAGCCGCGACTTTCGCGGAAAACGAAGAGAACGACAAGAGGAACGTTTGTCCTGGCGGACCGCAGTAACGCTTCGCCCAGAAAGATACCACCGTGCACAGGACCTGCCGTCTGAAGAATCAACCCGCCAAGACTCTGCGCATCGAACCCGACGTGACAATTAGGTAATACTTTTCCGCCCCGAACCATTGCGGTGGACAAATCCGCAACCAGCAACTACCTACGGAGAAGGCTCTTCCATCATGGATCTCAATCCCGCCCAACGCAACGCCGAACCGCCCAGACGGTCCTTCGGCGCGGACCTGATCGTACTGGCGGCAATCATCGCGGGGTTGTTCAGCCTGATCGAGATGGGCCGCGTCTGGCACCAGCCGTTCGCCAACAAGGTCTCAATCAATCTTTCGCCCTGGTATTTGCCCTATTACACCTTGCTTTCGTTCCTGCGCGGAGCGATCGCCTACGTCCTCTCTTTTGTCTTCACGATTTTTTATGCGCGCTGGGCCGCCTATGACCGCCATGCCGAAAAATATCTCATCCCGCTGCTCGACATCCTGCAAAGCATACCCCTGCCCGCGTTTCTGACGCCCATAGAAATCGCCCTGGTCGGTTTGTTCCCTCACACCGAATTCGGCCTGGAGCTGACCTGCATCATCGTCATCTTCACCGGGCAGGTCTGGAACATGACCTTCAGCTTCTACTATTCGCTCAAAAGCCTGCCCGACGATTTCAACTATGTGGGCAAGCTGGCACGCTTTACGGGTTGGCAGAAATTTACCCAGATCGAAATCCCATTTGCCACCAAGGGTCTCGTCTACAACAGCATGGTTTCCATGGCGGGCGGCTGGTTCTTTCTTTCGATCATCGAAGCCTTCACCCTTGGCAACCAGGACTACCGCGTACCTGGCGTCGGTTCCTACATGAGCGTGGCGCGCGATATGCAGGACGGCTGGGCCCAAATCTATGCCGTTTTGGCCATGATACTTCTTATCGTGGCCATCGACCAACTGATCTGGCGCCCGCTCATCGTCTGGTCAAACAAATTCAAGCTCGAGGACACCGAGGCGGAATACCAGGACCGTTCGGCTGTATTGCGTTATCTTAGCCGTTCGCGTGTGGCGGGGTGGCTTCACGACCATTTTACCCGCCTCTTGCGCCGACCCGCCGTTGTCGTCCGGCCCATGGCGGCACCGAGTCCCAAACCCCGCCGGGAATGGAAACTTCTCTCCCGCCTTCCCTGGGGCAATTTCTTCCTGGTCGTTACCCTGGCCGTGCTGGCCTATGGCGCCTACAATGTCGTCCTGCTGCTCTGGACCGTTCCCCTGAAGGAATGGCTGCAAATCGGTATCGCGTTGCTGCTCACCCTTGTTCGCGTGCTCTGCGCGATTGCCCTCAGCACGGTTATTGCCGTGCCCATCGGCGTCTGGATCGGCCTTAACCCGAAACTGTCCCGTTTTCTTCTACCGGTGACCCAAATCGTCGCCTCCTTTCCCTCGCCGCTGGTCTTTCCGAATCTTGTCATGCTGATCTACCTGCTTCACGGCAACCTCGAGTGGGGCGCGATTCTGCTGATGATGCTCGGCACGATCTGGTACATCCTCTTCAACGTCATCTCCGGCGCGAACTCGATCCCGCAGGACTTGCGCGCCAATGTCCAATTGACCCACCTCAAGGGCTGGCAAAAATGGCGCACCCTTTACCTGCCGGGCATTTTCCCGGCCCTGACCACCGGCTGGATCACCGCCGCCGGCGGCGCGTGGAATGCCAGCATCGTTTCCGAGTACGTCCAAAACGGAAGCCAAACCCTGACGGCTCATGGTTTGGGTGCTGTCATCCAGGACGCCCAGAACACGAACGATTATCCCAAGCTGGCCGCCTCGGTGCTGGCCATGGCCATCTTTGTCGTCTTTTTCAACCGGACCGTCTGGAAACGGCTCTCCGCCCTCGCCCAGGAACGCTACCAGCTTATCACTTGATTCAGAACCCCATCGCAGGAACCTTAAGCCTAAGACCATGAGCACACCCGCCACCAAGGAACCCCTCGTCGAACTCATCGGCATCGAAATGCGCTTTGGCGAAGGCGCGGACCAGAAGATGAAAGTGCTCGAGGACATCAACCTCACCGTGCATGAAGGCGACGTCATGGCCCTGCTCGGGCCGTCGGGCTGCGGCAAGTCGACCATCATGCGCATCCTCTCCGGCCTGATCAAACCGACCAGCGGCATCGTCAAGAACCGCGGCCGGGTGTTGACCGGCATAAACCCCGGCGTGGCCATGGTGTTCCAGAATTTCGCTCTCTTCCCGTGGCTGACCGTGCGCGAGAATATCCTGCTCGGGCTGGAAAACTCCACCTACTCGCAGGAGGAGAAAGAGCACCACTTCCAGAAGTCGATCGAGATGGTCGGGCTCGACGGCTACGGCGACGTCCTGCCCAAGGAACTCTCCGGAGGGATGAAGCAGCGTGTCGGCATCGCGCGCGCGCTCATCATGGAGCCCGAAATCCTCTGCATGGACGAACCCTTCAGCGCGCTCGACGTGCTCACGGGCGAAACGCTCCGCAACGAAATCGGGCGCATCGCCACGGACCCGGCCGCGGGCTTCAAGTGCCTCGTCATCGTCACCCATAACATCGCCGAGGCTGTCTACCTCGCCCGCAACATCGTCGTGCTGGCCGCCAACCCGGGCCGTGTGCAGAAAATCGTGCCGAACCCCCTCCCCTACCCGCGCGACCCGTCGAGCGCGCCGTTCCAGCAACTCGTCGGGCAGATCCACGCCATCCTGACCAACGCGGTGCTCCATGACGAACCTTCCGTCACCGAACCCGAAATCGTCTCGCCCGAAAGCCCCGAGGAAGCCGCCTTCGCGCCGATCCCCAACGTGACCATGGGCGAGGTGATGGGCCTCGTCCAGATGCTCCACCCCGAGCCCGAAAGCCTCTTCGCGCTGGCCACGCGGCTGAAGAAGGACTTCAGCACCTTTCTCTCCGTCATCAAGGCGGCGGAACTGATCGACCTCGTCGAAACGCCGGGCCAGACCGTGCGCCTGACCAAATCGGGCATCGCCTTCCAGAAGGCCGACATGCATGAGCGCAAGAAACTGATCCACGACCTGCTGCTCGAACTGAAAATCTTCCGCCATTTCGCCGACCGCATCGACCAGGCCGAGGAGAAAAAAATCACCGAGGAGGAGGCACTCACCGATCTCACCCAGCTTTTCCCCAACGAAAAGCCGAAGGTTCTTTTCCGCCAGATCGTCGGCTGGGCGCGCTATGCTGAACTCTTCAGCTTCGAGCCACGCACCGGCATCCTCAAGCGCTTCGAGAAGACCTATCTCGGCAAGCCGCCCGCCTCGCGCCTCAAGGAAGCGGGGGGCTAGTCATGTGGTGGCGGTCGGATTGGGCGAGGACTCAATTGAAACACTATCCCACTATAGACTATTGGGAATGCGCAAGCCCACTTGAAGCCCGCATCCTCTCTTGCAACTTCATAATTTCCTTATAAAGAGCATCCACTTCCTTGACTGGAAATACCCTCAAGTCTCTTGATTGGACAATAAAGTGAAGCAAGTATGTATTCGTTCCGCAAAGCTCAGAATGGCCAGTGATAAAAAGGTCTGTATGTACGCCATCTGCACCTAATTGGGTAATCATTCGGGCCTTGCTGAGCGAAGATTCAGCCAAGATACCCGCTTCAATCATTCTTTCCGCCGCCCTGTCGGTATAAAATTTCTGGGTATCTGTCAGTTCTAACGACAGAAATCCCCATACGTTTATGTTGCTTAGGGCCATGCAAGCGAAATTTCTGGCATCGCTATCTTCGGCCTTGTCCGCCTCATCTTGTATCGCCTGATATGCGGCTGGCGGAATAATTATGTGGTAGCCAGCAGCCATCGTCGCATCGACGAGCGATTCAGCTATCCCATCCCCAGCGGCTAAGCGTAAGAGGAAAAGGTCATCGACTCCCACATACCTGGCCATGAGCTTTCGCGCTTCCCTTGGTTGCCGCAAGAGCACGATTGCTCAATTCGTCTAGTTCTCCAGACGAATAGTCGCTAAGCCTTTTGTGGG
>Ga0206881_10182_pt1 | contig 18680 bp, 16 predicted proteins | sample Alteio_BWOrgCont_3_FD_152867 | JGI IMG/M metagenome (GOLD analysis project Ga0206881, IMG submission 152867) | Enriched cells from forest soil in Barre Woods Harvard Forest LTER site, Petersham, Massachusetts, United States -... | ecosystem: Environmental > Terrestrial > Soil > Temperate forest >...
GCGCGTCTGACTGTGACAGGGTTCGCGGAACACGTCCTCGCGGGCAATCTCCGACCGGCAGGAAAGCTTCTTGCTCACTAAGATGACGAGAAGGACTTTTCTCTGAAGAAGTTTCGCCGTGGCCAATATTTCGGGTACAAGTTCGGGTATGAGAAGCAACCTGCGCTGGCTGCCTCATTTGTAGCCATGCTCGGCATGAAGTCAGCCTTGCTCGATGCCGTTACACACGACTTACACACGCCCCCTGACTTCGATACGCGCTGCGGCTACAACGTTGTACAAGGCTCAACGAACAGGTCAGACTCTCGATTCAGATCTCGCCAAGGAACTCGTCGAACTGTGGACGGTGAGAGCTTGCATCTTGACCAAATCATCAGCAGCTTTATGGAATTTGCCAGAATCGAGGCGGGCACTCCAGGGCGGCGTCGTGAGGCTTTACAACTTTTCTCTGAGCACATCCTGCATCATCGTCTTCTCCAGCGTCAGCTCCGCGACCAGTTGCTTGAGCCGTGTGTTCTCGTCGCGCAGCTGCTTCATCTGGCGGGCCTGATCTACCTGTAGGCCAGCATACTTCGCCTTCCAACGATAAAACGTCTGCTCGCTGATCCCTACCTTGCGGATCAACTCCGCCATTGGCACTCCCACCTCAGACTGCTCCAGAACCGACACAATCCGCTCCACAGAAAACTTCTTCTTCATCGACAAATCCTCGAGCCCTCAAGGGCTGGTTTTTGCCGAAATACTAACCATCAAGATGGATCAGCTATCTTCGGGCCCATCACAATCAGAAGGTGATGGCTGCCTTCAACTGGACGAGACGGGGAGAAGCGTCGCCACCGAGGAACGAACCCAGGATCGACGTCGGCGTGTTAACCAAAGTCTGTATCGAACCAAAGTTCGAATTGTTGATGTCGTTGATCGGAGGTCCAAAGTTCGGGTGATTGAAGAGGTTGAAGAACTGAGCTCCAACCTGAAGGTGACCAGCATCCAGGTGTGGAAGAGGAAGCCTGAAACCCTTCAGAACACTCAAATCAGTATCGGTGTAGGCAGGGCCAACCGTCTGGTTACGACGTTGCTGTCCGAATGCCGTCGGGTCGATGTAATTGCCAGGCGTGGCGATAGCGCATGGATTGGCCGTTATGCCGGTGGCGTTGTTGAAGACTGCACCTCCGCCGCAGCTTTTAACGCCTTGTACCTGTTGCGCGAAGAAACCGCCCGTCTGATAGTTGGATGCCGTTACAGCAGTATCAACAACTGTGAATGGGAAACCGGTATGGTGAAAGACCGTACCGCTTGCCTGCCAACCATCCGTCAGCACCTTTGGACCACCGAAATAGGGCAGCACAAAGACATACGAAGCAGTGAAATTCTGCCGTACATTGTAGTCTGCATTTCCATAGTTCTGACTGATATTATTCGGGTTTACAGGAGTCAGAAAATCGGTGCCAGCAGGGCCTAAGTCCAGGATGCCACCGTTCGAGATCTCATCCAGGGCATGACTCCAGGAGTAGTTGAAGTTGAGCGTCAGCAGCTTTGTATGACGCGAGACACCGACGATAAGACCGTTATAGTTCGAACTCGCCCCATTACTAACCTCTGTAGCTGCGCCAAAGGAGCCATTCGGAATGGTAGCTGGAAGGCCAGCAAAGTTGATCGGCGTTACTCCGTTGTAACCGGGGCTGCCATTGTTGACGCCGTATGCGTTCACCCCTGTATTCTCGACAGGTTCATGATATCCATGATTGCCCACGTAGGCGATAGACAGAACTGTTTGTCTCTTGCTGTCAAGGGCTTGCTCAACCTGAAAGCTGTACTCCTCGTAGGTCGGGTAATGGAGCTTCCCGATTGCAGTGACAATCCCCGGCGCGGAAAAGTTGGGAACGGTCGAGAGCGTGTCGAAGCTTGCGCCGTTCGCAAACCCCGCTTGAAAGGCCTGGTTTGAGGCGGATGCCACATTCTGACCGCTCAACGGATTGCCGGGATTTGGACTGATAAAGTTGCCGTTCAACTCAGGTCCAAGCAACGTGAATCCGACATTGGTAGGTGCATTATTCAGGAAGCTGTCCGCCACAGTCGCTGGAAATACGTCTGTGAACAGACCAAAGCCGCCGCGAACGATTGTGCTGCTACCTGCACCAAACGGCGAGAAGGAGAAGCCAACACGCGGATTGGCCGATATTGCCTGGAACCCAGGGAACGCCTGATGCCGTCCACTAGCTAACAGAGTTGTATAGGGCGTTGTCGTGCTGGGGTTCAAGGAAGCAAAGGATCCGTTGGTATAGGAGAAGCAGTTCGTACCGCAGACCGGGTTTGAGTTGTGCTCAAAACGAATTCCTGCGGTGACACTTAAAGTTGGAGCAGGCTTCCAGGTGTCCTGGGCATAGGCTGCAAGGTTATAGAGGGCTACCGGTTGGGTGTGCCGTAGCGGAAATTGCTGGATATATTGTTCCAATCCGTTTCCGGCTGCGAAGTCCCCGTTCTCGTCAGCGAGAGCCAGGGGAGTGGTTTCAATGGAGGGGCTATAGTCCGTCACATCGTCACGCCGGAAATAACCACCGAACTGGAAACTATGACGACCGTGTGTGATGCTCACGTCGTCGGTGAACTGATAGTTCGTCACGTTGCGGCCCTGGGGAAACTCGAAGTCTTCACCACCGAGTGTGGTAAAGTTCCCGCCAAAGGGGATAAAGTCGAGCGTGTAGGGAACAAGCGCATTCGCAGCGGCCAGGTTAGTGTTCGTAAAGACGGCACTATACCAGATCACTCCAAAGAGGAACTGGTTGCTGATGTTCGGGTTCACTACATGAGTTTCTCCAAGGGTCCCCTCAAACGAAGGCTGAGGACTATCGGCATTGAAGATGGGATTAATGGGATCGGTGAAGGTTGCCTGTACACCCTTATCCCATTTGAAGTGGCCAAAAGCCGTGTCCTTGTCGGCAAGCTTCAAATCCACCCGGGAGGTAAGCAGGAACTCGTGCGTGAAATTTCCTTGTGTAGAGGTATAGACCACGGCATTCGGGTCGATGGGAGACTGTGTTGCCGTCGCATAGCCGGGAGCGTTCTGATAGACGCTGAATAACTGCTTGTAAAACTGCTGGTCGATGGCTGGAGCGCCGGCAATTGCGTTGGCAATATATCCCGCGTTTGGGGCAAATACGGTCTGGGAGGTCGGCAGAACAATTCGCAGGCCTTCATAGTCGACGAAGAAGAACAGGCGGTCCTTGATGATCGGACCTCCGAACCTTGTACCAAACTGATTGACGTTATCGAAGCTTCGCGGGGTCAACGTTGGAGTCTGATTTCGAAAATAGCTGTTTGCGTTCAGTACCCTACCGTTCCACTGGTAGACCGCGTTGCCATGGAACTTGTTCGTCCCGGAAATCGTAACCTCGTTCACCTGAGCACCGCCGAGGCCACCATAATTCGCACTATAGGCGTTCGAGGTAACGCTCACCTCCGAGACCTCGTTGTTGCCAAGCAGCAGATTCGATGCCCCAGAGTTACTCAGGTTCAGAAATGGGTCATTCTCATAAGAGCCATTCAAGGTGAAGGTATTCGAGACGGCGGGAAGACCGAAGACGGAGAAGTTTCCGTTACCTCCAGCAACGTTCATGACCGCACCTGGAGAAACCTGGGCCACAAACGTCAAATCGTTTCCAGGATTAGGCAGGTTTGCTACCTGCTCTTGCGAGATCGATGTAGAGAGGTCAGCATTTTCTGTATGGAGCAGCCCTGCATCAGTCGTAACCTCGACTGTCACACTGTTTGAGCCAACTTTCAATTTTGCGTCGCCAGACGTAATCTGACCGACGGCTACAGTCACCCTGGTCGAGGCCGTCTCAAAGCCGACCGCGCTAATAACTACGCCATAAACGCCGGGTTGCAGCAGGGGAGCACGATAGGAGCCATTGCCATTCGAGGCCAGAACTTGTTTGAGACCAGTATCGTTACTAGTCACGACGATTTTCGCGTTGGGAATAGCCGCGCCCGATGAATCCGTAACAACTCCTACGATATCTCCGGAGGTTACGCTCTGAGCGTGAGCTGATGGGGAGAGTATGGACAGCGTGGTAATGGCACCGAAACCCAGTGCCACAATCAGGGGAGTGGAACGCCAGGCGCCTACAAAGATTCTTTTACTCGTGTGCGCTACGCCCCTGCCAGCCAGAGATGGACCGCCAATCGGCGTAACCAATAGCCCTTTCAGTTTCAAATGCATACTGTTCTCCTTGAGTATGAACAAACCACCTGCGTACACAGAAGAGCTTCATAAAATTCGCCTCATCCTTGGAGAGATGTATGGTGGGGAACAACAAATCCAGACATGTCGCGCTTAACTGCAGCGCCCTCGAAATATCTCCCTAAATAAAATTGAACTGTTGGAAATAAATGGAGGCGCATCCATTCGACTGGAAGGAAGTGATTCTCAAACCTATTTTTCGGCACCGATGAATCCTTATTTGTCCGCAACCATGAATCCTAGCCTTTCGGCAACTATGAATGTGTCGCCGAAAGGTCTTAAGTTTGTTAGTAGGTTGTCAGAATGACGCAGTCCGTCGGAAAGATCACGAGATCTGAGTTCACCAGTTCACCGAACATGCGTGCTGGGAGAAGCTCGCCAGCGCATGAGGAAGTCAACCATTAGACTCGTTCATGAACAAGGGACGCTGCTTGGCACTGGGGCTGCCGTGCACTATTACGAGAGTTTCCCAATCAAGGCTCATCCACAGAGAGCAAGAAGGAGACAATCAATGCGGACGGTAGTTCGATTGTTGGCTATCCTGCTCATCGCAGGAGGAGTCGTCTGGATACTACAAGGCATCAATGTACTGCCGGGAAGCTTCATGAGCGGGCAGATCCAGTGGGCCTACCGCGGCGCCATCGCGACTGTCGCCGGGCTGGTGGTCCTCCTAATCACGTTTCGCCGCAGGCGGATTCGGTAACGCTTAGAGGCCGTTGCGACAAGGGACTGGACGAAGCAGAGGCATGGCTTGCCGGGGAGACGGCCAGTTACAAGAGAGATCTACCCATCGAAGCGATGTCAATCGGATCCGAATCTGCGGCACAACATGCGATAGGATATCGAGCTTTGCAGCTCACGAGCCTTGCTCTCACCCTCTGCAAGCGGGATGGAGTCGATGCGATCATTCTCGCGGAACTGACCTCGCATCGCTCTTCAACGATAGAAACATCGAGTTCCCTATATATCGAGTGTGCGGCGCTGCACCCCCCGGGGCGATCATGCAGGAGATGCTCGGGCGGAAGGGCTCTGAGTCCGGCAAGCCAAGATCGTCGTGGAAACGTCCCGCGTATTAGTGCATCACTAAAGAAAGCAAATACCAGAGGGCCTTCCCAAAAGAAGGCCCTTTCGGCTTTTCTGGTTAGAAGTTATTCGGTTTCGTTGCTTACTGCTAAGGTGCCTACGTCGCTTCCGTTGCCAGCAGAGAAGACCGCTTGCACCGAAAAGGTGTCGTTCTTCCCGCACCCCGGGGTGAACGAGATCGGCACCTCAACCGAGCCTGTCGATGACGGAGCAATCGGTCCCACCGGAAGCGGCATCGGCAGCAGAACGCTTGCCCTGCAGCCATGGTTGCCCGTATTGGGAACAATTGTGAAGCTGTTCAGCAGCGTCTGTGTCGCGGCCGAGTTGCCTCCATTGGCCAGCGTAACCTGCCACAGGCGCAGACCCGCAGGTCCGGCTTTGCGGGTAACCGCACCACTCAGGTCCGGAGTGCCCACTATAGGAGCAACAGTAATGCTGTCCAGCCCCGGAGCAAATCCACCCGCATTAGGGTTACCAAACGAAATAGTGTTGACCCCGGCATGGAGCTGCACCGGAATGACGAGGGGCTGTGGGTCGCTGAAGGTGCTGCCGTTAAGGTCAAGTTCGATCGGCGTCCCATTGTTGACCGTTGCGAAGAAAGTGCGTGGACCCTGCGTGGCATAGTCCACCTCAAGGTCGTACATGCCGCTCTCACGAACAGTCACATTATTAAATGTCACGCTATTGCCCGCTCCTGCTCCAAAGCTACCGACAATCGCACCTCCCGAGCAATACGGACATCCGCCCACGCTGGCCGTTCCAGTCAGTGTCGCGGCCTCGGCCTCATAGGTAGTGGATGCACTGGGGATCGCGTCGCCGTTCCCACGGATAATAATGCGGTCGAGTCCCGGCGCAAAGGTCCCGGCATTACCGAAGGTGATCGTGTTGAGCCCCTTCTTCAGTGTGACCGGAACAGTGGTGGAAGTCGGAAGGCTGAAGCTGCCTCCGCCCAGGTTCAGCGTCGCCGATGGCCCGCCGTTGATGCTGTATTCATACGCGCGTGGGTCTTCGGTGAGGTAATCCACCTCCATGAGGTAAGTTCCAGCGCGTGGGGCCTCCACATTGTTGAAGGTGACGGTATCCGTGCCCGGAGCGCCACCCAGAAATCCGGCTTCGGCTCCCCCTGAGCAGGCCGAGCAGTTGCTCACAGTAGCGGTTCCGGTAAAGAGGCCCGACTCACCCTCGTAAACATTCCCCTCCCGCTCCGGAACGCTGCCCACGCGCCGAACCTTGAGCACGCGCGACCCATGGCCTACCAGAACCGTGCTGAAACTGTTGGAGAAGCCGCCCAAGTTGATCCGATTCCACACATCGCGCACGCTAGTGGCAGTGGCAAAACCCAGGTCGCTCCAGCTCACCGTCACCCTGGCAGGAAAGGCATTCAGGTTGAAGAGCGCCACATATTCATATCCGTCATCCGTATCAGAGGCCCAGACTGGCGTGAAGCCGCCACGCACCTGCGTAGCCGGATGCCCCAACTGATCAATCGCGATAACCTCATCGTTGCTCAGGGCTGACTTGGCAAAGCTGTCCAGCTTCGTCAGGTCGCCGCCCAAATACATCGGCGCATTCACCATGGCCCAAAGTGTGATGGCCGACTGCTTCTCATCCTGGGTAAGACCATCGAGTGTGCCGTCGCCCACGTCCAGCGTATCCAGATCGTTCCAGCCCATTGTCGGACCCGCATTATGCTCCCAGCCTACGGCCTCATACTCGCGTAGAACAACGTGTGGCCAGTCAGTCAGCGTGGCGCAGCCGCCTTCGCATTCAATGTCCTGGTCGATGCGGCGCGCATTCGAGAACTGCTGCCATGTACTCAGGAAGTCTTGGTCGATATCCCACGAGACCGTCAGCCAGATAGGCCGTCCGCTCTGTGCAATGGCCTTCGACCATGCTTCTACGTCGGGACGATCATCAATGGCAAGGCTATCGACATCTGAGCCCGGAGCCACCGAGTCCAGCTTGATGAAGTCAATGCCCCACGAGGCAAAGAGATCTACAATCGAGTTGATATATTCCTGCGCGCCCGGCTTGGTGAAGTCGATCTTATCGTGGAAGGGATTGGGTGGCGGAGCCGCAAAGGTATTGCCCTGCGCCAGCGGAATGGCGACAATCTGCTGCGTCGTGTAAGGCGTTCCAAGAATAGGAAAGTTACCGTCAACCGCCGGCTGCTCAATGCCGGGAATCCAGTAAATACCCGCCTTCTGGCCATTCGCGTGGATGTGATCAATCAATGCCTTAATGTCAGGGAAGTTCGGAGCAGCGGGAATCGGGCGGCCGTTCGCATCAAAAGTGGACATCCATCCTGAGTCGATATTGATGTATTGGAAGCCATGCTGCTGAAGCCCCGAGGCTGCCAGGGCATCTGACTGCGCCTGAATGTTGGTCTGCGTAAGAAAACTGCTGTTGATGGTCTGCTCGCTGAAGGTGCTCCAGCCAAGATAGGGTTTCTGTCCTACGCCGTTCACCTGCGCCTGTGCGGGTGAATGCGGAAAGAGCATTCCGGTCGCGCCTAGGAATAGGGAACAAATGTATTTGCGAGTCTGGAACGAACCAAAACCGCAAAGCCTGGTCTGCATGGGGTTGCCTCCTGGCAATTCGTACTCAGGTGAAGTGGGGTTTGACGTATGCACTCATACTAGCGGTAACGTAAACGAGATAGTGGATCTTCAGATTAAGCACCCCGAATTTAGATTTGCCCTTTTACGTCTGTCAAGAAAAAGAATGTAATTTCTTTGTTGAAGAAAAATCCCTGTAGATATGGATATCTATACGCTTCCCTTTCATGCGCTGCTGAAAGAAGAAAAACTAAAGGCGTACCTTCAGAAGGTAGTGCAAATATCTGTGTACGTTAACGAAAATTAACCCACACATTATTGTCGATGGCGGCTTCTCTCTGGTCTAGAGAGAGTGTGTCTCACACTTTGAAAGGGAAACGATGCCCACTGTAGACCAGGGATGTGGCCGCTCGCTGCGATTGATTCGAACGAAGGAAATGCAATACTAGAGGCGTTATAGCGCAGGGTTTTCGGGTACAGGTTCGGGTACAGACGTCAGTTCGCCCTAATTTCGGCAAGAGACGCTAAATTACAGGTGGCAATGGGTTTAGCTGGTTCGCTAATTTTACGCTCGAATGCGCTTATTTATCATAGACTTACGGTATTCTCAGGAAACTCAAAATCCGTCGAAAGCAATTCAATGGGGGTACGATTCCCCCTGTCGGCATCATCTAAAATACCAATATCCTGTTGAATCATAGGCTTGCCGCGCTCGTTAGTGCGCTGTGCTTTGGGTGCTTTTTGGGTCGACGCTGCTCTAAGGTACGAGTTCAGGTACAGTGCGCATCCACTGTCGTTTCAATATCTTGGCTCCGCTAGTGACGGACTTTATTTCTGCTGATTATCCTTATTTACGCCAGATTACGGAATGCGCAGCGGACTTGGTAATCGGTTCGCTTGAAAGACGTTTCCTGCGACGTATGAGCCACCGTTTATGGCTCTACATAGAGTCCGATCTTCAGATCTATGGCGTTCGTCGGAGAAAGAAGCCATGGCGTCTCGTTTCAATGATGCTGCATGGCGAGTCGAAAGAGCGCTGGTCCGTATCTATGGATCAGACCCTGAAGTAGCAGAGCGATGATAAGGCCATAGCAGAATGACAAACGGTGACTTGTCATTTGGCTGCTGAGAAGTTCGTTGGTCTCAAGAGAGAGCTTTCGATTTCGAAGATCAAAAGGCCGTTCTCCTCTGTCGATTTACGGAGGGCCAGCCATTCAGCGTCTGACTCAAACGCAGCCCACTGTTCTTGGCGCTGTGCAAGCGACTTCCATGCAAGCAGATAAGTGAGTTGTTCCGAGCGACCAACGATTGTCGTCCAGAACCCGACTTGCAGGAAGCCATAGCGGACCATTATCGGCAAGGTTTGATGTTCGAAGCGTGTCAGCAGGGCCGCCATGCGGCCCTGCACGACTCTGTAAACACGAAGCTCGTAGATCATGTGCTCTCCTGACAATTCGTTCGTGGTGCGACGGTGTTCGATTACGTCTTGCGATGCTTGATTCATGATTTTTTTCTCCCGTGATTGCTCGGTGTCTAGACGTGCAGTACTGTTGCGCCGACGGTGCGTCGCTGTTCGAGTTGCTGATGTGCGTGGACCAGTTGATTAAAGCGATAGATTTTCGTTGGGTCGACCTTGAGGATTCCCGACTGTATGGCGTGGAAGAGATCGGCTGAGGATGCAGCGAGAGCTTCCGGGGTGTTGTTGTAGTGCGGCAAAATTGCCCACGTCAGATACAGCGCTCGGGGTGCCAGCTCAAATGGCTTGATTGGTTCCGGAAAACCCGAGGCGTTGCCGAACTGAACCAGCGTGCCGCGGGGTCTCAGTACCGCGAGTGAGCCCCGGAACGTATCCTTGCCGACCGAGTCGTAGACAGCCTTTACTCCCTGGCCACCAGTCAACTCGAAGGTGCGTTCTACGAAGTCTTCCGTGCTGTAATTGACTACCGCTGTGCAGCCCGCTTGGAGAGCGATTTGCGCTTTCTCCGCAGTCGATACTGTTCCAATCACGTAAATCCCAAGCGATCTTGCCCACTGCGTGAAGATCTGACCCACTCCACCAGCTGCAGCGTGGTACAGGACGGTATCTCCTTCGTGGAGTTGAACGGTTTCCTTCAGCAGGTAACGTGCTGTCAATCCCTTGAGCAGGCTGCTGGCGGCCTGGTCGTCTGTTACTCCATCGGGAATTACGGTGAGGCGATCCTCAGGATAGAGACGCACCGTCGTGTACGCACCGAACGCATCGGCGTAGGCGACCCTGTCCCCAACCTTCACCAGCGTCACGTTCGGGCCAACCGCCTGGACGACTCCGGATGCTTCGTCACCGATGATCGCTGGAAACTCCGGGACCGGTAGTGTTCCGCGGCGATAGTAGATGTCTACAAAATTGAGACCGATGACGGTGTTTCGCACCAGAACCTCGTGACCGACGGGACCAGGAACATCCATGGTCTCGAAACGAAAGACATCGGGCTCTCCATACTCGTAGATACGTGCAGCTGTTGCTTTGGTCGACATAGTTTTCCTCCAAACGTGTAAGTGTGTCCCGGTGTTGTCGCCAGACTGGAGACAGCACCGGTCAAAGTCACAAGTTGATGCGTTTACCTGTTTCGGACGAATCTTGAATCTGCTCGAAGAGCTGCTGCTGCCAGACCGCATCGTGGAATGTCGGAACGGCTTGTGTTCCACTGGCCAGATCTCTGCTCAACGCCACATACAAGTCGCCGAGTTCCGCTACGCCTGTCTGTAGGCCGGCCCGTGGGAACCACTCGTACTCCGCAGGGATTGGGAGATGCTCCAAGGGTTTGCTATCCCCCTGTGCCCCAGTGACAATGTAGTCTTCATTGACACCACCAAATGCTGAGGTGTTTGTGATCTTGAGATCACCTGCATCGCCCGTGATATCGATCTGTACGCCGGAACCGCTCAACTTGCCGCCCTCGATATGGATCGAAAACAAACCACCATCCGCAAGAGTTCCATGCATCAACAGTTCGTCTGGCGATGTCGTCTGGATCTTTTCTCCCGTCTCCTTAATAGTGACCTCTGGAAACTGATTAGCGGTGAGCGCCGAGAAGCTCGACGGCTTTCCCACCATTGAGAAGAGGACTGGAAAGAAGTGTCCGCCGAAGATCGCTACGACGCTCATGAAATTCTCGATCGGCAAGCTCCAACGGACCGCATTCGCACGGATCTCGCCGAACATATTCACACTCACGTGCATCCGAGCAGAACGAACCTTGCCTACATAACCCTGCGCGACAAGGTCATGAACATACCGAAATGCCGGTGCAAACTGTCGCTGCAGGCCAATCTGGGTTTTCACTCCGGCAGCATCTGCGAGCGTCGCCAACTCGGCAGATTTGGCCGCAATCGGCGTTAGCGGCCACTCGCAGTAAACGTCCTTGCCTGCAGTGATGGCTGCGCGGATACCCTCCTCATGTTGCTGAGACGTGGTCAGCACCAGGACCTGGTCGACCAATGGGTCCGTCACCAACGCATCCAAACTCTCGGCTACGTGAGGAATGCCATATTCTGTGGCGGCCGCCTTCGCCGCTTCCTTGCGTTGGCTGTAGACAGCTACGATCTCGTACTCCGGTAAGAGCCTCAGCACCCGGGCATGTGCGAACAAGGCCCAATTGCCGACACCGATCAAACCCAGACGTATTTTCTTTTGATCCTTCATACCTTCCTCCCTATGCGTGTCACTTGCTACAGAACTAAAGATGAGGGGGGCGCTGATAAAGAAGTGATATTTTATTGAAGGATATTTGATAGTTAGGAGCGATCAGTGGAATTGAGGCAACTTCGGTATGCGGTTGCAGTTGCCGACTATCTGAATTTCCGCCAGGCGAGTAGAGCGCTGCATGTCGCTCAGCCTTCGCTTAGCGTGCAGATCAAACAACTTGAAGAGGAAATTGGCGTAGCTCTCTTCATTCGTTCGAAGCGTCATGTGGAGATCACCCGTCCGGGTAAAGTCTTCCTCAAGACAGCGCGCGAAGCGCTCGCAATGCTTGACCGAAGCGTGTCTTCAGCGCGTAGGGCAGAGCGAGGCGAAGTAGGAACGCTTCGGCTAGGTTTCGTCGCAACAGCAATGTTCAACATCCTTCCCCGGTTGCTAGAGGAATTGAAGAGCCAATTGCCGATGGTGACGGTTGAGCTGAGAGAAAGTCCTTCGTCCACCCAGATGCAGTTGCTGCAATCCGGAGATTTAGATCTGGGGCTTGGCTACTTGGAAGAACTGCCTAAGCAGATTTCAAGCGCGATAGTGCTGTCTGAGCCGTTCATTCTAGTGTTGCACGAGAAGCACCGAGCAGCGAAAAAACGAGTCGTGCTCTTCGAGGATCTGAAAGACGACCTTCTGCTGATACCGCGGAAAGATCTCTTCCCGACGAAGTATCAAGCGATCATCGACCTTCTCCTTGCGGCCGGGATGACCGACATGCGGACGCAGGAGATTGAGCATCCCCTGACGGCATTGGCCCTTGCGTCGGCAAACGCCGGTTTTGCGTTTGTGCCGGCTTCAGCGCAAGAATTGTCGGCAAGGGGGGTGATCTTCCGGCCTCTCAAGGCCGATGTTCCACCTCTCGAAACCGTAGCGCTCTGGTCGAACGCGAGCCCAGATCCTCTCGTGGCCCGAGTGCTAGACATCCTCAGACGTTTGGGGAGCGAGAAAAAAAAGGCCAGCTTCCCAACCGAACCAGCGCGGTAAAGTTAAGCTCTTTGCACGATCACTCCACGTCTTGGGATAGCCCAAGGTATAGAGAAGCGAATGCAAAAACAAAGACGAGTGATTCAAGGGTTCGTGGGGGCCAAGCACGACTGTCATGGAAAGAGCGAACCTCAAAGCGAGCAGCGCAGCAAGGACAGCTGTAGGTTCCGCCAGAGTCCTACGATCAGGAGCAGGCCAAGGACGAGCTCCGCGATGTTCACTCGAGATGTTCTAATGCTGCCCGATAAGGCAGGAGATGCTAGCCGCCGTCCGAAGCGCAGCGGAGTCGGCTCAGTTAGAGATTGCGAAGGGCTGTCATAAAGTTTTCGATCTTGCGAGTCGACGAGGCTTTACCGGATTTGAGGTTGCGCTCAATGCATAATCCGGAGAAGAAGGACAGCACCATCTCGGCAATCGCGGAAGGAGCCATCCTGGGCTTTTCGGCTTCGACGTTCATGGCGAGAAGGCGCTGCAATTGCGCTCGATTCTCCGTCACGGCCCCATAGGCCTCATCCGGAAGAATAGCGAACTCCCGCATAGAGTTGACAGAAAAACATCCCTGCTGCTCCCCCTTGTTGAGAGGACCATTCTTGAGAAAATTCTCGACGTTCTTCCAGCCAAGAGGCTCTCTGGTAAGAAATCCTCTTTTCTCCTGGCTCTCAAGATAGTGCCGAAGGCAGGCTACAAACAGATCTTCCTTGTCTCGGAACTCGCTATACAGCCCTGACTTGTTCACACCCGTTGCTCGTTCCAGTTCCTGAAGACTGGTGTCCGCGAACCCATGCTTCCAGAAGACAGGCATCGCCTTCCCCAGCACTTCCTCTCGGCGAAAGCTCTTCGGGCGCCCCATAGACACATTATCCGATAAAGAACTAAATAGTTCAATATCTCTGCATCCTCGCTGCGCCTTCAACATCGTATAGAACTGAATGGTTCATAACGGCCCGACACGGTCGAGCAAGATCGCAGCGGAATCGGCTTTGTGAATTGTTCCGAGACGAACAAAGGAGATCTATGTCTAAGTTAGGGAAGAAAGTGGCACTCGTAACCGGCGGTTCCCGGGGCATTGGCGCAGCGATTGCGAAACGTCTGGCCGCCGATGGAGCAAGTGTAGCCATTACGTATGCGAAGGACGCCAGCGCAGCCTCGGCCGTAGTCAAAGCGATTGAAGTCGGCGGCGGAAAAGCCATCGCAATCCAGGCAGACTCTGCCAACGTCGAAGCAGTCAAGGGTGCGGTAGAAAAAGCTGTCGCGACCTTCGGCCGACTGGATGTGCTGGTGAACAATGCCGGCACTGCGATTCCGAAACCGTTCGAGGAATCGACGTTGGAGGAGATGGATCGTGTGCTCGACATCAACGTCCGCGGTGTATTCGCCACGACGCAGGCGGCGCTGAAGCACATGAAGGATGGTGGCCGCATCATCATGGTCGGTTCGGCGGTGGGCGAGCGCGCCGTTGCGCCAGGCCTGGTACCCTACGCGGCCACGAAGGGAGCCGTCAAGATGTTTACTCAGGCACTATCCAGAGAGGTTGGGAGCCGAGGCATCACGGTCAACAACGTACAGCCGGGTCCGATCGACACGGATTTGAATCCCGCCTCGGGTGATTGGGCGGTACCACAGAAGGCGGCAACAGCGCTCGACCGCTACGGGCACGTAGATGAGATCGCCGCTATGGTAGCGTTTGTCGCCGGTCCGGAGTCCTCTTACATCACAGGGGCGAACCTTACTGTAGATGGCGGAATGAACGCTTGAATCAACGCGCACTCAGTCAAGGGGCTTTACGACAGACGTATCCCGTACTGATCTGGGTGAGAGTCGACGACCAAAAGGAGTCGGCTCTCCTTCGACTCCAGGTGCCGCACTCGTCTTATCCGCTAGCTAACTGGCAAGAGAGAGAACAATGACTACACTCCAAAACAAAACTGCGCTTGTGACGGGCGCGTCGAGAGGTATTGGCCGAGCGACCGCACTGGCGCTTGCCCGGGCAGGGGCACTCGTCGTGGTCCACTATCGCCGCTCTGCGCAGGAAGCTGAATCTCTTGTGGCCGAAATCAAAACGATGGGCGGCCGCGCAGATGCGATTTCGGCGGACCTAGGAACTCCGGATGGCGCGTTGCTGCTCGCCAAACAGGTGCGCTCCATTGTCGGCGATCGACTGGATGTGCTTGTGCTCAACGCCGGAATCAGCAAGGCGGCGCGCATTGCGGATTACACAGTAGAGGATTTTGACAATCTTTTTGCGACGAACGTCCGAGGCCCGTTCTTCGTGGTGCAGCACCTCCTGCCCGTTCTTGGTGAGGACTCAAGCATCGTTGCTATCTCTTCCCTTGGAGCCCGTGCGGTGCCGGGCAAGCCCGGTCTGGAAAACCCTTCCCTTCTCGCTTACAGCTCGACCAAAGGAGCACTTGAGACGCTGGTCAAGAACTGGGCCGCCATTCTCGGGCCGAGCGGCATACGCGTAAACGCTGTTGCTCCAGGCGTCATCGACACCGATATGTCGAATTTTACAAAGACCGAAGCGGGACGCGAGGTTGCACTGGGAATGCAGGCTTTGAAGCGTCTCGGCAAACCTGACGACGTCGCCGATGTAGTCGCTTTTGTAGCGTCCGATGCGGCGCGCTGGATTACGGGCGCCAGTATTCCCGTCGATGGCGGCTCGAAGCTTTAACTGACAACGTGAGGAATGCAATGAATAACACTTTGAACAAAGGTAAGGAAATCAAGGTTCCTGGCCCTGATCATCCCATCACGATTTCACCAGTTGAAGGCAAGGTCCGTGTGGCAGTCGCTGGACAGACCTTGGCTGAATCGACGCGAGCTCTCCGACTGGAAGAAAAGGGATACCCACCCGCTTACTACCTGCCGCGCAACGATGCAAACATGTCGCACCTCGTTCGGACAACGCATTACAGCTACTGTCCGTACAAGGGCGATTGCAGCTACTACAGCATTCCCATTGGCGGTTCCCGATCGGAGAGTGCCGTGTGGACGTACGAGAGTCCGCATGAGGCCGTCGCCGCTATTAATGGGTACCTGGCGTTTTATGCCTCACGGGTCGATGCGATCGAGGTGATCTCCTAAGCACGTTCAGTCGATCCACCAAGTGAGCGACGGTTCAGGACGGCACGGTGAAACCTGCTATCGCTCGAAACTTCTCTGGAGTTCATGTGATGTCGAATCAACCGCTTTTCACACCATATCGGATGGGAGACCTCGATCTTCCGAACCGCATCGTCATGGCGCCTCTCACTCGGATGCGTGCGCAATCGCATGATCATGTACCCACGACCTTGCAGGCCGAGTATTACGCGCAGCGTGCTTCAGCTGGACTGATAATCGCCGAGGCCACTGCGATTAGCCCGGAAGGATTTGGCTGGGCCGATACGCCAGGACTGTGGACGGATGAGCAGGTCCGCGGATGGCGACGTGCCACGGATGCTGTCCATGCAGCCGGCGGTCGCATCATTGCACAACTCTGGCACACCGGCGCAATCTCGCATCCGGAACTACTGGACGGCACGCAGCCCGTGTCTGCATCGAATGTCGATCCAGGCCAGATCTCGGTCACGCGGACGGGAAGGAAGCCCACGGTAACACCGCGGTCCCTGACGAAGCAGGAGATTCAAGTCACGGTTACGGACTTCGCGCGAGCTGCGCGAAACGCCATGGAAGCCGGCTTCGATGGTGTCCAGATCCTCGCCAACTATCTCTATTTGATTTCGCAGTTTCTGAACGCTACCACCAACCTGCGTAAAGACGAGTACGGCGGAAGCCTGGAAAATCGCTCGCGTTTTCTTTTCGAGGTAGTCGAGTCGGTCCTGGGTGAAGTCGATGCACAACGGGTTGGAGTCAAGATCAGCCCGATGCACGAGGGCGGTGCATTTCAAGCCAACGACGAAACTCTGCCCGTCACAGAATATGCAATTCAGAAGCTGAACTCCTACAAACTTTCGCACTTGCTGCTCATGGGCAATACCACCGACTTTTCCGGTACTCCACTTGAGAAATTGGCGGACGATGGTATGTTCCGGCACTTCCGTCCTCTCTTCAAAGGCACACTGATCGCGAATGTGAAGATGGATCGTGATCGTGGCAATCGCCTTATTGCGGAAGGTCTGGCGGATCTGGTGGCGTTTGGCCGTCCCTATATTGCAAATCCCGATCTGGTCCAGAGGTTTGCAGAGAACGCCCCTCTCGCTGAGGTTGATTCGGACACAGTCTACGGCTCGGGGCCGCGTGGCTATTCCGATTACCCAACCCACCAATCATCAGAACTCACACGGAGCTGAACATGCCAAAGACAACACCCGAACAGAACAAGGCTATCGTCCTCGAAGCCTTCGACACTCTCTTCAATAAACGCGACTACGCAGCAGCAGAACGCTTCTGGTCGAGGAAGTACATCCAGCACAGCGCACACATCGCGCCGGGACGCGAAGGTCTGTTTGCTCTGGTGCGTTCGACGCCTGATACGTTGCGCTATGAAAACCAACTCATTGTCGCAGAAGGCGACTATGTCATTGCGCACGGCCGTTTCTCCGGAATCGGAAGGCCCGCAGCCTGGATCGCGGCAGACATTGTCCGGTTCGAAGACGGTCTTCTGGCCGAGCATTGGGATGTGCTGCAAGACGAGGCAACCCAGGAAGAGTCCGTCAGCGGCCTTCCCATGTTTGCTGACCGCTTCCCCTCGTAGCCATTCATGTTGACGATGACTACTCAGCACGAAATGGAAAGGAAACATCGATGACTCCGACTCCTAAAGAGTCTGCTTCGGACCGCGAGATCCTGCTCGTTGGTCCTTATGGTGTGCTTGGCACGGGAGTGATCGACGCTGTTGCGGCTAACCCCGCATGGCGCGTCACAACAGCAGCGCGCCGACCTGCGCCGACATATCGCACCCAAACTCCGCCCCGCCACATTAGTGTCGACCTCATGGATCGGGAGGGCACGATCAAGGCTTTCTCGAATCTGGATGCTGTGACCGACCTTGTTTATGCCGCCTACGTTGAGAAGCCGACTATGGCCGAAACCGTAGAGCCCAATGCCAGGATGCTGACAAATACACTCGAAGCCCTCGCGCGGAGTGTCCCTCTCAGGCGCATCGTCTTGGCCGGCGGAGCTAAATCCTATGGATTTAGTTTAGGCGCGTTCAACGCTCCAGCGAAGGAAACCGAGCCCCGTCTCATCGCGCCGATCCATTATCACCAACAGGAGGACATTGTGGCCGATTGGTCGAGTAAGTACGGAGCGAGCTGGACGGTCTTGCGTCCGCACCTCGTGATGGGTCCTAGCTTGAACTCCCCAATGAATCTTGTGACAAGCCTCGCTGCGTATGCTGCGATAAGCCGCGAACTCGGAGTGCCGCTGCGGTTTCCAGGCCGACGCGAAGGGTGGAACACACTTCAGGAAACCACCGATGCAGAGCTGTTTGGGCGTGCCACCCTGTGGGCGCTCGGCGAGGATAAGGCGCGCAACGAGATCTTCAATGTGTCGAACGGGGATGTCTATCGCTGGCGACAGCTTTGGAGTGAATTGGCTGCTTTCTATAAGCTTCCTGTCGCAGAACCGCTGGCAATGTCCACTGTTTCGGAGATGAGTGAAAAGGGCCCGCTGTGGGATTCGATAGTGGCTCGTTATGGACTGCACGCAACGCCATACGAACAGATTGCGACCTGGCCCTTTGTGGACTGGATGCTTAACTTCGGCGAAGAAACAATCCTAAGCACAATCAAGATCCGCAAGGCCGGCTTCGCAGATTGCATCGATACGCATGAGAGTTTCAGGCGGCAACTCACGAAGCTTCGAGAACTTCGGATTGGGGTGGACCCTTTGAGTGAGACAGTTAATTAAGACACAGGTTGTGGTTGACTGCCGGTTTCACGACAGTAGGAAATGGATATATAGCAGCCGTCGGGGCTGTGAGCAAAGTGGAAAACACGAAGTGTTTTCCAAGGCGGCCCAGCCGCCGTCTTTCCCACAGCCCTGTGCCGCGACGTTGTCTATTTACCTGATGAGACGATCTCATAGCGAAGGCCTGCTTTCTCCAGTCGGCATTGGCGGTATGAGCAGCCTGCGTTCGAACTCTTCC
>Ga0206881_10173_pt1 | contig 18591 bp, 15 predicted proteins | sample Alteio_BWOrgCont_3_FD_152867 | JGI IMG/M metagenome (GOLD analysis project Ga0206881, IMG submission 152867) | Enriched cells from forest soil in Barre Woods Harvard Forest LTER site, Petersham, Massachusetts, United States -... | ecosystem: Environmental > Terrestrial > Soil > Temperate forest >...
TGAGATGTTTCAGTTCCCCGGGTTAGCCTCTTTTTCCTATGGATTCAGAAAAAGATAACCCTTGCGGGTTCGGTTTCCCGATTCGGAAATCCGCGGATCAAAGGGTGCTCGCCCCTCATCGCGGCTTATCGCAGCGTGCTACGTCCTTCATCGCCTGTGTGCGCCAAGGCATCCCCCGAACGCCCTTGCTATACGCTTGATCGATCAGCATTTCGTTCCATGCCCAGAAATGAACCCGGGCATGCGATCAGATTGAGTGTCTTTCGGATCAACCGGTCGTGCAAACCGGCTAACCCCGCCTTCACAATGTCAGAGAAGTTCTGGGAACCGGCGAGCCCGAAAGGCTGCCGGTCCAAACTGTGTTTCCGTCGTAACAGCGAATTTAACAGCGATTAACAGCGAATGGTGGAGTCGATCGGGATCGAACCGACGACCTCAAGCTTGCAAAGCTCGCGCTCTCCCAACTGAGCTACGACCCCACGGGCTGATGTCCATCCGACTGCCGATATCCCCGCATCCGCGATCGGACGCTGGTGGGCCCGGGACGAGTTGAACGTCCGACCTCACGCTTATCAGGCGTGCGCTCTAACCACCTGAGCTACGAGCCCTGAACCTGTAAAGCCTGGACGCAATAACGCGCCGGGCACGACGGAAGGAAGGGAAACGAAGGGGGCGACCAGGCCGTCGGAAGTCAGAGGCGAAATCCGGGATCGGAGTGATCGCGGTCCGCAACTGCTTCCATGTGTCTAAGCTCGGAGATAGGACGGTCCGCGAACCGTTGCCGGCGCGCAGGCGAACTGATTTCCGAATCCTTAGAAAGGAGGTGATCCAGCCGCAGGTTCCCCTACGGCTACCTTGTTACGACTTCACCCCAGTCGCTGATCCTACCGTGGCCGGCTGCCTCCTTGCGGTTAGCGCACCGTCTTCGGGTAATACCAACTCCCATGGTGTGACGGGCGGTGTGTACAAGGCCCGGGAACGTATTCACCGCAGCCTGCTGTTCTGCGATTACTAGCGATTCCACCTTCATGCACTCGAGTTGCAGAGTGCAATCTGAACTGGGGCGGCTTTTTGGGATTAGCTCACTCTCGCGAGTTGGCTGCCCACTGTTACCGCCATTGTAGCACGTGTGTAGCCCAGGATGTAAGGGCCATGAGGACTTGACGTCATCCCCACCTTCCTCCGGCTTGTCGCCGGCGGTCCCTCTAGAGTGCCCAACTTAATGATGGCAACTAAAGGCGAGGGTTGCGCTCGTTGCGGGACTTAACCCAACATCTCACGACACGAGCTGACGACAGCCATGCAGCACCTGTCTCCACGCCCCTTGCGGGGACGGCCCGTTTCCGGGCTTAGCGTGGGATGTCAAACCCTGGTAAGGTTCTGCGCGTTGCGTCGAATTAAACCACATGCTCCACCGCTTGTGCGGGCCCCCGTCAATTCCTTTGAGTTTCAACCTTGCGGCCGTACTCCCCAGGCGGTGCGCTTAAAGCGTTAGCTGCGACACTGACAGGCAAGCCTGCCAACGGCTAGCGTTCATAGTTTACGGCGTGGACTACCAGGGTATCTAATCCTGTTTGATCCCCACGCTGTCGCGCCTGAGCGTCAGAAACGGGCCAGTGAGCCGCCTTCGCCACCGGTGTTCTTCCCAATATCTACGAATTTCACCTCTACACTGGGAATTCCACTCACCTCTCCCGTACTCAAGCCTGACAGTTTCAAGGGCAGTTCCAGAGTTGAGCTCTGGGCTTTCACCCCTGACTTGAAAGGCCGCCTGCGCGCGCTTTACGCCCAGTAATTCCGAACAACGCTAGCCCCCTTCGTATTACCGCGGCTGCTGGCACGAAGTTAGCCGGAGCTTCTTCTACGGGTACCGTCATTATCGTCCCCGTCGAAAGAGTTTTACAACCCGAAGGCCTTCATCACTCACGCGGCATGGCTGGATCAGGGTTTCCCCCATTGTCCAAGATTCCCTACTGCTGCCTCCCGTAGGAGTCTGGGCCGTGTCTCAGTCCCAGTGTGGCTGGTCGTTCTCTCAAACCAGCTACCGATCGGTGCCTTGGTGGGCCATTACCTCACCAACTAGCTAATCGGACGCGGGCTAATCCAAAGGCGATAAATCTTTGCCGTTACCGGATCATACGGTATTAGCTCAAGTTTCCCTGAGTTGTCCCGTACCTTTGGGCATATTCCCACGTGTTACTCACCCGTCCGCCGCTCCCATTGCTGGGCGCTCGACTTGCATGTATTAGGCCTGCCGCCAGCGTTCGTTCTGAGCCAGGATCAAACTCTCAAGTTTTGATCCTGAGCACTCACGACGCGCTCTCGTTGTTCGCAATCATAACATGACGGAGTTCGATGAACCTCGGACCCATGGGGGACCCGAAATCCATCAACATTCATGTCTGTTATTGCTGAAGAACGCGAGCGTTCGGAATGCTCGATTCAGTATGGTTCATGGATTTGCACCCACGAACCGCGACCGAGCCGCCGCCCACGTTCCCCTTCCTCGAATCACAATGTCAAAGAGCAGCCCTGCGGCACGAACTTCTATTATGCCAGAGAAGCAGCGCCGCCCGCAAGATCGTTAGCCCCGCGGGCGGCGCGGACCGGGTATATAGGGGGGTGCCTCTGGCGTGTCAAACGGTAAACGTCCGGTTGTGGCAGATTTTTTTCAGTCCCGGAAAACACTGGAAATCCGGGCCTTCGGACCACAATCAGGCCGTAATTCTCTGGGTCCGCCCCCTACCGGTTGATGCCGGTCAAGAGAACCCAAAATCTCGCCCCGGGGCGAGATATGGGTAACGCGAATGCCCGCTGCAAGCCGGGAAAGTTCGGCGCCGGCACCCGCCGGCGAACCCGGAGCCGCCCGGCGCCAATAAGAGGCCTGGCGGCGGGACCCGGGTGTTGGAATCCGCCGGCAGGGCAACGGGGTAGCAAAGCGGGCGAAAGCCTCCAAATCCCATCCAGCCCGGCGCGGTTGGGCGTGGCAGAGTAAACGCGAAAAATGTTTGCCCTCGACCGGTCCTCTTCGGACAACCGTTTGCGCACGCAGCCCATGATGCGGTGCTTGAGACCGTCATCGCGAAGCTCCTGGCTGAGTTCAAGAGAAGAGCAAACTCCACTTCCTCAGTGTCGGATATACGGGCGGTAGAAATTTACTTGCTCGTGCGACCGCGTTGGAAGTCCGCGACATCGGCCGGCCTATCGACGAACACATCTTCGCGGACAAGCGGTTTCAGAATGACAAGACGCGCCTGTTATGTGAGCACGGCTGCGCCTCGGCGCGCTTCTATTGTGGCACGGAGAAAGCGCGGGCAGCCGACAAGCGGTACATCCGCCATGCCCGTTGAGCAGTGCGTTCGAAGCATCTGACCTGAACAACCAGGCGTCGGCGCGATGATCGCCCATAATGGACTCATCATAACACCCATTTCCACACATTGAACTTCGATCGCTTTGTTGGAGATACAGTCGCCGAGCTTACTGAAGACGCTATCGCTGACAGCGCGTGGGACACCGGTCAGGCGCAAAATGGCGGGTGACCCGAAATTGGCGACTGGGCGTTTGCATGAGAGGTTGAGTTCAAGAGGTGACGAAATGGCAGGTAAATATTCGAAGAGCGCCGGCAAAGACGTCGAGCGGGCGATGGATCGAAAGAAAAAAGGTACATTGAAAAGCGGCGAAGGCGGCAAGGGCGGATCGGTAAAAACCCGAAAGCAGGCAATTGCCATCGGCCTCTCCGAAGCTCGCAAGAAGGGTAAGAAAGTCCCCAAAAAGAAGACCGCGAAAAGCAGCTAGAGCGGAATCTGACCAACCGTGATCTATCTCGCCGCGTATGCTTCGACAGTGTCGGCATGAGGATTAGCAAGAGACCTCAGTCTGCGATTGTCGAAGCGTGAAGCCGATTCCACCTGATTGAATTCGGCTCTGGCGCCGCGCCATTGGATTGTCAGACGGCTGGCCGTTATTAAAAGCAATTCCACCTGCCTGTAGCCGGTTTTGCCATGCGTTGTTTCGTGCTCAAGCGGCCACTCCTCGGAGCGAGATCATGGACAATTAGCGGGGGGCGGAAGATCTGGTTAAAGCCGTATTCGGATTCCGGTGCTGCAACGATGAGGCCAGCCACGCCCGTATTCAAAGTTCTCCTCACAGCCTGCGGCGGAGCCTTCCGCGAACCAACCGCAGCCCCCCCGCGACGGCGCACGCCTCGCCGATATCTGACGAAAAAGCATAGGAGCGGCGATGATCGCCGCTCTGCGCCCCAGGAAGCGTAAATTAATTTTCTGCCGTGCCGGAAGCCTATTGTTTCGCGGTGCCTGGCGCGGCTTCCTTGGTATGTTGTTTGGCAAGTTGGCCTGCCGGCAGGACACGGGCCACTGCGGCCCGCATTTTGTTCTGCCAGCCGGTGATGACTTCGCCCGCGCCGGCAAGCATGGCGTCGTAACCCTGCCTGGCGACCTCGGCCGGGTCCATCTTCTTTTCCTGGCCGATTTTGGTGTCCATCATGCCGGCGCGCTCGAAGAACTCGGTTTCGGTCGCGCCCGGCATCAGACAGGTGACCGTGACACCGCTGTCCCTGATTTCTTCCCGCAAGGCGAACGAGAAGGAGTCGAGAAACGCCTTGGTACCGTTATAGACCGCCTGGTAGCTTCCGGGCATGAAGCCGGCGATCGAACCCGTGATCAGGATCCGGCCACCGCCGGCGTCGCGCATTCTTGGCGCGAGCCTGTGCAGCAAATAGATCGTGCCCGTGATGTTGGTATTTACGACGTGGCGCGCGTCCATCCAGTCCTGGTCGAGAAAGGCTTTTCCAAGGCCGCGGCCGGCGTTGGCGATCAGATGCTCGATGGTGCGCCCTTTGGTGGCGGCTACCAACTCGTCCACGCCCTCTTCGTTCGACAGGTCGGCCTGCAGGGCTTCGACTTTCGCGGCGCCAAGCGAGCGCAGCTGCACGGCTGCGTTTTCAATCTCGGGCTCATCCGCCACGACCAAAATTTCCATTCCGTCCATGGCGCAGTTCTTCGCAAGTTCGAAACCGATGCCGGTAGAGGCACCGGTGACCACAGAATATTTGCCGGCATGAGGCAATGTTTTACCCATAGTACTACTCCCTGATTTAGCCATTTGGTTTCATGACGACCTTGATGCAGCCATCCTTCTTTTGCTTGAAAGTGTCGTACATCTTCGGTGCTTCATCGAGCGCAACCCTGTGGGTGATGACGAAGGAGGGGTCGATGGTTCCTTCCTCGATCATTCGCATCAGTTTGTCGATGTAGTTGAGAACATTGCATTGCCCCATGCGTATGGTGACGCCTTTCTGAAACGCGGCGCCAAGCGGCACCATGTTGAGATAGCCGCCATAGACGCCGGAAAGCGATACCGTTCCGCCGGCACGCACATTCCGCAGCGTGTCGCGCAAGGCATGGATACGATCGGTGCCGAGTCCTGTGGCTGCAAGCGCGCGATCCGCCACAGCATCCCAGCTGCCATGCCCATGCGCCTCCATACCGACGGCATCGATACAACTATCAGGGCCGCGCCCTTTGGTGATCCTATTCAGGCTCTCATACACATCCTCCTTGTCGAAATTGATCGTCTCGGCGCCAGCTTTTTCCGCAAGCGCAAGTCTTTCGGTGATGCGATCAATAGCGACAACATGACCAGCGCCCTGCAGCTGCGCACTGCGGATACAGAACTGGCCGACGGGACCGCAGCCCCAGACGGCAACGGTGTCGCCCTCCTGGATGTTGGCAAATTCCGCGCCCTGCCAGCCGGTGGGAAAGATGTCGGTAAGAAACAACACCTGCTCGTCGGTCAGCCCATTGGGAACCTTGGTTGGACAGACATCGGCATAGGGCACGCGCACATACTGCGCCTGACCGCCGGGGTAGCCGCCTGTGAGATGAGAATATCCAAACAATCCAGCCGTGGCATGGCCGAACATCTTCTTCGCTTTATCCGCGGTGCGATTGGTTCGTTCGCATACGGACCATTGGCCATGAGTGCAGAACCAGCATTCGCCGCAGCAAATGTTAAAGGGGACGACAACGCGATCACCCGACTTCAGCTTCTTGTTACCGGAGCCGACTTCGACAACTTCGCCCATGAATTCATGACCGAGAATGTCACCCTTGTGCATCTCGGGAATGTAACCGTCGTAAAGATGCAGGTCGGAGCCGCAGATCGCCGTCGAAGTGACCTTCACGATCGCGTCGCGTGGATCCTCGATGCACGGATCGGGCACCTCCTCTACTCGAACATCGCCTTTGCCGTGATAAACGACCGCTTTCATGATCACCGTTCTCCCAGGAATGACGAGAGAACCGGAAGCACCTGAGATCGTTCCAAATTGGCGTAAAGATGGAATGTCCATGCGACCAGTGTGGGATGTGCTTGTGTGGATCGTTCTGCCCTTATGGGCTGTCTGCGGTTTTCTCGATTATCTTTGCCATCGCAAAAGCCATATCGAGCGCGCTTCCGGAATTACGGAATCGCTGATCCATTGGCTGATGCTGGCTGAGGCGATGCTGGCGGTCGGCCTGGCGTTATTTCTGAAGATCGATGCGCTGGTGCTGGCGCTTCTGCTTGTTCTTCTCGTCAGCCACGAGGTTTCAGGTTATTACGACCTCCGGCTCGCGATATCCACCCGCCGGGTCACGATCATCGAGCATCAGATTCACAGTGCGCTGGAGATCCTCCCGCTATGCGCGCTACTGCTCGTCATGATTCTTCACTGGCCGCAAACCGAGGCACTCGTGGGATGGGGTCGCGAGAGAGCCGATTTCTCATTTGAATCCAAACAGGCTCCGCGCCTTGCCGAGCTTCTTCCGCCTTTGGCGGTGTTCCTGTTGCTCGGATTACTCCCTTATCTGGAAGAGCTGGCCCGGGGGTTACGATCAGGGGCTTTGCGCAAGCCCTCTCCGGAACCGCAGCCAGGCGCAATTTTGGGCCGCGATCCCGCATGAAAGAGGAAGTGAAAAAATTCCTTGAGGATGTGACCGGACTTGGTAAGCCAAAGCGCCGGGAAATCGAGATCGCGCGCCGTGTGCCGCTCTCCCGTAAATTCAGGGACGATGGCGTAACGCCCAACAACGCGTACCTTCCGCTCATCGTCTACCGCGCCGCAATCGTCTTGAATCCGCGCTTCGATCCGGCCGCGATTTTCGAGGTTCTGTTCGCTTCAAATCGCTGGCAGAACGGTTGGCGCTACACAATGTACGGATATAATCACTTTCATACTTCCACCCATGAATGCCTGGGACTAGCGCGCGGGAGACTCACGGCCCTGTTTGGTGGTCAGCGTGGACGAAAGATCGATCTGGAGGCCGATGATGTCATCGTTATTCCGGCCGGCGTGGGCCACAAGCGGGTCCGGCAATCGCGGGATCTGCTGATCGTGGGCGCCTACCCCGTCAATGGGGGAAAATATGACGAGCTGAAACCCCGCGCGATCGCACAAGCCACGGCAGTCGCGCGCATCGAAAAGGTTCCGCTGCCTTCCGCCGACCCCGTTTATGGAAAGAATGGCCCGCTGCTCGCCACGTGGCGTCAGCGATAAGACATGTTGCCGACAAATCGCATGCGGGAACCCGTCTGTTTCCTCCGCGTTTGTCGTTACGCATGAGCGACGGAGGGCATTCATGAGAATCGAGTTTGCGACCGGGTTGGCCTTGTCTGTTTTTATCGCATCTGGCGCTTTGGCTACGCCCGGCGCCGATGACTTCCGACATCAGGCCATGGCCAGCGACGCATTTGAAATTGCTTCCTCAAAGATTGCGCTCGGCCAGTCCGACAATCCGAAGGTCAGGGAATTTGCCCGCATGATGATCCATGATCATACATTGACGACGGATCACCTTCTACCGGGTTCCGGAATGACAAAGGCAGATATCGAGGCGAAGATAGCACCCGGCCCGGACGGTAAGCACAAGGCCAACGAGCTCATCGACCAATCCCATGCCGGTACGCTCGACAAGCTGGGCAGCGAGAAGGACAAGGATTTCGATTCGGATTATATGAGCGCGCAGGTGAGCGGCCATAAGGACGCGGTAGATCTGTTCGAAGACTTTGCCCGACACGGCAAAAACCGGCATTTGCGGTTATGGGCAAGAAAGACGCTGCCGACGCTCAAGATGCATCTCGCTCGCGCCCAGGGTCTCGACAAGGGCATGTAGGGCAGCGAAGACCCCTGTGGCGTCTATCGTCTAAGGTGGACCACCGCCATTCACGACGCGGTCGAGACAGACCAGGCCAGGGCCGGCCGACCTGTCGATCGCGCAGGGATCGATGGTCTGCATTTCGCGGCGGACCGAATCGGCGCCGTTCATGTGATCCTGGTGATCGTAATCGGCGTAGCTCGGCTGATTTTCGAGATCGAAGCCGTTGGCCAGCCCATTCGCCACGCAACTGACCGTCGCCAGCGATAGCCCGCTCCAGCACGGCATGGAAAATGGTGCATTCTTGCGGTCCCTGTCGCGCAGCCACTCCTCCGCGTTGTGCGAGCGCTCCGGCGCTTCGCTGAAGTCGAAGGAATGGTCGGGCGCAAAGCTCAGGCATTGCGCGTCTTTCACCGGCGTCAGGCCCGCCGGGCCGCCCGTCCAGCATTTGAACAACATCCGGCTGACGGCCTGTAATTCCACGGCCTGAAGTTCAGAAGTGAGTGCGCCGGAATTGTCGGCGGCAAGCGAGCCTGCGCCGAAGGTCTCCTGTGTCCGGATGGCAGGCGCGGCAAGTCGCGGCAACGCGCCGGCAGCCCCTCCGGGCGGCGGCAGCAGATCCCCCTGCCAGACCGGCACAACCGGAGTCGGATTTAGCAGCAAGGTGATTTCATGCTCCGGCGCGCCGATTCTGTTGAATGCGCTCCAGTTCATATGCAGCAGCGCAATCAGAAGCGCGGCATGCAACAGCAGCACCGGGCCGAACGCTACGAACCGCCGGTGAATCGCCTGGCGGTCGGGTACAGACAGAACGAATTCCTGCATCAATCCATCGCAGCCAGGGGCCGCCTGTGCCCGTCGGACGGCCGACGCCTGCAAAACCTCTCGGGGACCAGTGTGGCGGGAGCAAGGCCGCGCTTGTTTCGCGCGCCGTGTCTCAGTGGCGCCGCCGCTTTCCTCACCGCAGCCTCATGATCGTGACGGAAGTACATGCCGCGCACGGAGAGCGTGCAAGATGCATCAATCGCGATCTCAGTGCGCCGTCTGCACTTGGATCGGGTTTGTCGATCCGGGCGTGGTAATTACCAGATAGCGCCGGGCGGCGGTGTTGTCGTCCTGCACGATCTGGCGGATCGGGCCCACGGCGTTGACGATCGCGGAACCGGCGGGATTGGTCGTGAAAGCGGCCAGAATCTGCAGCGATCCGGCACCGTCGGGCCGCGTTGCGAGCGCAAGCACGTAGGCCTGCTTGGGCTGCAATCCGGTCACCGCCGCCTGCAGAACCTGCGTCAATCCCTGATCGAACAACGTCACGCTGGTGGGCGCGGGGGCCGCAGGCGCGCCGGGCGGCGCGAGCGACAGATGCGCGGCCATGCCGGCAACGCCCAGCTGCTGCAGGTTCGCAGTTCCGTCGCCCTCCGGCACGGCGTTGGAGACATAGGTCAAAGCCTGGGGCGCCTGGCCAACGGGCACATTCGCGATCACCGTGTTGGAAAGCGTGTCGATTGCAGTCAGCGCATCGTCATTTTCGAGGCCGACATAGACGCGCGTGCCGTCGCCGGATGGCCAGATGCCATGCGGCAGATTGCCGACGGGAATCGTCGCCACCTGTTTGAAATTGTCGGTGCGGAACACTTTCACTTCGTTCAACCCGCCGATCGTCACATAGGCGAACTGCCCATGCGCGTTGCGAACGATGTTGACGTGATTGGTGATAGGTCCGGTGTCGAGTGTCTTGAGCAGCGCGAAGGGCGGGCGCGCTCCAAATACCTGCGTCCTGCCTGTATCCTTCAGCGTGAACCAGACCTCGGTGCCGTCCGGAGTGGCTGCGATATTGGGACAGAACGGGCTCGCCTGCGCGACGCGCGCGACGATGCGGTGATCCGCGACAGTAATTACATCCGTCTCGGGATTGAAGGAGGAGCAGACATAGCCGTATTTGCCGTCGGGCGAGAAGATGGTCATGCCCGGGCCGGCCGGCACGGTGATGCGCGTTTTCTCCGTGAAATCATGGGCGTCGAGCACGGCGACATAGTTTTCGCCGCGCACCGTGACCCACACTTCATTGCCGTCGGGCGTGAAGAACGCCTCGTGCGGCGCGCGCCCCAGATAGGTGACGTGTTTCACGGCATTGGTCGCGGTGTCGATGAACGTCACGGAATTCGTGCCGATGGAAACCACGGCCAGCGTCCTGTGATCGGGCGAGAAGCCCATGCCATGCACAAGAACCTGGCCGTGATAGAGCGGACTGAGATTTCCGGGCTGGGGATCGCCAAGACGAATGACGCCGAGCAATCTGTTGCTCGCCGGATCGGTGACGGACACGGTGTTGGAGAATTGCTCGGCCGCATAGACGCGATCGCGAGGACTGATCGCGATGTCAGGGTCCGACGCTGCGCCGGGCACCTGCCCTGCCAGCGCGGCCGGCACAAGTAGCAGAGTGGCCACCAACACGATTGCCATATGTTTCATGATCGGCTCCTGAAGGTCGTTTTGCGCTGCTAATGGGGCACTGTGGGGGAAGGCGCTGACGGCGGCGGCTTCTCACCGATCGCAAGCCGCATCGTGGCAATCTCCTGCTGTTGCGTGACGATGATTTCCTGCGCCATGCGGCGAAGCTTCTCATTGTGGCCGTAACGGAGCAACGCAACGGCCATGTCGATGGCGGCCTGATGGTGCGGGATCATCATCGCCACAAAATCGCGGTCGACATCGCCCGTTGGCTTCGCCGCCATCCCTGCCATCATCTTCGCCATCGCGGCATTGTTCTCGGCGAGATAGGGCGCCTCGGCTGCCGAATTCCCGGCGTTTGCCCGCGGACAGTTGAGAAAGGCAAGCAAGGGCAGCGCGATCACGCCGACAATCAGGGTCGCACAAACAAGCCTGCGGATCGTAATCATCTCACCTCTCCCATAGCCCACACCACACATCCAGCCTCGGATCCATCACACGCCGCCACAATGGCGGGACGAGCGCGAGCAGGATCGCACCCGCATAGCCTGTCGGCAGTTCCGGCACGTCGGGCAGCGGCTGCAGGCGCTGATAGGCGCGCGCGGAAAAGCGGTGATGATCGCTGTGGCGACCCATGTTGAACAGCGACCAATTGTTCATGCGCCGCGAGGAATTCCAGGAATGGGAGGGCCCGAGCCGCTCCCACCCTCCCGCGGGCAGCGTGCGACGCAGGAGACCGTAATGCGCAATGTAGTTGAACAATTCGAGGAGCGCGATTGCCAGAATGCTTTGTACAAGGAAAAATCCGAGAGCCCGGGGTCCGAGAAACGCCACACCCGACACGACCAATCCTTCGACGGCAAAATATTGCAGCATGCGGTTCGCTGGTCCGAAAACATTTCGCCCGCGGCTGCGCAGACGCGCCGCTTCGACCGTCCACGCCTCGCGCAACTGTCCGAATACCGAACGCACCACGAAACGATAGGCGCTCTCGCCGCGCCGCGCCGTAGCGGAATCCTTTCGCGTGGCGGCATGGATGTGATGGCCATGGATATGCGCAATGCGGAACTGCATGTAACAGACACTCGCCAGCATCGCGAGACCAAGTGCGCGCTCGGAGGGCTTGCGGCTATGCACCATCTCATGGGCGGCCAGCATGCCGAAGATTCCGGCGGTCAGCCCCACGGAAAGTGTCAGCCCGATGGTTTCCACGAGCGTCACGCCGGGATGCGCGATCGTGATGGCGGCCCATCCCGTTATGGCAATCTGCAGCGGAATAATGAACCAGGGCAGCAGCCGGAAGATTATTCCATCGGCCTCCGCGATCGTATCCGGCTCGTGGCCCAGCAGCCGGTCGAATCCCACCATGCACAGAGGCAGCGCTGCGACGACCAGGAATGACCACGCTCCGCCCTGCGCGAAGCCGAGCGGCACCATCGCGAGGAACAGAAACGGTATGCCATATCTCAGCGCGCTCATCCCTGACCTGCGGAGCATCCCACTTCCATGGCGGTTTCATGGGGAGACTACCGCATTCTGCCGTGTGGTCGCGGGGATATCCACGCCGTGGCGGATATCGAGGTCGGCGTTCCCGGCGGGCAGCCGGTTGTCCGCGATCCAGTGGGCGATCAGATCGATATATCCGTCCGGAAAGCGATGCCGCTCGACGCCATGGGAGACGAATGTCTCCGCGATGCCGTGATCGGCGTTCCTGTAGATCACCAGATCGAGGTTCGGCTTCTGTTTTTGGATGTCTGAGATGATAGGGATCGTCTTCTGCGACGGCGCGGTGCGGTCCGACCCTCCGAGCACCCATAATTGCCGCGAGGAAATGGACGAGACGACCGGGCGCGGGTCGTAGCCGAAGCTCACATGCTTATCGAGCTTCGGACCCATTTCGCGCGCCTTTGCCTCCGGCGTCCGAAGGAGGATGGCCGTATAGCCGTTCTCGCCGTTGATGGCCTTGTACCAGGGCTCGCCGGAATATTTCCGTTTGACGGCGGCGAGCTCGTCCCAGCCGTCCTTCCAATAGGATTTGACGACGCGGGCGGTGGCGCTCGTGATCTCGCGCACCTTCGGCATCACCTCCTCGCCGAAGCCTGCGGCGCGGACAGCCTCCTCCACCTCGTCACGGTCCTGTGCGGTTACACCTTCGGCGAGGCTGTAACCGACGATGACGAAATCGAGATCGGCCCGGGTCGCAGCGAGCGGCGCGATCCAGCCGCCCTGGCTGCCGCCGAAATCACCGATGCGATGGACTTGCGGCGCAAGCGCATGCACCTGGCGAACGGCCGCGGCGGTGTCATCCGCCCGAACGTTGAAATCCGCGGAAGTCTCGCCACCCGACAGGCCCGTGCCACGCTTGTCGTAGACGAACACTCCAATCCCGTGCATCGGCAGCGCATACTGCCAGAATATGCCGTCGGTTTCCGCCGTGTCTTCGGAGCCCTGGATCCAGACGACGATCGCTGAGACCGCGCCGCTTGCCGGCAGGACGAGTTTGCCGTGCAGTCGCGTTCCCGCGCTGTTGAAATATGTGTCGGTGACGCGCAACGCGACATGCCTGCCCGAGACGGCTTGCTTGCCGAACTCGGTGAAACTCACACTGCCATCGGAACAGGGAGCGAATGCCGCCGAACCATACGACTTGCCTTCGGCATTGGTCGGCACATAGGCGCCGTCGGGACCTGCCGCGAGCCGGCCGTACTCTCCGCTCGAAAGCACATAGTCGAGATCGCGCGTGCTATCCTCATAACCCTGGATGGTCAGGAAGCGTCCGTCATCGAGGGCATAAGCGCCCAGCCGACAGCGGAGATCGGCCTCGATGCGAGCATCACCCGCGCCAGGCGACAACGCGCCGACAGTCAGTGCGATCAGAAAAATACGCTTGAGCCCGACGCAACCAATCATAGCCTCACCTCACTGGAGCAATCCTGCGCAAGAGCTAGACGGATCGCGACCGAAAGCACGCCGCTTTGCGCCCAAAAACGCGTTTTGGGACGCTCGCGATGCGGGAAAGCGATCGGACGGTCTGCGGTCCCGACGCCAGCGTCTGTGCTAGGTTCGACCTGCCTTGGCGCAGATGACCTACAGATGAAGCAGAGAGTACTGGCACTCGTTCTCGAAGGCGCGATCAGCGCGGAGATGCTGCTCTTCGCAATCTTCCTGCTGACGAACCGGCGGCGGACCCCGGCGCTTTATCTTCTCGCCGGGCTGAGCCTCGACCTCGCCGGCATGATCGCCGCCAACCTTCTGATTGCCGCGGAAGGGTTCTCGCAGCTGGCCGATTTCGTTCTGTTTCTCGACCTGCTCGCTCCCGCTCTGTTCTATCTCTATCTCACGCAGGTCCGGTCGGAAGCAAAGCCGCTGAGTTGGACCGCGGCAGCGCACACACTTCCCGCGCTCGCCGCGCTGGCGTTGTGGCGAAGCGGCATTCTCTCAGCGATGGATGTCTACGTCATCGCCTGCTGGTCGGCCTATCTATGCGCCGCGATGGTTCAGTTCGCCCGGCACCGTGACAGCTACGCACCGCTCGCCTTGCGACGGTTCGTCATGATGCTCACGGGGGCATTCGTGACGATCACCGTTCTGCGCATCGTGATCGTGGCCAACGCGAGCGGCGGCGCGCCGTTTCTGACCGGGACGGCCTATCTCTTTGTTCTCATCGCCGTATTCCTGGTGACGTGCCAGTTCCTGTTTACTGCGCTGCACTATCCCAATCTGCTCACCTCGCCCGCATCCTGCGTCAAATACGGGCGATCCGCACTGGATGCAGCGGAAGTGAACAATCTGGAGACGCGCTTCGACGCGCTTTTCCAGGAACAAAAGCCATATCTGAACCCCGACCTCACTGTCGCCGAGCTTTCGATGATGCTCGACGTGCCGGCCCGGCAGATTTCGCAATTCATCAATTCGCGATTCGGAACCAACGTGCCCGCCTACATGAATCAATGCCGGGCGCGGCACGCCGCGTGCTTGCTTGTCGAGTCGCCCGACAAGCCGGTCAAAATCGTGCTCTTCGAAGCCGGCTTCACATCGAAGAACATCTTCAATCGCGAATTCCAGCGGAACTTTGGCATGAGCCCCACCGCCTATCGCAGCGCACAGCTCGAAAACGAGAAAGAGCAATAAAACGCGAAATCGGTAACATGGTGAATTTGGCAAGCTGGTCGAATGTTCCCAGTCGGTAGTGCGATGAAGTCCTACCGGTTGATCTCGATCAGGAGCACCCAGGCGTTCGCGCCCACAGCTATGAAAGTGAGAAGAATACCCGCCGCGAGCAGATAGAGGCCGATGCCATCGCCGCGCAACAAAATCAGGAGCCCGGACAGCGCGATCAGCGACAACGCGCCCCGGTTCACACGAACCATCTGCAGCGAGCGCTGCCGGTAAGCGCGCTCGAGTGCGCACAGATAGCCGCGTTGAAGCGGCACCAGCGCCCCGAGCGCTGCCGTCCCGATCAGGAATGTTTCGGCGCCGAACAGCCGCAGCGGCTGGCCGGGGATCAGCGGCAGCGAGGCAACGACAAGCACAAGGAACAGCATCACCAGCGCTTCAAGGCCGCGATCGGCCATGCGCCCGAGCGCAAGAATCCGTTGCTGATTCACCGAAACCGCAACAAACAACAACCCCGCCAACGCCGCCGCCGCGCCCAGCTCGCCGAGAAAGAAATCACTCCAGCCGGTCATGCGGTCGCCTCAGCGACGGTTTATTGACATGAAGCGCTCCCGCAAATCACGCCGCGATGTTACAGGCCAGCCGTGCGTGGCACATGGTGCCGAAACGACATTTCCCCCGTGTCCCGAGCCGCTTCACTTCGGCCACGCGCCGACCAGATTTGCGGCATCGACACTGCCCAGGCCAGTGGCGAAGTCCCAGCCCTTGGTCGATTCGAAGGCCCGCTTATACTTCAGCGCCGAGGTGGAAAGAACCCCAACGGTACCCGAGGGGTCGTAGCAATCCGCGCTGGCAGAGACGCAGGGCACATCGATATCGCCCAGCGCCACGTCGCGGAAAACGCATTTCTTGCCGATCTTGTTGCCCTTCATGGCATGGCACGACGCATCGCCTTTCGTGCCATATTCCGCCCGGCCAAGCGCATACAGCGTGGGATCGGGATTTCCCTGCACAGCGCCCGTCGATTGATCCACGAGCGCCTGGATTCCGGCCATGATGGGCGAGGCGAACGAGGTGCCGTAGCCATAGATCCAGGTTTTCGGGAAGTCCTTGCACGGCGCGTCGTAATCATGCGCCGGATCGGAGAAACAGACCACATAGGCATGCCCCCAGACCGGGCCTGCCGAAAACAACGAAACGTCGGGAATATCGCGGACGTTGTCTGCAGGGTTTCCGAGCACGCTTTGCCAGGACGGCTTAGGGTAGCCGGAGCATCCTTTGAGCGCGCAAGAACTGGGACCGCCACTTCCGGCGTATGTCGTGATAAAACTCGTGCCCTTGGAAACATTGCAGAACCCGTTCGCGCCGTAGGTCACTTTCGAGCCGGTGACATAGTCGGCAATCAGCTGGCTTCCGCAGGAGCTGTTCCAGGGAATCTCCGGTACGTAGGAAAGCGCCGAACCATAATCGGCGCTGTTTGTGTTCGACCAATAGGTGCTGGTCTCGTTTCGATAGGTATCGCCGAAATCCGTGCCACCGACGGCCACATTGTAGGGCGTCGTGGCAAGCCCGTTGACGGCGATCCCGTGCGAAGCCTCCGCCTTGCCATAGTCGCAGGCGGCGGCACCTTCGTCGCCGGATGACACAAACACGGATATGCCTTCGGCGGCTGCCTGCTGCCACGCGTCGTAATAGGCCTTATCGTTGGCTTTCCCGGCATCGGCTTCACACCAGATGTAGCTGGCGCTGATGATCGCCGGTGGCGATGGTTCATTGACGAGGTTCTCGACCGCAATAGTCAATCCCCAGGTCGATTTCGTGCTGGCACAGCTCGCCACCTGGATGGTCGCGTCCGGTGCGGCGGCGCTGGAATATTCCGCGTCGAGGATCGCCTCGAAATCGTCGCCATTGGTGCCGGGATCGCTGCAATTGCCCGGATGCACCTGCGACACCGATCCGTTGGCATAACCGGAAAGCCCGAACAGTGAACGGAACATCGTCCAGTCATCGGCGCTGTAAATGTCGGAATCCTCGACGACGGCAATTGTCTCGCCGATGCCCGTGTTCTTGTTGTTGAACAGCGGATTGAGATCGTAGATCGTCGCCAGATCGGGCGGCGTGACGAAATAACAATTCGGCACGAGGTCGGCCTTGCCCAGACCGCAATTGTCGACTGTCCAGGCCGGACCCCCATGCGCGGCGTTGCGGCCGTGAAAATCGTTCAAGGATACAATGCCATCGACAACGGGCGCCAGACTCGCGGGAATACGCGGATCGCTCATATTGGCGATGTGGGACCGACCCCGCACATCGAGGGCATGGATTTCCGTGCGGAACGCCTCGCGCACTTTTCCGGCATCGCCTGAAAAGTCGATCGCAAGATCCGACGGATAGACGGTGTTGACAGAGAAACCATGGGCCGTGAGCCAGCTGGTAACGGCCGCGATATCTGCGGGCGCCGGGCCATATCGATCACCGATTTCGCGCGCGCTCAGCCAATGGTGATAAATAGGCGAGGCGCGGTCGGTGAGCTGACCCACCAAGCTTTCGAACGCGGCGTTTCGCGCGGGCGGGCGTTTGAGCACGAGTACCATATGCGACAATGGCAGGCGGTCCGGAACGAGGCCGCGATCATTGGCCGGGTCCAGTGCTTCCGGGCGCGTGTTGCCGGACAATGTCACGAGAGGAGACCGATCGGCCCCCGCTATCGCCGGTAACTGCGCCGATGTATTCGCGCTCGCACAAACAACGCTGCACACGAAAAGAACAGAAGCCGCACTCCACAACAGTCGCATTGCATTCCCCCTGCGCGTTTCATCATGGCTGCACAGTAAGCCCGCAGCCGCGGCGGAACAAGCAACCATCCTTCCCCGTCTCACGCGTCCATAATTCGGTGTGTCCAGCGATTGAACCTGTAAGAGCCCTACGTCGCTGCGGCTTGGCCAACCTATTTCTTCAGCCGGAACACCGTGCCGCAACCGAGCTGACCTTCTTCATTACAGGCGCCACCGCCGCCAGCCTGCGATGTGCCATAAAGATTGCCCTGAGCGTCGATGATCAGATTGGCCGACGAATTCGCCGCGTCCCTGGCGCCGCCTTTAAAGGTGCGGAGCGTGGTCTCGGTGCCGTCGGGCGCGATCCTGTATGCGGCGCCGCAGCCATAGAACCCGCAATTTGTTGACCTCTGGCCCGAGAATGTCGTGCCGTACAGATTGCCCGACGCGTCCTGCACCAGTCCGGCATAGGGCGTGTCACCGTCCTTTTCACTGGTGAAGGCATAAAGAATATTCTCTGTCCACGCGCCGCCGTTGCCAGGCGACAATTCGAATACCGCGCCACATCCGCCGCTCTCGCAGTCATTGTAATTGCCACCCAGTGTGGCAGTGCCGTAAAGATTTCCGGCGCCGTCGGCGATCACGTTCGCCCAGGGATTGGTCGTATCGTTGCCATTGCCCTGGAAGGAATAAATCACGGCCTCAGTCCAGGAATTCTTTCTGGAGGGTGACAACTCGAACACGGTGCCACAGCCGACACCACAGAAATTGGATTGGGTGCCACCGCCAAGCGTCGTGCCATACAAATTTCCCTTCTTGTCCATCAACAGCGACGAAAGCGGATAGGCCCCGTCGGGCGAACCCTGGAACTTATAGATAACGCGCTCTTTTCCGCTGCGCGTGATTTCATAGACTACGCCGCATGTACCGGGGCAGTAGGATGACCCTCCATCTTGAGTTGTACCGTATAGGTTGCCCTTATCGTCGACGATCACTCCGCCGAAAGGCGATTCACCGTCATTATATCCGCCGGCGAAGGAATGCAGAACGGTCTCTGTGCCGTCGGGTGCAAGTTTGAAGACGGTGCCAAGACC
>Ga0206881_10184_pt1 | contig 18502 bp, 18 predicted proteins | sample Alteio_BWOrgCont_3_FD_152867 | JGI IMG/M metagenome (GOLD analysis project Ga0206881, IMG submission 152867) | Enriched cells from forest soil in Barre Woods Harvard Forest LTER site, Petersham, Massachusetts, United States -... | ecosystem: Environmental > Terrestrial > Soil > Temperate forest >...
CCGGGATTCCCGCGCCGCTCCGACGCCTGTTTCTCCTTCGCGACCGGCAGTCACTGCAGCAGCGACAACCCGGACGGCCATGGCGCCGGGGGTGGCAAGGTCAATACCTGTCCCGGTGGCGCCGCCCGCAGCCGAGGAGCCGCCGATTGAGATTTCAGGTTCGTCGAAGGTTGAGCAGTTGCGGCATCTGGCCGAGCGCGCTTCAGTTTGCGTGAAATGCCCCCATCTCGCGGCGCGGCGGCACAACGTCGTTTTTGGCGTTGGCAACCCCGACGCGAAGCTGATGTTCGTCGGAGAGGGGCCGGGCGAGGACGAAGACCTGAAAGGCGAGCCTTTCGTGGGCCGCGCCGGTCAGCTTCTGACCAAGATGATCGCGGCGATGGGGCTGACGCGCGAGCAGGTCTACATTGGCAACGTCCTGAAATGCCGGCCCGATATGCCACCGGGCGTGCCGGGCAACCGCAAACCGACCCGGGAGGAAATGGCCACCTGCGTGCCCTACCTGCGCGCGCAGATTGAGGTGATCAAGCCATCGGCGCTCGTCGCACTCGGCGCCACGGCGGTGGAGGGGCTTCTCGGGTTGACCGGATCGATGGGGTCGCTTCGTGGAAAATTCTTCGACTATCGCGGGGTGCCGGTGATGCCGACCTATCATCCCTCCTACCTCCTGCGCAACCAGAGCAACACCGAGAAGCGCAAGGTCTGGGAAGATTTGCTCAAGGTGATGGAGCGGCTCGAAATGCCGATCAGCGAGAAGCAGCGTGCCTTTTTTCTGGCGAAGTGAAGTCGAATTTTTTTGATGGCATAAACGAAATTCAGAACGAAATTAACGAAAGAAAAAGGATCTGGCCCTGAGAACGGGCTGCGGTCCGTCAAGTGACGACCAAGAGCTGGCGATGTACCAACCAAGCCAAAATAAAAGTCGCACCAACTTCTTTATCGAGCCGTGGCGCATTCATATTCGTCCGGTTTGGCTCCACATTTGTGTACATATTCTCTTGGAATGGGTTAGTGTCCGGCTATGCAACGCCCCACCCTCCTTGCTAGTACCGCCACCGACGAAACCTTCGCCGGGGTCACCTATCACTTGGATGGGGAACTGGTTCCGGCACTCACGGTTGAACTGAACTCCACCCAAACGGTTTATTTCGAGCATCACATTCTGCTTTGGAAGCATCCCGGCGTAACCATTGGCATAAAAGCCATGAAAGGTGCGTTCAAACGCATGATGGCGGGCATGCAGATATTCACCACCGAGGCGCAAGGACCCGGACAGATCGCTTTCAGTCGCGATGCTGCCGGGCATGTTTTTGCCCTGCACCTGAAGCAGGGCGATGAAGTGCACGTGCGTGAACACCAGTTTCTAGCCGCAACGGGCAATATCGATTACACGTTCGAGCGGGTGCGCGGTGTTGCCAATATGCTCTTCGGTGGCACGGGTTTCTTCATCGACAAATTCCACGGCGCAAATGGGGAAGGCATTCTTTGGCTCCATGGTTACGGCAATGTCTTCGAGAAAGTCCTCGCTCCTGGCGAAGAGATCGACGTCGAACCCGGAGCGTGGCTCTATAAAGATCCGTCCGTGCGCATGACGAGCAATATCCAACGCCTTTCTACGGGGATGTTCGCCGGAATGAATTTGGTCATGAATCGGTTTTCGGGTCCCGGCAGGCTGGGGCTTCAGTCGATGTACCTGCACGCCGAGACTGCTGATTCCTAATGATGATGGAAAAGAGAAGAAAAGGAACCATCACCTTTTCTTGAGATAAAGAAGGTCGGACAACAAACCTCATCGCCGCGCAGGACGCCAAGACACTGATAACCGGTTACCTCCGCAACCCGACGGCAATACGCTCGCCTGCTCGGTGAAGCGTGTCGTCCTTCTTGGCAAAGTGGAACCGGAGGTAGCGGTGGATCGGTTCGCGGAAGAAGCTGGAGCCGGGCACGCCGGTGACACCGATTTTTTTCGTCAGTTCCTCGGCGGCGAGCCGGTCGTTGGCGTAGCCGAGCGGGGAGATGTCGACCAAGGTGTAGTAGGCGCCCTGCGGGATGGTGTAGGGGAGCCCCGTCTGTTTGAGGTAACCGAGGAAGAGATCGCGTTTGCGCGTATACTCGGCGAGCAGGTCGTCGTAGTAGGCGGCGGGAAATTCGAGCGCGGTGACGGCCGCTTCCTGGAGAGGTGCGGCGGCGCCGACGGTGAGGAAGTCATGCACTTTGCGCGCCTGCGCGATGATTTCGGCGGAAGCGGCCACGTAGCCGAGACGCCAGCCGGTGATCGAGTAGGTTTTCGAGAGCGAGCCGCACGTGAGAGTACGCTCCCACGCGCCGGGCAGCGCGGCGAAGGGGACGTGCCGGTGCGGTGCGTAGACGATGTGCTCATAGACTTCGTCGGTGATGACGAAGGCGTCGTGCTCCTGCGCGAGCTGAAGAATGAAGAGGAGTTCCTCGCGGATGAAGACCTTGCCGGTCGGGTTGGAGGGATTGCAAAGGACCAGCGCCTTCGGCTTTTGCGCGAAGGCGCGGCGGAGTTCGTCCGGGTCGAAGGCAAAATCGGGCGGGTGGAGCGAAACATAGATCGGTTCCGCGCCGGAGAGAATGGCGTCGGCGGCGTAGTTCTCATAGAAGGGGGAAAAGACGATGACTTTGTCGCCCGGGTTGCAGGCGGTCATCATGGCGACCATCATCGCTTCGGTGCTACCGCAGGTGGTGACGAGATGGCGGTCGGGATCGATCTCGAGGCCAGTAAACCGGTTGATTTTTCCAGCCAAAGCCTGCCGGAAGCGGGCTGAGCCCCAGGTGATCGAGTATTGGTGATGGGGGCCGCGGGCGCTCTTTTCGAGGGCTTCAATCAGCCGGGCTGGTGGGTCGAAATCGGGGAAGCCCTGGGCGAGGTTGATGGCTTGGTGCTGGTTGGAGAGCCGGGTCATTTCGCGAATGACCGATTCCTGGAAAATGGCGAGACGAGAGGCAGTTGCGGGCATGGGTTTTGGACGGAATTAACGGAATTTATCGGCAGGAAAGAAGAAAGGCAGGAGATTTTTGGACAGGATTAACAAGATTAACAGGATTGGGGCTCAGCTTAGACAGGAGAAACATGAGGGACTTGAGGGGGAAAACAATTGGCATCTTGATCGGTTAGATTGTGCAAAAACGAGTTGAGATTTCCCAAATCCATGCCGTAAATTTCGTCAAAAAAATGAAGGTTAGTTAGGGGAGAGCATCTTAAAACTCGACAATTCCCATGGAGTATTATTTATTTGTACATGCATCGGCTTGCTCCTGTCCAGCGAATCGTCAAGATTCCCGGCAGAATGACCCATTCTGCCACGGATAAAAAGGGGCGAAAGAATTATCGCGAGGTGTTGGCGCCGCTGCAGAAGCCGCGGGCGCCGTGGCTGGTCTCGACGCTGGGAACCTGGAACGTGGCGTCCGATTCCTACGCGCTGGAGCAGTTTCTTTTCGTCGGACCGCGCGGCGGTGGCAATTATTTGCGGGTGGGGATTTTCGCCGGTGTCCACGGGGACGAGGAAGCGGGGGTCTTTGCGGCGGTCCATTTTTTGGAGGAACTGGCGCGGGAGCCCGAACTGGCGCGGGGCTATGAGTTGTATGTCTACCCGTTGTGCAACCCGTCGGGTTTCGAGGACGGGACGCGGCATACGCGCAGTGGCCGGGACTTGAACCGGGAATTTTGGCAGGGGTCGCGGGAGCCGGAGGTGCAGATTCTGGAGCGGCAAATCCGGACGCTGCGATTCGATGGGTTGATTTCGCTCCATGCCGACAACGAATCGTGCGGGCTTTATGCCTTCGCGCTGGGGGCGCAGGTGACGCAGTATGTGGTGGAGCCGGCGCTGCGGGCGGCGGAGAAGGTGCTGCCGCGCAACTGCGACCCGCTAATCGATAATTTCACGGCACGAAACGGGCTCATTCGCAAGGGCTACCCGGGCATGCTCTGCGCAGCGCCGGAAGCGCGGCCGCGTCCCTTCGAGATCGTGTTCGAGACGCCGCACCAGGCGGACCTTGAAGCGCAGATTGAGGCGAATCTCGTCTTCCTGCGCCACGCGCTGGAGCAGTACCTGCAGTTGCAGGCAGTGGGGCAGGATTTGTAGGGCAATGGCTGCTAGCCTTGCGGGACGGGAATGCGTTCGACGAGTCGTCTCTGTTTGTCGTAGATGGTCTTGATGACGAAGAAAGCAAGGATACAAAGAATGATTTTACTGAACTCGTAGGCGATCATCACGAAAGTCTGCGACAGCGAGTGGGTGTCGCTCGCGTTGAAGGTGAGACGGAAGGCGATCTGGCCCAAAATGCAGGTGATTATCCAGAGAGTCCACCAAAAGCCGAGAAGGGGCGAACCTGCCTGTTTCTCCCAGTTCAACGGATCGGTGCTGGCACACCAGATTTCTTTCATGATTTGGTAAGGATAGAAGAGGCAGGCGATGGGGACAAAATAATAACCGATTGACCAACCAGGGGTGAATTTCAAGCCAGTCGCTCCAAAGCCGCGGCAGTTAAGATTGGCGCGGTAGATCCATTTGAGAAATCCGACAGCCGTGACGTTGAAGATAAGCAAGTAGCTAAATGCGAGTATCCCTTGGACGATATCGCTTATGATGGCTATATCGTGGCTGAGGTGCCCCGTCAGGATGAGAATCATAAGACCCAAGTTGGCCAGAAAAGTGATCATAGCAACTCCGCAGCAAAGAATCAGCATGACTTTAACGAAGTCGGTTAGAACATCAGGATTTTTGATGAAGGCATAGCTTGCTGATACATTGGGTTGAGCGATTACTGTTTCTTTCACTGAAGAGGGCTGGGTCGAGAAAATAAGTTCTCGCAGGGGGCGCCATTCCGCCATGCCTGATTTCCAATAGAGCGTATCAGGGCCAATTTGCCCCTTGCTGAACATGGCCCGGACTTGGCTTTCCTCGTAGGGGGTATTTGAGCCATCCGCTGCGACGATAAGAATGGTATTCATATCCAGCGGCGAGCGGCGCCATGGGGCACTTACTTCATCTTCTTAATCAGCGCATCGGCCATTTCGGCGGGAGTCTTGGCGATGGCGACGCCGGCCGCTTCGAGCGCGGCGATCTTGCCCGCCGCGGTGCCTTTGCCGCCCGAGACGATGGCCCCGGCGTGGCCCATGCGGCGTCCGGGGGGCGCGGTGGCGCCGGCGATGAAGGCGGCGACCGGCTTTTTGACATGCTTCTTGATGTAGTCGGCGGCGTCCTCCTCGCCCGTGCCGCCGATTTCGCCGATGAGGATGATGGCCTCGGTTCCGGGGTCTTCGTTGAACATGCGGACAGCGTCGGTGTGGCTGGTGCCGTTGATGGGGTCGCCGCCGATGCCGATGCAGGTGCTTTGGCCCAGCCCGCGCGAGGTGAGCTGCCAGACGGCCTCGTAGGTGAGGGTGCCGCTGCGGGAGACGACACCGACCTTGCCCGGCTTGTGGATGTAACCGGGCATGATGCCGATCTTGCACTGGCCGGGGGTGATGATGCCGGGGCAGTTCGGGCCGATGAGCCGGACCTTCTTGTCGCGCAGGCCGACTTTGGCGCGCATCATGTCGATGACGGGAATGCCCTCGGTGATGCAGACGATGAGTTCGATGCCGGCGGCGGCGGCCTCGAGAATAGAATCGGCGGCGCCGGGCGCCGGGACGAAGATCATGGTGGCATTGCAGACGGTTTTCTCGCGCGCTTCCGAAGCGGTGTTGAAGACGGGCACCTTGCTTTCCCAGGTCTCGCCGCCGCGGCCGGGGGTGACGCCGGCGACGACGTTGGTGCCGTATTCAAGGCACTGTTTGGCGTGGAATCCGCCGGCTTTTCCGGTGATGCCCTGTACGAGCAGGCGCGTGTTTTTATCGACAAGGATGGACATGATGCGTGGGGGTTGAGGTGTTAAGGAAAGGGGTTAGTTGTGGCCGGGTTTGCGTTTGTGAATCATCAGGGCGTTGCCGTCGGGATCGCGGATGATGGCGAAATGGCAAACGGGGGTTTCGGTGGCTTCCATATGAAACGGGACGCTTGCCTTCTTGAGCTCCGAGACCGACTTTTCGAAATCATCGACTTCGAGGGCGAGCATGGCGCCGTCCTTGGAGGGCGCCCAGTTGCTTCCGTAAGCGCCGAGGCCGAGCGTGGCGTTGCCCAAATCGTATTCGATCCACGGAATCGGGCGTTCGCCGGTGTGTTTCAGGCCCAGGACACCCTCATAGAACTTCCGCGCGCGCGGAAGGTCGGTGACCGGATAGCCGAAGAAGGCCGCTTCGTTAACTTTCATGGCAGAACGATTTTATTTTTTCACCGCCGCGACGACTTTTTTAGCGGCATCGGCGAGGTCGTCGGCGGCGATGATCGGAAGGTTCGATTCCTGGAGAAGTTTCTTCCCGGCGGCGACGTTGGTGCCTTCAAGCCGGACGACGAGCGGCACGGGTAGCGAAACGGCCTTGACCGCGTTGATGATGCCCTGGGCGATGGTGTCGCACTTCATGATGCCGCCGAAGATGTTGACGAGAATCGCCTTCACGTTCTTGTCGGAGACGAGAATCTTGAAGGCTTCGGTGACCTGCTGCTCGTTGGCGCCGCCGCCGACGTCGAGGAAGTTCGCGGGCTTGCCGCCGGCGTACTGGATGATGTCCATGGTGCCCATGGCAAGACCGGCGCCGTTGACCAGGCAGGCGATGTTGCCGTCGAGGCCGATATAGCTGAGGCCGAACTTGCTCGCTTCGACCTCGCGGGGGTCTTCTTCGGTAATATCGCGGTAGGCGACGACGTCGGGATGGCGGTAGAGGGCGTTGTCGTCGAAATTGAACTTGGCGTCGAGGGCGAGGACCTCATTTTGCTTGCTGACGATCAGGGGGTTGATCTCGACGAGCGAACAGTCGGTCTTGATGAAGAGGTTGTAAAGGGCGTGAAAGATGGCGCAGGCGGGCTTGAGGAGTTCCCCCTTGAGATCGAGGTAATCGGCGAGCTTGCGCGCCTCGTAGGGCTGGAGGCCGAGGGCTGGGTCGATGCGCAGGCGCAGGATGAGCTCGGGGGTGTGCTCGGCGACCTCCTCGATGTTCACGCCGCCCTTGGTGCTGGCGATGACGACGGGGGCCTGCGCTTCACGGTCGAGGACGATGGCGAAGTAGAGTTCGCGGGCGATTTCCTTCGACTGGCCGACGAGGACTTTGCTGACGAGCTTGCCGGTTTCGCCGGTCTGGATGGTGACGAGGGTCTGACCGATCATTTTCGACGCAAGGTCCTTTGCTTCGGCGGGCGTCTTGCAGAGATGGACGCCGCCCTTGAAACCGTTTTTGAACGTGCCCTTGCCACGGCCGCCGGCGTGGATTTGCGCCTTGATGACGAGGTCCGAGGTGTTGAGCGATTTGGCGACGGTCTCGGCCTCTTCTGCGGTGGAGGCGACGGCACCGGGGGGGGTGGCAACGCCAAATTTTTGCATCAGTTCTTTGGCTTGGTATTCGTGAATGTTCATGGCGGAGGGGCTGGGATGAAGATTTTTATGAAACGCGAAGATGCCTTCGAATTAGGAAAAAGAACAGGACGATTTTGGGATTTAGCCAATGCCCCGGAAGCCGGCGGAAAAACTCATTGAGGCAGCCCCCTTTACGTGGGCTTGGCATTCGGGTAATCTACAGTTGACGTGACTCGGTTTTTTGCCCTTTTAGCTTTGGAGATGAGTCGATGAGTGATTCCGCCATACCCCCGCGCCGGCCCGGCGGGCAGATGACCGCCCGACCGCTGTACTTCATCTGGCTGGCCGATGGTTCCGGTTCAATGCGGGTGGACGGGAAAATTCAGGCGCTGAACAACGCAATTCGCGAGGCAATCCCTCACATGCAGACCGTGGCGAGGGAAAATCCGCATGCGGAGGTGCTGGTGCGCGCGATGCGTTTTTCCGACCACGCGGAGTGGCTGGTCGAAAAGCCGGTGCCGGTGGGAGAATTTCGCTGGCAGGATATCGAGGCGGGCGGTGTGACGGCGCTGGGCGAGGCGCTGATCATGTTGGGCGATACGCTGGAACCCCTGTTTATCAGCGACCGGGCGCTGCCCCCGGTAATCGCGCTGGTGACTGATGGACTGCCGACGGACGATTTTTACGCCGGGCTGAATCATCTCATGTCGAAGTCGTGGGGCCGGCAGGCGCTGCGGATCGTGGTGGCGATTGGCGAGGATGCGGCGACGACTGAGGCGCAGGAGATTTTCCGCGCGTTCGTCGCCAACGACACGCTGCGCCCGTTCCAGGCGAACAACCCGGAAGCGTTGGTTGAACACATCCGCTGGGTGTCGACGGCGGCGCTGAAATCGGTTTCGGCGCCATCGAGCCAGGTGGCGGGATCGTCTCCCTATGCCGCTGTTGCGGCAGGGGCCGCGGCGTCGGCGGGCAACGCCGACGTATGGTGAAAGAGGTCTTGCGAATTTTATTATGTCTTCAATTTGGACAGCGATAAGCGCCAGCGTGCGGGGAAACTGGCACGAGCAGAGCGGTCAGAAAAATCAGGACGCGGTGCGTCTGAAAAATCCCCGCACGGCGTCGGATGCGTTGCTCATCGCGGTGTCGGACGGGCACGGCAGCCTGCGTAGTTTCCGCAGCGACCGGGGCTCCGTGCTGGCGGCCGAATGCGCTCTGCGGCTCTTGAAGAATTTTGTGCGCCGAACGGGGCCAGGTGTGCCGTTAAGCAGCGTCCGGCGCCAGGCGCAGCAGCGATGGCCGCGGGAACTCATCGCCGCTTGGAGGCGCGCCGTGCGGGTCGACCTGGCGCGGGACCCGTTTTCGCCGATCGATTTCGCCGCGTTTCCCGAATCGCCGCCGGTAATCAAGCCGGGTGCGGAACCTCCGCCCGTCGCCTACCTGGCCTATGGCGCGACGCTGATTGTGGTGGCGGTGACACGGCGCTACATTCTCTACGCGCAACTGGGCGACGGCGACATCCTGACGGTGGGCGACAACGGCACGGTGGCACGCCCGTTGAAGCGGAATCACAAGTTTTATGCGAATGAGACGGCCTCCCTCTGTACGAACCAGGCGGTGAGTGAGTTCCAGGTGCGGGTCGACCCGGTCCGGGTCGGGATGCCGGCGCTGATTATGCTCTCGACTGACGGGTATGCGAACTGCTTCGGCAACGACGAAGGGTTCTTCAGCGTGGGGGCCGATTTCCTGGCCTATACGCGGCAGCACGGCGCCGTTTTTGTGAACGAAAATCTGGTCAAGTGGTTGCGTGAGTCGTCGCGCGACGGCAGCGGGGACGACATTACCGTGGGGCTGGCGGTGCGCGCGACGGCGCGGATGGGTTGAATTTATGAGCGCCATTTTCCAATCGGGACAAAGCATCTGGCTTGAGATTGCGGGCGAACGCTGCGAGATCGGCGAACTGATCGGCTCGGGCGGCCAGGGGCAGGTCTACCGCATTTCGATGCATGGGCAGGATTACGCGGTGAAATGGTACTTCCCGCAGAACGCGACGAAGGAACAGCGCGCGGCGGTCGAGCGGCTGGTGCACAAGGGGGCGCCGAACGAGCGGTTCCTCTGGCCAATGGACATTGCGCTTTGCCAGGGTGTGCCGAGTTTCGGCTACCTGATGCCGTTGCGCGATCCGCGTTTTCGAGGCATGGCCGATCTGATGAACCGCGCGGTCGATCCGACTTTTCGCTCGCTAACCATCGCCGCGCTCGAACTGGCGGATAGCTTCCTGCAGCTCCACTCGCGGGGTTTTTGCTACAGCGACATCTCCTTCGGCAATATCTTCCTCGATCCCGACACGGGGGAGATTTCAATCTGCGACAACGACAATGTGGCGGTGGACGGGGAAAGCGTCAGCGGCGTTCTCGGTACGCCGCGTTTCATGGCGCCGGAGGTGGTGCGCGAGGAGGTGACGCCGAATATCAGCACCGACCTCTATTCACTTTCGGTCATTCTCTTCTACATGCTGATGGTGCATCATCCGCTGGAGGGGAGCCTCGAAATCGGGTTCAATTGCCTTGACCTCGAGGCAATGAAGCGGCTCTACGGCACCGACGCCCTTTTTATCTTTGACCCGAAAAACCAAGCCAACCGGCCCGTTCCGGGATTGCACGACAACGCGCTTACCTTCTGGAATTTCTACCCTGATTACATCTGCGACATTTTCACCCGCGCCTTCACCGACGGATTGAGCGACCCCGGCGCGCGGGTGCGCGAAAGCGAATGGCGCACGGTGCTGACCCGGATGCGCGACCAGATTTTTTACTGCAACCACTGCGGCGCGGAGAATTTTCTCTCCGACGCGGGCGACCTGCCCGGTCCGGCGTCGGAACAGGAATGCTGGGCCTGCCACAAGGTCATGTCGCCGCCGCTGCGGCTGCGGCTCGGATACCACGTGGTCATCCTGAATCAGGACACAATCCTTTATGCTCATCACGTCGATGCGAACCGGCGCAACGATTACTCGCAGATCATGGCCGAGATGGTACCTCACCCGAAGAGGTCCGATATCTGGGGTCTGAAGAACATCTCCGCGCAGACGTGGGTGAGCCATCCACCGGTGGGCCAGCCGATGGAAGTGCCGTCGGGTCGTTCGGTCTCGCTGGTGTCGGGCTTGCGGCTCCGGTTCGGGAACACCGAGGGCGTGGTGTTGTAGGGGATTCGTCTTTTCTGGCTACTTTGGATAAGAGTTCTAACCTTGAAATCATCTTCCTTATGTCCACGACCAATGCCTTCAATCACATCGCGCTGAACTGCCGCGATCTCGCCGCCCAGGAAGCGTTTTACACCAAGCATTTTGGATTCAAGCGCTCGCGCACATTCAACGCCGGCAAGGCGAACGAATTTTTTATGCTCAAGCTCGGGTCGATTCGGCTCGAGCTGTTTCCGTCCGACCCGGCCAAGGTGGGCGATGCGAAAGGAGGGGAACAGCTGATCGGGTTCAAGCACCTCGCCCTCGACGTGCCGAAGCTCGAGCCGGTGATCGAGGGGCTTAAGGCAGACGGTATCGTGCCCGACCCGATTATCGACTGCTCGCACGTTTTGGCCGGTCTCCGCATTGTCTTTTTCCGCGATCCCGAGGGCAATATTCTTGAGTTGATGGAAGGTTATCAGGATGAGGCGTAGCGGTGGTCGGTAATCACCGCGGCTCTGCTTAGACTCCATTTTGATTGTCCCTGAGAGACGGCGGAAGTAGGCTTGTTCCTTACCCGAAAGGGATTTATTTTATGCACGCCCGTCTTTTCCCGTCCCGCGAGAGTTTCCGGGAACTGGCGCATCAGGGCAACCTGATCCCGGTTTACCGCGAAATCATCGCCGACATGGAGACGCCGGTGTTGGCCTTCCAGAAGATCGACACGGGCGATCACTCGTTTCTCTTCGAGTCGGTGGAGAAGGGGGGCAAGTTCGCGCGTTACTCGTTTTTGGGCGCGAGCCCGCAGGTGATTTTCCAGGCCCGGGGCAAGGACGTGGTCTTGCGCGAGGGAGCGCAGGAGCGCCGTTATGCCATCGCGGACGATCCGCTCCGCGAACTCGAACGGCTGATGGCCGGATTCCATCCGGTGGCGGTCGAGGGGCTGCCCCTCTTTTACGGCGGCGCGGTCGGGTATCTCGGGTTCGAGGTTGTGACCCAGTTCGAACCGACGGTGCCACGGGCGAAGAAGGACGATCTCGGTGTGCCCGACGCCTATTTCTTCATCACCGACACGCTGCTCATCTTCGACCACCTCGAACGGAAGATCAAAATCGTGGCCAACGCGCAGGTGACCGAACCGACCCACGCCGACCGCGCCTACGACGAGGCGGTGGCCAAGATCGAGGAACTTGAGGCGCGGCTGGAACGTCCCGTGCGCACGCGGCTCCTACCGAGCACGGGGGACGTCGAACCACTCGAACCGTCGATCAACATGACCCGCGACGAGTACGTGAAAATGACCGAGGCGATGCAGGAATACATCCGCGCCGGGGACATCTTCCAGGTCGTGCCGTCACAGCGCTTCGAGGTGCCATTCGATCACCCGCCGATCGACCTTTACCGGGCGCTGCGGCTGATCAATCCGTCGCCCTATATGTTTTGCCTCAAGCTCGGTGGCATGGCGCTGGTCGGTTCGTCGCCGGAACTGCACGTCCGTTGCGAGGAGGGCAAGGTGCAGATCCGTCCCATCGCGGGAACTCGTCCGCGAGGACAGACGCCCGAGGAGGACGACCGGTTGACGCAGGAACTGCTGGCCGACCCGAAGGAGCGCGCCGAGCACGTGATGCTGGTCGATCTCGCCCGCAACGACGTGGGGCGCGTCTGCAAGTTCAATTCAGTGCGGCTGACCGATTTCATGATCACGGAGCGTTACTCGCACGTGATGCACATCGTTTCCAACGTCGCAGGCGACCTCAATCCGGGCCACTCGGCCTTCGACGTGATGCGCGCGACCTTCCCGGCCGGGACGGTCAGCGGCTCGCCGAAGATTCGCGCCATGCAGATCATCGCCGATCTCGAACCGACCTGCCGCGGCGCCTACGCGGGCGCGGTCGGCTACTTTGGCTTTTCCGGCAACCTCGATTCGTGCATTGCCATTCGCACCGTGCTGCTCAAGGACGGCAAGGCCTACCTGCAGGCCGGCGGTGGTCTCGTGGCCGATTCGACGCCGCTGGGCGAGTACCAGGAATCGGTCAACAAGGCCAAAGCGGGGCTCAAGGCGCTTGCCATGGCGAAACAGTTTTGAACCCCGTCATCCTGAGCTTGTCGAAGGATCTCCAACTATTTGGATATGAGTAAAAATTTGGTTGAAAATATGAGAAATTGACGAGATTGAATCGGAATGGCCAACGCGATAACTATCTTTATCATCCGATCTTGATGAGGAATAGTTAGAGATCCTTCGACAAGCTCAGGATGACAGCATTATTGGAATATCATGCTCCTTATCATCGATAACTACGACTCATTCACCTACAACCTCGTCCAATATTTTGGCGAGTTGGGCGCGGAACCGGTGGTGAAGCGCAACGACGAGACCTGCATCGCGGAGATCGAGTCACTGTGTCCCAAGGCGGTCGTGATTTCGCCCGGGCCGTGTACGCCGAAGGAGGCGGGCATCTCCAACGAAGTGATCGCCCGCGTCGGGCCCTTTCTGCCGATTCTCGGCGTCTGTCTCGGGCACCAGTGCATCGGGCATGTTTACGGCGGGGCGGTGGTGCGGGCGAAACGGCTCATGCACGGGAAGACCTCGCCGATTCTTCACGACGGCACCGGCGTTTTCGCCGGGCTGCCGAGTCCGTTCGAGGCCACCCGCTACCACTCGCTGCTCATCGACCCGCCTACCGTGCCCGAAACGCTAATCGTCAACGCCCAGACCGCCGAGGGCGAAATCATGGGCGTGCATCATCGCGCCTACCCGGTCCATGGTGTCCAGTTCCATCCCGAATCGATCCTGACCCGTCACGGTAAGGATCTGCTGAAGAATTTTCTGCGCCTGACGGACGAATTTCACGCGAAGAGCAAAGCCGCCTAAAGATTATGCGGGCTCTATTTCGTATTTTGGCAGCAATCTGCGCATTGCCCTTATTTGCCCTAATGGGAGTGTGGTTCTGGCTGATGTATGCCACGGTTACCGCTCCTACGACTCCAGACCCTACCACGTTTCATACGGTGCCATTTACGAATCACGGCACGGTCTACATTACTCCATCCGAGAATGATTTATTTCAGTGGGTGATATTACGAGGCCTGATTCTAAGCGGTGTACCTATTATCGGTTGCCTACTTTGCCTTTGGGCTGCAAAAGGGAATCCAATACAAGCCTCAAGACAACCATGAAAGAACTCCTCAATCACCCCGCCTTCAAGATGGCCTGCGACCAATTCGACGGCGTCGCCGATTTTCTCAACATCCCGGAAACGCTGCGCGAGCGGGTGAAGCTGCCGAAGCGGATGGTCACGGTTTCGCTGCCGGTGCGGCTCGATTCGGGCGAGGTGAAAGTCTACATGGGCCACCGCGTCCAGCACCATCTCACGCTCGGGCCGACCAAGGGCGGGCTCCGTTACCATCCCGCGGTCGAACTGGGCGAAGTCGCCGCGCTGGCGATGTGGATGAGCTGGAAATGCGCCCTGGCCGATCTGCCCTACGGCGGTGCGAAGGGCGGCGTGGCGGTCGACCCGCGTAAATGTTCCATCGGCGAGCTGGAGCGGATCACGCGCCGGCTGACGAGCGAACTGATCCCCTTCATCGGCCCGCAGACCGATGTGATGGCGCCCGACATGGGAACGAACGAGCAGACCATGGCCTGGATCATGGACACCTATTCGCACCATATCGGCTATACGGCGCCGAGCATTGTCACGGGCAAGCCCATCAGCATCGGCGGTTCGCTCGGACGCCGCGAGGCGACCGGACGCGGCGTCGCGTTCCTGGTCAACCGCGTCACCGATCTCCTCAAGCTTCCGAACGACTGCCGCGTGATCGTGCAGGGCTTCGGCAACGTGGGCAGTTATGCCGCGATCGGCCTGGCGAAGTACGGCGCGCGGATCGTCGGCATCAGCGATGTGAGCGGTGGCCTCTACAATCCGAAGGGGCTGGACATCGACGCGTTGCAGGATCATGTCACACGCACGGGTGGGGTGGTCAATTTCCCAGGCGGCGACCGGATTGCCAATGAGGACCTGCTCGTCCAACCGTGCGAGGTGCTCATCCCCGCCGCGCTCGATCAGGTGATCACGGCGAAAAATGCGGGCAAGATTCAGTGCCGCATCCTGGCCGAGGCGGCAAACGGTCCCACTACGGTTGAGGCCGACGCCATCCTGCGCCAGCGGCCCGAGATTTTTGTCATTCCCGACATTCTTTGCAATTCGGGCGGCGTGATCGTGAGTTATTTCGAGTGGGTGCAGGACCTCCAGAGCTTTTTCTGGGCTGAGACCGAAATTTTCGACAAGCTTTACCGCATCCTTGGGCACACCCTCGACACCGTGCTCAAGGAGGCGAAGAAACACAACATCGACCACCGGACTGCGGCGCTTTCGCTCGGCATCCAGAAAGTGGTCAACGGCAAGGCGATTCGCGGGCTTTTCCCGTGAAGTCGCGCGCTGCAGCCCGCAAATAGTCTATGACGCATCATTATCTCCTTTCACGCTTTTGGGCGCTGACGGCGCTTTGGCTCCTGCTGCTTCCTGGAGGCCGGATCTGGGCCGCGCCCGGTTTGCTGCCGACGGGACAGATGATTCCGCTGGGCGATTTCGGCGCGGACGAGATGGCCTACATCTCGATTCCCACGACGCCACCGACGGTTGGCATCGTCCTGGTGCCCGACGCGTTTGGCCTCGACGATTTTACCAAGTCGGAGGCGGACCGGCTGGCTGGCATGGGGTATCTCGTCCTGGCGGTCGACATCTACAACGGGAACGAGCTGACCGATCCGGGCTACATCGCCAACATGGTCGCCAATCTCAATACCGAGACGGTGCTGAAGACCATCAACGCCGGCATCCGGCTTTTGAACGAAAGTTCGACTTACCACACGGATCGTATCGTGGCCATGGGCTGGGGTACCGGGGCGACCTATGTTTTCCAGGAGGCGCGCGACAATAAATGGCTCGACGGCGCGATCACGTTTTACGGGCCGGTGCTGGCGCAACAGGCTCAAATCCCGAAATTTGCCGCGCCGCTCTGTGCGGTCTATCCCGACCGCGATCCGGTGGCGACACACGACGTGGTCCAGGCTTTTCAGCACGGGATGAAAGACGCGGGGAATGATTTCGAGGCGTGGTTCATCGCGGCGGGCAGCGGCTGGTCCGAACCCAAAAGCAAGAGTTATAATCCGGTCGAGGATGGCGAGGCGTGGAAGGTGGCGCTGCCGTTTTTGGTCCGGATTGCCGCCGCGCCGGTGCGGACCAAGGGGCCGTCGCTTATCGACAAGGCGAAGGACAAGATTGAGGACATTTTCAAATAGCCGCCAGCCACTCTACGGACAAGATGCCGCCCTGTTCATCAGGTTAATCGAGGCTAGAATAGCAACATGACCCCCTGGCGGTTACTCGTTCACGGCGCCGGTTCCCCTGCGCGGAACATGGCGGTTGACGAGGCGCTTTTACGCGAAGTCATCGCTCCGGTTCTGCGCCTCTACGAGTGGGATGTCCCGGCGGTCAGCCTCGGCTATTTCCAGGCGGCGAAGCTGGCGCCGGAAGGGCGGCCTTTTATCAGGCGTTACACCGGCGGTGGGCTGGTCGATCACGCCTACGACATCACCTACACGATTGTTCTGCCCCGCGCCCATCCATGGATGGAGCTTTCCGCACCAGAGAGCTACTGCCTCGTCCATCGCGGCGTCCAGGCGGCGTTGGCAGCCTGCGGAATCGAAAGCGACCTGACGCCTTCCGCCCAGGCTGAGGAATCGGAGGCCTGCTTCCAGAAACCGGTTCGCTTCGACATCCTTGCCGCCGGGCGCAAAGTGAGCGGCGCCGCGCAACGTCGCACCCGCGAAGGGTTGCTGCATCAGGGGAGCATTCTACTGCCCGATCCGGCCCGCAATGGTGATCTGCGCCGCGCCTTCGCCCGGGCCTTCGCAGCCCGGTTGGAGCTGGTGCTGGAGCCCGGCGAACTGACGCCGTCTGAAGCGGCCCGCGCCTCTGTGCTTGAGCGGGATCGCTACGCCACCGAGGATTGGAATTGGATGAGGTAAGATCGCTCTCAGGCATTCGGATTCTTCGACCGATTGAAGGAATAACAATAAATATCATCCCGCCTTTGCCAGCCCCTCTTCAACCAGTAGGTATTTGCAAGATCGTTCGTGACGAAGACGTCGATGTGCGTTTTCAGGATGCCGAGTGCCTCCAACCTATCGAGACAGCGCGTGACCAGTTCATGGGCAATGCCCCGGCCTCGATAGCCTGGGTCGGTGATGACATGCTGAAGATAACCTCTTCTTCCATCGTGACCGCACATCGCGCAACCGATGAGCTGGGCATCATCCCATGCCGCAAAGCTCAGGCCGGGATTTCTAAGTAAATATTTTTGAATGGCTTCCCTCGAATCGGTCTCGCGAATTTGCATCTCCGGAGTTCGCCTCATGAGATCCATGACAGCGGCATAGTCTTCGATTATCAGCTCGGCGATGCGCACGGGGCATCCTACATTCCAAAGCCTTTCCAATCACGTTAATCTTGTTAATCCCGTCCAAAAGTTTCGTCTCCTGTCCTTTGCGTTCTTCCTGTCTAAAAAACCGTAAAAAGAGGGCCAAAAAAAGACGGATTACTTGTTGTGAAAAAATGGCTTTCTCGGGTAGAATTTATCGCTTATGGCAGACCCAAAAAAAACCGTCTCTTCCGAAGGCGGCGATGAAGTCCTAAACTTTGATTCCAGCGTTGGTGAGGGCAACTACGACTCCTCAAAATTAGGCAAGCTCGAAGGCCTTGAGGCCGTGCGCAAGAAGCCCGGCATGTACATCGGCGGCACCGATGAGCGGGCGCTGCATCACTGCATTTCCGAGGTGCTCGACAATTCAATCGACGAGCATCTGGCCGGGTACGGCAAGCGGATCGAAGTCCGCGTTCACGTCGACGGCTCCATTTCCATTCGGGACGAAGGCCGCGGCATCCCGGTTGACATCCATCCGCAGTACAAAATTCCGGGCGTGGAGATGGTGCTGACCACGCTCCACTCGGGCGGCAAATACGGCCAGGGCGGCTACATTTTTTCCGGAGGTACGCACGGGGTTGGAGCCAAGTGCGTCAACGCCGTCTCGGAGTGGTTCGAGGTCGAGGTCTCGCGCGACGGCAAGGTCTATGCCATGGAGTTCGAGCGGGGCAAGACGGTCAAGAAGCTCGAGGTGATCGGAAAGAGCAAATCAACCGGCACGCTGATTACGTTCAAGCCCGATCCCGAGATTTTCAAGGAGACGATCGAGTTCAAGAAGGAACTCATCGTGGGGCGCCTGCGCGAGTTGGCGTTCCTCAATCCCGGCCTTGAAATCGCCTTTGTCGACGAGCGGACGGAAAACACCGAGCCGGAGCGTTATCTTTACAAGGACGGCATTGAGGAGTTCGTCAAGCAGCTGGGCAAGACGAAGCAGGTGGTTCATCCCAAGCCGATCCGCGTCTCACGGGTGAAGGAAGGCGCCGTCATCGTCAACGAGAAGCCGCAACCGGTGAAGGTCGATGTCGTTCTCCAGTACAACGATTCCTACACTGACCAGATTCTCTGCTTCACCAACACGATTAATAATCCCGATGGCGGTACGCACCTGGCCGGGTTCCGCTCGGCGCTGACCCGTGCGATCAACCAGTACGCGAAATCGAACAACCTGCTCAAGGACAAGGACCCGGTGATCTCGGGCGACGACGTGCGCGAGGGGCTCGTGGCCGTGATCTCGCTGCTCCATCCCGACCCGAAATTCGAGTCTCAGACCAAGGTGAAGCTTCTGTCGCCCGAGGTGGAAGGCATCGTTTCCTCGGCGACATATGAGAGCCTGATGAGTTTTTTCGACGCCAATCCCGGCGTGGCCAAGCGGATTGTGGACAAGGCACTCAATGCCGCCCGCGCCCGCGAAGCGGCCCGCAA
>Ga0206881_10185_pt1 | contig 18457 bp, 19 predicted proteins | sample Alteio_BWOrgCont_3_FD_152867 | JGI IMG/M metagenome (GOLD analysis project Ga0206881, IMG submission 152867) | Enriched cells from forest soil in Barre Woods Harvard Forest LTER site, Petersham, Massachusetts, United States -... | ecosystem: Environmental > Terrestrial > Soil > Temperate forest >...
GGTGCACCATTACTGCCACCGGTTACAAATCCGAAGCCCATAAAACCCTCTGCATACTTATTGCCAGAATGCTTTTTATTCCAAACAGAATCTTTATCCAGGACTGAGCCCATGGAGTGCCTTCCATATTCAGGTGTAGTTTGTTCTCCCGAATCATCCATAGTTATCGAACCTCCATCTGTTGCGGAAGTATTTTTTCCCTTAGGGCTGCCTTTTATATTAATGCTGCTTCCATCCGTAGCTGTTGCATCAATACTACTTACTGCCCAAACCTCCTCTGATGATCCATCCGAAGCCACCGCTTTCACGGTTCCTCCTTTCAGTCCATATCCGCTTATGCGCGATGCATCTGTAGCTTTTGCATCCAATAGGTCTGCAGAACCGGCAAGAATTATTTTTCCCGCATCTTTGGCATGGGCAGTAATAGTTTTTGCATTAACCAATACGTTTATCTTCCCCGCGTCAGATGCGGTTAAGGTCACCGTATTTACCCGCAATGTATCTTTCGAATTTATGGATGAAGCATCTGTTACCCTTATTGCGACTATATTTTTGGCATACACATCGCCCTTGAAGCCCGATGTAACGTAGAGCACTCCTGCTTTAATATGTATATGAGGGGTTTTGGCCAAGGAGTCTTTGGATGAAATAACGATATAATTACTGTCCGATTGGTATAAATTTATTTTGGACGTCCCGCTAAGTTCAATCTCACTGAAATCTCCAGATTTTTTTTGCGTCGTATATTGCGCTTCAGCATTCGTAAGGAATGCCAATGATGCAATAAGAAAAATTACTCTTTTCATAATAAATTTTATATTTGTTTTATTTGATGTATGACGTTCCACTCTTTCCATAAGTTACAATAATTGCATTATTCTTTCACAGGAAAGTTGAATTTTTTATTCCCCAGGTCAAGCTGGTAAGCAACAATGGCAGTGGTATCGGAGGAGTACTGTTTTTCCAATTCTATGTGTTGCCCTGTAACTTTATGCAGTTCTTTACACGTAACTGTAGCCAGAAAAACCAGGAGTTTTCCTCTCTTTTTTCTTCTGGTTGTTTCTACCGCTGCAACCTCAGGCTGTGGATTTTTAACAATAATTAAAGGTTGACTTACAGATGCCGTATCGGGAACATTAGCATTGGATGCTACCGGAGCATTCATGGGTGGAGTTGGTAATGGCATTTGCTTTTTAACAGGTGCAATAGTGTTCTCATTCTTTCCCTTATTTACAACAATGGTTGAAGAATCTGCATCTGATTTTTTAAGGATTGTCTCACAGTTTCTATCTTGTTGAACTTTTACAATAGCCGGAGTACTAGCTATCCTATGAATAGTGAGAACAGGTGCATTTTTTTTAATAACATTGGCCATATCAATAGCTTTTGTTGTGTGGTTCACTATCTGATTACTGTCTTCTACTACCGCGTTTCTTGCCATATTATTTTCACGCGGAGTTTCACTTTTATGCAACATGAAATAGGTTCCGATAATTAGCGCTACCGATGCCGCCGCCGACCAGTAATACCACAGAACCGGCCTTTTTGCACCCTTCTTTAAAGAAAGCTTATCTTCAAAAACAATGGCAAGATCAGGTGCCAATTTGGTTTTTGCATAAAGATCCAATTCCTGTTGATACTGCACATTTTTACGGATAAATGCATTCAATTCTTTTTGTCTTGCAGCCGATATCGTGCCTTCCACATATTCCACCGCATATTCATCAAAATTGGAAGGATTAATTCCACCGGCCTCTTTTTTCAACCCTTGCTTTCCATCATATTTTATTCCTTCTATGTCATTCAAGGTAATTGGCTCAAAGCTTTCAAACTCCTCCCTCAATTCAGGGTGTTGGGAAATAAAATCCATCAACTCTTTCACCAAATCAAGCGAAAGGCTACCTTCATGGTAATCCAGGAAGTAAGCCTCGTAGTTATGTTTGTTGATGTTCATATTGTTCTTCATATCACAGCCTCCATAGAGCCTATATAATTCTTCAAAAAATTTCTTGCCCGGAATATATACACCTTAACCTGCGATTCATTTAATCCTGTTATCTCCCCTATCTCATCATAATTATAGCCTTCATAATCGCGCAGCATAATTACAGAGCGTTGTATTTCAGGTAGCTTGCTTACGGCATCATTCAAAACCTCTTTCAAATCGCTGTAAGACTTAGTATGGCTATGCACATATAAATGCGAATCGTCCATTTTTTCCTGCTTGTTATCCCTGCGAAACTGGTCTATCATTGTGCGGTAAGCCGTAGTAAACATGTAGCTTTTCGCATTGGTACTTGCCACATCGCTTACTTTCAGCCACAGCTTTTCGTAGGTATCCTGCACAATATCCTTTGCCTTATCGTTGTCCTTAACGCTTTTAAGGATAAACCGGTAAAGATTATCGGCATACATATCTACGCAGTGATTAAATTCTTCTACAGTCATGTCGTTTTATATCGAAAACTGGCATTTTGTCATAAGACGTAGAGGCATGCAAGAAAGTTACAGGAGAGGGTTATTTCTTCTTTTTATCCTGAACAACAATAGTTTCAGCTATCCTGTCATGCAGGCACATACGATTTGGATTCCAGAAAATCTGTAAAAAACCTAAGCCCCCTTCCAAGCCAGACGCCCCATATCCCAATGCCCTTTCTACACAATGCCAAAAACTGATACGATGATGATAAATAGATACCACTCGTACACGAGTAATCCATTTGCCAATTGTTTTACCATTGGTAAAGTACATGCACAGCGCAAAATACAAAATGGGAATACCACCGAACAATATTTCGAGCATCGTCTTTTGAGAGTCTAGCAATCCTTCACCGGTAATTTCCACATGAAAGTTATGAAACATCACGTGTCCGGGTGTGTTTGTGAAATGATTCAGAATTTTAGACTGCGCATCCACTAAAGCGCCTATAATAATGAGGTCAATACCAATTGCTATGGCCCGGGGCCAAAACCGTGCAAGGGTTAAATCCTTGTCAGCAATAATAGAATGTTGAGGTATATATTTCCTGGTTTTCATGCCGATTTTTTACGAAGATACTAGTTAAATTTATTTTGCTCAATATAAATCCCGTATCCTACTTATAGAATAAACCTACCTTTGAACATAAAACCAAGTAAGTATGGTACTCCTCGATGGCGAATTAATTACAAAAGGACAGGCTTTATTTTTCCTTATAGTCATGGCTCTGTTCGCTGTGCTTATGATATTTCTTTACAAGCAGGATTATAAGCGTGATGCCGGTTACTTCAAAGGAACCTGGAAAATCTTCGTAGGTATTATTGTAGTATTTACCGTACTCTTCATGATTGTGATGAGCCGGAAGTGATTATTCACTCCCTTTGAAAATATCGTTAATGGTTCTTGGCCTCATGTATTCATACCAATGAAAACCACCCAGCAAGAAATCTGCTTGTTTCACTTGCTTCATAGGAAATAGCGTAGCATCTGGCTTTTGCAGGAAAGTAATGCTGCTTATTTTATTATCGGTAATGTACATGGTCATATTGCTGCAGTCGGCACGATTCACCCCAAGCAACGATTCATTGTTGTCTGTATAAACATAATAAATGGTCTGCCCATTACCCATCACATGTACTTTATACATTTTATTGTCTTTAAAATATCCTTTCATGTTCTTGCCCTTCACCTGGTTGAATTGCAAGGTATCTCCTCCATGAGCAATCTTATGCACACTTGTAGAATCATGATGGAAATGGGAACCACTGTCTTTGCTTAACGAGTCATTTTGTAAATGGCTAACGCTATCTGATACAAGAGTAGTATCCTTGTTATTTTCAGCAGATGCAGCCGAATCTTCTTGCAGCAATTTAGATGCAAGCGTATCTTTTGAAACAATAAAGGAATGCCCTCGCATATCCAATATATCCATCTTCTTATTCCTAAAATGGAGCTTCATAGAATCTGCCGTAAGCTGGTTCTCCTGCGACCATAATATGGGCGAATAAAACATGTGCATAAGGGAATCCTTTTCATCGTATGTAAGTGAATCGCATTTGCCTGACAAATCTTTTTTGAAAAACTTTACATGATGATATGCCAGCATTATTTTGGGCTTCCCATTTTTCTCATTTTTATTAGTATCGTTCATGGATATATTTTCCCCAAACAAGGTATCTCCATGCAGATGCAGCGTATCTTTATTATACACTTGTAGTAGTAATGCCTTGCATGTTGTCAGCATAGTTTCATTAGTACCGTTATATTCGGCATAGTCTCCTTTCAGAATGATATTATCCGTAGTATCTACCAGCGAAACATTATCCAATATCTGTCCGAAGTCTTTATTCCTGTCGTAGTAAATTTGTTCTCCGCTCAGGCTGTCGCCCTTTTTATTTAAGATATAGGGCTTCTGCCAGAACTGGCAATAGTTATCCTTCGTGTTGTAATATCCTTTTTCACAGTACATGAAATTGGTTTTGCTGGTAATTCTGGTTGGTCCTTTGAAAATTGCAACCCGGTTTTCAGGCGCATATAACATAGTATCGCAGCGGATAACATATTTCGGATTGACAAGCACTACATGCTGTTTAAAGTAGCACATTCTCTCGCCGGTATTATAAATGCCAATAATGCTGGTTAAGGTATTATTGCTGTCTACAATTGTGCCGCCATCCCAATAATTAACCGAATGAGCGCTAATGTTATATATCAGGTGCTTAGTTGTTAACGTCATTCCTTTACGCAGGCATTTTATGGCTTTTCCATACACTTCTGCAACACGAGTGGTTCCACTGTAGTGAAGAGAATCTCCGTAAAGATCTACCGAATCTTTGCGCGACATGTGCACGTGTCCGAAGGCCCGGAATGAATTATCGGGAAATGAATACGCGCTGTCTGAATAAAGCGTAGTGCTATCATCTGCCAGCACCACATTGCCAATAAGGCGTTGTGCTCCATCGCCCAGGCGTTTGTCAAACTCCAGGCTGTTGGCATGAACCACGTGAATGGTACGCTGTGTCTGCGAATAAACTGTAAAATGGAGGCAGGCAAGAAAAGACAGTAAAAAAACCTTTATAGCAAAACCACCAGATTTATTTTCTATTTTCATGCAGCGCAAATCACCTGATGAGTGTTTGGTTTCGTTCCGGCCCCATGGAAATAAGTTTTATCGGAACGCCCACGGCCTCTTCAATAAATTGAATATACTCTTTAAGTTCTGTCGGTAACTTATCATAGCTGCTGATGTCCGTTATATCGCCCCAGCCCTTGAATTTTCTGTAAACAGGCTTAAGATTGCCCGCACCCAGATTATAAGGAACCTGGTCGGTCTGCTTGTCGCCTATAACATAATATGTGCATACTTCTATTTCGTCGAAAGCATTAAGCACATCTGTTTTCATCATATTCAGGCAGGTAACACCGTTGAGGATAATAGCGCGTTTCAGAGTAGGAATGTCAAGCCATCCGCATCTTCTTCTTCTTCCGGTAGTAGAACCAAATTCTTTGCCAATGGTGCAAATCTTATCTCCTATTTCATTCAATTGTTCAGTAGGAAAAGGCCCTGAACCTACGCGTGTACAATATGCCTTGAAAACTCCCACCACATCGCCAATAGCCGCTGGTGCTAAGCCAAGCCCAATACAGGCTCCTGCACAGGTGGTAGACGAAGAGGTAACAAAGGGATAGGAACCAAAATCAATATCGAGCAGGGAACCTTGTGCGCCTTCCGCCAAAATTTTCTTACCCTTCTTCAAGGCGTCATTCAATAAATATTCGGTGTCGGTACATTGCAGCGTACGAATAAAATTAATGCACTCCATCCATTTCTTTTCGTCGGCAGCCAGCTTTTCCGCATCGTAGGTAAAGCCTGTTGCTGTGGCAAGTATATGTTTATGTTTTTCCAGTAAGAAGGCATATCGCCTGTCAAAATCAGGTTCCAGTATGTCGCCAATGCGTAGGCCGTTACGTCCTGTTTTGTCCATATATGCCGGACCTATTCCTTTCAACGTAGACCCAATTTTTTCTTCCCCTTTCTGCGCTTCTGAAGAAGCATCCAGTAAGCGGTGTGTAGGCAGTATAAGATGGGCGCGGGTGGAGATAACCAGGTTCTTGCAAATATCAATACCAAGAGCTTCTATGCCCTTTATTTCTTCCAGGAAACTGATAGGATCAATAACTACGCCATTGCCTATTACATTCAATATATTTTTATTGAAAACCCCTGATGGAATAGTATGCAAAACATATTTCACCGTACCTATTTCCAAGGTATGCCCTGCATTGGGCCCTCCCTGGAAACGGGCTACAATATCGTATTTCGGGGCAAGCACATCTACTACCTTTCCCTTGCCTTCATCGCCCCATTGTAAACCTAATAAAATGTCAACTTTCATGATTGAAAAAAAATATTACCTGAATTAAATGAAAAAATAATTTATTCCGATTTAAGCCTTTTTATAGCTTCCTCTACCGTTGGTAAGATATGAAATATAGTATCCAGCTTGGTAACTACCAATAGGCTGCGTACTTTATCCGAAAGATGGCAAACAGATACATCGCCTCCCACATTGCGTGTTTTAGTAAGTATGTTCACCAACACGTTAAGTCCGCTGCTATTCATATAACGCAAGCCTCCCAGGTCAAGTACAATATGTTTTTTACCCGACGAAATCAAAGTATCAATTTGTTCCATAAGCCCCGTGGTCTGCCCCTTATCAATTATTTCACCTTCCAGCTTGAAAATGGTCATGCCTCCCTGGTGGCTTGTACTGTAACTAAATGTCATTTGGACTGTAATAAGCGTGCAATATAATACACTTTTAACAAAGGGTGCAAATTTCAGAATAATTTCTCACAAAAACACCAATTGCTTAATATCATTTATTTCTATTGTATCGTAAGAATCATTCTCTGCATTTTTCTTTTTCACAATCAGGTGTCCGGCTGCATTTACACCTTCAATTTCTCCCCTTATTTTTTCACCGCGCAGGTTGAAGTCGCTCCAAATGCCTTTCCTGTAAAGTAAATTGTGGTATGCCCCGTCTATTTGCGAGTAATTGGTCGTACGCAAATCAAGATACCATTTCTCTATGAAAGAACAAAGTTGCACTAAACAATCCTCCGGCTTAAAGTCCTTGCCTGTAAGCAATTTCAGGGAGGTAGGGTTAGGTAACAATGGGTCGAAATTTAATTGGTTAACATTTAAGCCAATGCCTACTACCGAATACTTGAGGGTTGATTGTTCAAGCACATTTTCAATGAGGATACCCGCTATTTTACAATTTTTAACATAAATGTCATTAGGCCATTTGATTTTAACCTGCGTATGATCTTCGAGACAATGCGATATAAAACCGGCGATACCCAAAGCAATAACTTTAGTAAGTTGAAATTGCCTGGCTATGGGAAGAAAATGAGGGTGCAGAATGATGGAAAACGTAAGGTTAGAGCCCGGTTCGCTGCTCCATACCGCGCCACGTTGGCCTCGCCCGGCAAACTGTTCTTTAGCCCATACCAGGTAGCCTTCGGCAGGGGGCGATTGTTTAATAAGTTCAAAAGCGAAACTATTGGTGGAGTTCACCTTATCTAATATTTTGATGGGATGCCCAATGAATAAAGTCTGTAGCCTCATTTTGAAGGATAAAATTAATAACTTTGCAGCTTAAACATACCTTTTTAAAAAATAACCATAGAAAATTTAAAAAAGATTCGGGAAAAAGAATGCAGAAGAAAGTAAAAAAGATAAGCCCTGCTCAACTAAAAGATGCTATTGTGAATAGCATGGCAGATAAAAAGGCAAAAAATATTGTCTGCCTGAATATGGGGAAAATACCGAACAGCATTTGTGATTTTTTTGTTATTTGTGAAGGAACTTCTTCGGTACAGGTAAGCGCAATAGCGAAAGCAGTAGAAGAGGAAGTATATAAATTAACGGGAGAACACGCCTACCACAGCGAAGGATTTGGAAATGCAGAATGGATTTTAGAAGATTATGTAGATGTGGTAGTGCATATATTTCAACCCCAGGTAAGAATTTTTTATAACCTGGAAGAACTTTGGGGCGATGCAGAACTCGAAGAAGTTATGCCCGAACCGGAATACAAAAGAATGTAAACAATGAACGAAAACGAACAAAAAAATCAGCCGCAGGCTGACAATAAAAATAACCCGATGAAGAAGATCAAAAAACCTCTTCCGAACAAGCCTTTTAAGCCCAAGTTCAATTTTTACTGGGTATATGGCATTATTCTGGTGGGTTTTATAGTAGCAGAAGTGGTAGGGAATATGAACATAACCACCCACGATACAGACTATGCTTCATTCAAGGACCAAATGCTGATGCCTCATTACGTATCTAAAATTTTGATAGTGAATAATGATGAAGCCGATGTATATCTAACACAGGAAGCTCTTAAGCTGCCGCAGTTTAAAGAAGTTGCAAATAACCCCGGACCGCAATACGATATTAAAATATTAAGCGGAGAAAGTTTTATGCAAATGCTTGGTGATGCACAAAAAGATTTCCCCGACAATGAAAAAATTTACCCTCAAAAAGACAACCGTACCGATTGGGGAAACTATATCTCATGGCTCCTTCCTGTTGGTTTAATGGTTATCGTCTTCCTGTTCCTGATGAGGAGAGTAGGCGGTGGAGGCGGAAACCAGATATTCAGCATAGGTAAATCAAAAGCTACGCTATTTGATAAAGACACCAATGTAAATATTACATTCAACGATGTAGCCGGATTGGAAGAGGCTAAGGTGGAAATAAAAGAAATAGTAGACTTCTTAAAAACACCGCAAAAGTATGTTGCCCTGGGGGCCAAAATTCCCAAAGGAGCTTTATTAGTAGGCCCTCCCGGAACAGGAAAAACCCTTCTTGCGAAAGCCGTTGCCGGTGAAGCAAAGGTTCCATTCTTTTCGCTTTCAGGTTCCGACTTTGTAGAAATGTTTGTAGGTGTAGGCGCTTCCCGTGTAAGAGATTTATTCAGGCAAGCGAAAGAAAAAGCCCCCTGCATTATTTTCATTGACGAAATTGATGCCATAGGAAGGGCTAGAGGAAGAAACGTGGCACAAGGCGCGAATGATGAAAGAGAAAACACCCTCAACCAATTGCTTACCGAAATGGATGGGTTTACGAATACCAGTGGTATCATTATCCTGGCAGCTACCAACCGTGCTGATATTTTAGACCGGGCCTTATTGCGCCCGGGCAGGTTCGACAGGCAGATATATGTAGATATGCCCGACCTGATAGAAAGAAAAGAAATTTTCAAGGTTCACTTGAAACCACTGAAAACAGATGGCTCATTGGATATTGAATTTCTTGCCAAACAAACTCCCGGATTTTCAGGAGCCGATATTGCCAATGTATGTAACGAAGCAGCTCTTATTGCTGCCCGTAACGATAAAAAATTAATTGACAAACAAGACTTTTTGGATGCAGTTGATAGAGTGGTTGGGGGTTTGGAAAAGAAAAATCGCTTGATTTCTCCATCCGAAAAGAAAGTAATTGCTTTTCACGAAGCCGGACATGCTGTAGTAAGCTGGTTGCTTGAATACGCGCATCCGCTGGTGAAAGTAACCATTATTCCACGTGGAAAATCGCTTGGAGCAGCCTGGTATTTGCCGGATGAACGCCAGATTACCACTACCGAACAAATGATGGACGAAATGTGTGCTGCATTAGGCGGCAGGGCAGCAGAAGAAGTAATGTTTGGAAAAATATCTACCGGCGCGTTAAGCGATTTGGAAAAAATTACCAAACAGGCTTATGCCATGATTATGTATTACGGCCTGAATAAAAAAATAGGAAACGTGAGTTATTACGATTCTTCTGGCGGCAATGAATACAGCTTCACCAAGCCATATTCTGAAAAAACATCACAGTCAATTGATGAAGAAGTTCATTTAATGATTGAACAAGCTTATATAAAAACGAAGGAATTAATAAGCGCTCATAAAGTTCAGCTTATAGAAGTAGCCCAACAGCTACTGGATAATGAAGTGATTTTCAAAGAAGATTTGGAAAGGATTATTGGTAAACGCCCATTTGAAAAAGAAGAATCGCAACCGGTATCACAACACAAAAAGATATATGCAGGTGATACTCCGAACCTTTCTGAGCCACCTGTAAACGGAGCTTCGGCTAATGGAGTTGATAAAAAAGCCCCGCCTACTATAATAGTTGCGGAAGAAAACCCCATATCAGAAGAAGAATTAAGGCAGGAAGAAGCACAAAGAGAATTGGAAAAAGCGAAAGAAGAAGAGTCAGCAAAATCTTCTGAAGAAGAAAAAACCGAACCTGAAACACCCAAGCCTACTTTATTCTAATGAAAGACAGTACATCGAGGGAACAAGTCCTGAAATCAGTGCGCAAAGCGCTTATTCACAAATCGGAAGTGGATTATTCTGCTTCTGAATCGGATACTGAAATATATACCACCCCCGAAGAAGAATCGCTTGAATTATTATTTGCTAAAGTGTTCAGCTCGCTAAAAGGAAATTTCATTTTTTGCGAAACAAAAGACGACTTTTCAAAAAACCTCTCTACCTTAATTGCAGAAAATAAATGGGAAAACGTTTTCTGTTCCGAGCCTGAAATTATATCCATGCTTGAAAAAGGGAATATTGCATTTCTCTCAAGCGAGAAGGATTTTCTTGATTGCAATGTGGGTGTAACCTATTGCGAGTTTTTGGTGGCAAGAACGGGCAGCATAATAGTAAGTTCACGCCAAAAATCAGGCAGAAGGCTGCCTGTTTATTCCAACATACATATTGCAGTGGCTTATACTTCTCAATTGGTTTATAACTTGAAAGATGCTTTCAGGTTATTAAAAAAGAAGTATGAACCCGGTTTTCCATCTCAGGTAACTACCATTACCGGGCCTAGCCAAACGGCAGATATTGAAAAAACATTGGTAAACGGCGCCCATGGCCCGAAAGAAATATTCTTATTCCTGATTGACGATAATTCCTAATTCTTTCAACGCATGAGTAACTTCCTGAAAAGAACCCTTACAGGAGCCATTTTTCTGGTTGTTATGATTGGCGGGATAGCATGGAACCAATACTCGCTTGCCGTTCTCTTCTTTCTTATTTCCATGCTAGGGTTAGACGAATTTTACAAACTGCTTATCAAATCGGGATACGAGCCTCAACGCAAATTAGGGCTATTGTGCGGGGCAACTATATTTCTACTAATAGCTATTTCCAAATTAATCGGCGCACAGCCTGCACTATATCTATCTTTTGTACTTACATCCTGTATTTTCTTTTCCGAGTTGTACAGGAATAAACAAAACCCCTTTCAAAATATAGCCATTACCATTTTAGGAATCATTTACATCGTGATTCCATTTGCCCTGTGGGTAGGCTTTTTAAGCGGTTACAGTGCAGATATGGGTAAATATAACCCTCGCCTATTACTCGGGTTTTTCTTTCTCTTATGGACAAATGATACAGGCGCCTACCTGGTAGGTATGTCTATGGGAAAACACAAACTTTGGGAACGCATTTCACCAAAAAAAACATGGGAAGGCTTTTTCGGAGGCTTGCTTTTAAGTATTATCGTTGGGTATGTTATCTCCTTGTTTTATCCTGAATTGCATTATGTTTTATGGATGGTTATGGCAGCCATTATAAGTTGCGCCGGCACTATAGGCGACTTGGTGGAATCAGCTTTTAAACGAAGCATTAATGCAAAAGATTCTGGCAGCATATTACCGGGCCATGGTGGCATTTTAGACCGCTTCGACGGGGTATTTCTTTCTACTCCCTTTGTACTTGTACTACTACAGTTGGTGCAAACGGTGAATGGGTTGATGAATTACTAAGCGAAAGTTTATTTTTGGTCTGTTGCGCTATCTGAGGGCAGTATAATTTCTTCGACTATTTCATCCACCCTCCGATTTCTATTTAAAAGAATTGGGTATGCTTTTTCATCATTACTATATTTTTTAAATGACGTTGTCCCTAATGATTAGTAGTATCCGCCTGAAAACCTCTCTTTTTACACGCTTTTAAACATGGAAAAAGTGTGACATGTGCGACATGAAAAATTTATAGAAAATAAAAAACGCCCATCCTTTTACAAGAATGAGCGTTTAAAATTGAGCTTTTATACTTAGTAATTACCTCTGTAGCGGAGTGCTTTTTCCAGCTTTTTAAAGGCTGTAATATAAGCTCCCAGGCGGAGGTTGGTCTTATATTGTTTTGAGTTGTACCAAACTTGTTCAAATGCTTGTTGCATATATACATCATGTTTGTTGTTCACCTCATCCTCTTGCCAGTAATAGCCTTGTTTGTTTTGTACCCATTCGAAATAAGATACGGTAACACCACCTGAGTTGGCCAAAATATCCGGTACTACAGTTATACCCTTATCATGAAGAATTTCATCTGCTTCTACTTCGGTAGGGCCGTTGGCGCCTTCTACAATAAGTTTGGCTTTAATCTTATGGGCAATTTCAGCAGAAATTTGGTTTTGCAAAGCTGCAGGAACCAATACATCTACTTCTAAGGTCAAAAGCTCTTCATTGGTAATTTTATCTCCACCGGCAAAGCCTTCCAATGTATTGTTATGCGCTTTTTGGTGTTGAAGTGCCTTATCCAGATCAATGCCTTTTTCGTTGTAGTATGCACCGGTATAGTCAGATATAGCAACTACAGTAATGTTTTTGGAATGGAGCATTTTAGCAGCAAAACTGCCTACGTTTCCAAATCCTTGAACAGCAGCGGTAGATTTTTTGCGGTCAATGCCAATCTTTTTCATGGCTTCCAGGGTATGAATCATAACCCCTCTTCCGGTAGCCGATTCACGTCCTTTTGAACCTCCTAAGGTAACCGGCTTCCCTGTTACTACTCCGGGTGTCGATTCTCTTTTCAGTTTTGAATATTCATCTACAATCCAAGCCATTTCACGTTTGCCGGTATTCATATCAGGTGCAGGAATATCAAGATTTGGCCCGAACACATCTACCATAGCCGATGTATATTGGCGGGTGAGTCTTTCCAATTCTCCAACCGACATAGCACGTGGATCGCAGGTTATTCCGCCTTTGGCTCCGCCAAGAGGCAAGCCTGCAACAGCGCATTTATAAGTCATCCAGGCAGCTAATGCCTTTACTTCGTCATCATTTACATCCAATCCGTAACGAATTCCACCTTTGGAAGGGCCCAAATAGGTAGAGTGAATGATACGGTATCCTTCAAATACTTTTACTTTTCCATTGTCCATCATAACCGGAAGATTAACCTTTACCTGCTTTTGAGGCACGCGTAATATGTCGGCTATATCTGTAGGAAGGTTATATATATCGGCGGCCTGATTAAAACGAGCTAAAACAGCCTCATACATACTTAACGATTTATGTTCTTTCGGGGAAGGGGCAGTTGCATTTGTTTGATTGGATTTAGTCATATTTTGATTTTTGAGGGCGCAAAGGTATAAAATTGAGTGAAATAGTAATAATATCTCTGTTCATTACGGCGTAATAGCTTAATTATAAGGCAGAAGAGGTATTGTTTTATCCATGAAGCTAGAGTTCACCGCTTTTGCCACATAAAAAGGTGCGGATTACTGGTATAAGTCAGGTGAATATCCTTGTTAAGCAGTATCAGCACAAAGTCGATAAAGGGTAGTACGCCAAATAATCCGCCGGCAGTTGCAATATATACAAGGGGAACCACGGGTGCAGTATGCATATATATTCTATGCAACCCAAAAATTCCAAGCGGAGGAAAAGCCAATAAAGCAGCAAATACCCTATGCTTTTTATGATAGACAATGGTATCTTTCCCATTCGCTTTTAACGAGTCGGACAACAAGATATATGCACTGGCAGGCGCCTTTATTTCCTGAAGGGGCATCGTATCCTTCATGTTGCCCCGGGAAACATCCATACCATTCCCTCTTACCGAGAAAAGAATACCCAATAAACACGCTAAGAAAAATAGGGAAGATTTTCTTATGAACAACATAGTTTTAAAATGGTAACCTAAAACAGGTTACAGAGCAGCTTCTAAGCGCTTTGAAACTTCATCCCAGTTAACCACATTCCAAAAAGCGGCAATATAATCGGGACGGCGGTTTTGGTAGTTCAGGTAATACGCATGTTCCCATACATCCATACCAAGGATGGGGGTTCCCTTGCATTCTGAAATATCCATTAAAGGGTTATCCTGGTTAGGTGTAGAACAAACAGCCAGTTTTCCTCCGCTAACGCAAAGCCATGCCCAGCCTGAACCAAAACGGGTAGCTCCTGCTTCCGCAAATTTGGCTTTGAAATCGGCAAATGAACCAAAAGCTGCATTAATAGCATCACCCAGTTTTCCGGAAGGTTCTCCACCTCCATTAGGTTTCATAACGGTCCAAAAAAGGCTGTGGTTAAAATGACCACCTCCGTTATTCCGCACGGCCATCGGATACTTGGAAATATTCTTGCAAATATCCTCAATGCTCATGTTTTCTTCGGGCTTGCCTTCAAGAGCCTTATTGAGATTAGTTACGTACGCTTGATGATGCTTTGAATAGTGAATTTCCATAGTCATTGCATCAATATGCGGCTCAAGAGCCTTGTAGTCGTATGGTAGTTTGGGAAGTGTGAATGCCATATAGGTATAAAGTTTATAAAGTTAAAAGTTTGTAAGGTTAATGAAGGACAAATTTACACTTTTTAGGTTATGGATTTCTTATTTATCGTTGAAAATGGTTTTTATATAGATTTGCAGGTGAAAATTAAATCTTAATGAATACATTATCCTATAAGTGGATTACAAGACAGGGTGAAATCAAAAACGGAATAGTTGTTATACACGAAAGGAAATACATCGATTTCTTAGTTGATGACCAACCTGTAAAAGGATTATTTGGGGATGAATATAGTGACAAAATAACCATGCTGGGATGGACTGAATACAGAACAGACGATGAGTTGGTTATTGAAGAGTTTTTAAAGCAAGGTGCACCTAGTTTAAAATCGGGAAGAACTGTCATTTACTGTTGCCCTGAATGTGGTGATTTGGGATGTGGAGCAATTACAACTGAAGTAGTTGAAACTAAAGACAAATTTATTTGGAAGGATTTTGCCTACGAAAATGAGAATGAACGCAATGCCCTTGAAAATTCAAAACAAATTACACAGTTTGAGTTTGATAAGCAACAATACATCTCTGAATTTGCAAAAATCAGCCAAGAAATTACGAATACTTCCCGGGAATATTAAATCAACCTATTCTTTTACCTCAGAATTTCGCGGGCAATCACCACTTTTTGTATCTCAGAAGTGCCTTCGCCAATGGTGCAAAGCTTCGCATCACGGTAAAATTTTTCAACCGGGAAATCCTTGGTGTAGCCATATCCGCCAAAAATTTGCACTGCATCATTTGCTACTTCCGTAGCTATTTCCGAGGCATAGTATTTAGCCGATGCACTTTCCCTGGTCACTTTCTGATGCCTGTTTTTAAGATCGGCAGCATGGTATATGAGTAATTCGGCTGCTTCAATCTTAGTAGCCATATCGGCCAGCTTAAAGGAAATCCCCTGGAATTCACTTATAGCTTTACCGAATTGTTTTCTTTCCTTGGAATATTTAATAGATGCTTCCAACGCTCCTTTGGCAATACCCAATGCCAGCGAGGCAATAGATATTCTCCCGCCATCAAGCACTTTAAGCGCTTGTACAAAGCCATCGCCTTCTTTACCTATCATCTGGCTTTTATGAACCCTGCAATTGGTAAATATTTGTTCAGCTGTTTCCGATGCCCTCATACCGAGTTTATTCTCTTTTTTGCCGCTGGTGAATCCGGGTGTACCTTTTTCCACAATAAAAGCAGTCATTCCATGTGAATCTCCCTTTTCTCCAGTCCTGGTCATCACTACGGAAACATCGCCTGAAATACCATGTGTAATGAAATTTTTAGCTCCGTTTATAATATAATAATCTCCATCTTTTACCGCAGTGGTAGCCATATTTCCGGCATCAGAACCGGTGCCTGTTTCGGTCAATCCCCAAGCTCCAATCCATTCGCCTGAGGCAAGTTTAGGTAGGTATTTTTTCTTTTGCTCTTCGTTTGCAAATTGCAAAATATGCCCCGTACAAAGCGAATTATGTGCTGCGAATGAAAGGCCTATAGAGCCATCTATTTTTGATATTTCAACAATAGCAGTAACGTATTCAAAATAGCCAAATCCTGCACCTCCATATTCTTCAGGAACAAGCACGCCCATGAAGCCAAGTTCTCCTAATTTTTTAAACACTTCAATCGGAAATTTCTGGCTCTCATCCCATTCCATAATGTGGGGTTGTATATATTCCTTCCCAAACTTGCGAAGGGTATCAGCTATCATTTGCTGGGTTTCGGTAGTAGCAAAATCGATAGACGGTATGGTAGTGGTTTCAGACGTATTCATGCGTGGTTTTTTTGCAAAGTTAATATTTACGTAGCATAGAAATTCTATCTTTGGGAAATTTACCAATTTAACCCATGAAAACCAAACTTTTAACCTTATTCTTTATTTCTTCTCTTGCACTATCAGCCAGTGCTCAAGATGTAACATCCCATTACAAAATTGCGAATCGCATACATCTCGACAGCAATGGCAGTTGGGATTACCTAACGGCTGATGAAGAATCAAACCGTTTATATGTTTCGCACGGAAATATAGTACAGGTGGTTAACCTGAATAATTCCAAAACAATTGCTACTATTAAGAACACCAATGGGGTACATGGAATTGCATTGGCAGATGACCTGAACAAAGGCTTTATAAGCGATGGTAAAGATACCGCTGTCACTATTTTCAATTTGAAAACCAACGCTGTTATTACAAAAATCAAAATTACCGGACAAAAGCCCGATGCCATAGTATATGATGATGTTACAAAGAGGGTATTTACCATGAACGGGAAAACCAGTAACGCTACCGTGATAGATGCAAAAACCAATATGGTTATTGGAACTATTCCATTAGACGGCAAACCTGAATTTTGTGTGGCTGATGGAACCGGCAAATTATTTGTAAACCTGGAAGACAAGAGTGCTATTGAAGAAATTGATGCAAGCAGCATGAAAGTTTTAAGACAATGGTCCATTGCGCCCGGCGAAAGCCCTACAGGCCTGGCTATAGATAAAAAGAACCGCAGGCTCTTTTCAACTTGCGATAATAAAATGATGGTAGTATCAGATGCTGACGGAGGAAAGGTGGTAACCACTGTTCCTATTGGCGAAGGGCCCGATGCAGCAGCTTTTGACCCCGGCACCATGCGCGTATACAGTTCAAATGGCGAAGGTACTTTAACGGTTATATCTGATAGTGCTGACACCTATAAAGTGCTGGAAAATGTGGAAACCCAAAATAGAGCCAGAACAATGGCATTGAATACCCAAACACATCATATTTATCTGCCTACATCTGAGTTTATGCCCCTTCACCCCATAAAGGCAGGCATGGAAAGACCAAAACCCACACCGAAACCAGGCACTTTTGTTGTGCTGGATATTATAAAGATAGATTAAAGAAAACTTAGTTAGGGCAATTGTCTGAAGGGTTCAGCCCTTCCTTATCTGTTGAGATGGTAGAGTTGCCATTTACGAAGGTGATGATTATGATACCATCGTAATCATCGCCTTTCCATACAGTATTATATTGCACTCCTAAGGCATGGATGATAGTATTAATGGCTTTATGCTCCCATACAACCAATACAGTACCCTTTCTTTTCATTATATCTGTAGCTATGCCCGTAGAATCATCCTCGTCAAATTTACTGTCTATATCCAAATTGTATTGAGCAGCCAAAGGAGCAGCGGTTTCAAACATTCGGGCATGAGTAGTTTTTTCGCCGAGCTTTAAAGAAGGTACATATACATAATCAGGCACACCAAACTTTTGCTTGATTAAGGACGGAAGCATCAAAGAACGGTTAAGCCCTTTGCAGGTAAGATTGCTGCCTTTTTCGGGTTTTTCTCCATGCCTGATAAAAATAATTTTCAAATCTGCTTTCTCCGGCTGGGGAGATTGGGCATAACTCATGTATCCACAACCCACCAGGGCTGTAATGATACAGGCAATATATTTTCTCACGTTGAAGTGTTTTTAACTGTTAGGCAACCCCGGTTTTCCTTACGGTTTGCTTTTGTCCGGTTCTGGCTTTTTGTGGCTTAGGGGCTGACTGTTTTTGCTGATGCTTTTGTGGTTTTGCAGGAGCATTTTCAGCTGCAGGCAAAGCTGCCTTATCTTCTCCTTCCGCGGCAGTTTCTTCTTCAATATCAAGCATATTATTGCTTTGAAGAATATTATACCACATCAGCATTTTACGAATATCAGACGTATGAACTCTTTCCTTATCAAACTCTGGCAATACTTCGCCAAAATACTTCAGCATATCAGCTTCCGAAGACTTATGGTCCAATGCAGGGCCTTTATTCTCTTTTTCAGCTATCTTTTTGAACACATCGGCAAGCGGAATATCT
>Ga0206881_10187_pt1 | contig 18066 bp, 10 predicted proteins | sample Alteio_BWOrgCont_3_FD_152867 | JGI IMG/M metagenome (GOLD analysis project Ga0206881, IMG submission 152867) | Enriched cells from forest soil in Barre Woods Harvard Forest LTER site, Petersham, Massachusetts, United States -... | ecosystem: Environmental > Terrestrial > Soil > Temperate forest >...
GGCATTACTGGCCTGGCAGACGATAGACGCCGGCAGAGTTCGGATGCTGGTGTTTGTGCTGCTGGCTGGGTTTGCTCTTCGCGTCGCGCTTACCGGCGGTCGTTCGCGGTACGATGAGACGGAGCACCCCGAGTAGGTGTGTAGCGTTGTAGGGCTGATGTAGCTCAGTTGGTAGAGCACTCCCTTGGTAAGGGAGAGGTCACCGGTTCAATCCCGGTCATCAGCTCCAGAATTTAAGTGGTTTCAGGCCGACGGCTTTGGCTGTCGGCCCTGTAGCGTCCGGCGGGAGTAACTCAGTGGTAGAGTCACAGCCTTCCAAGCTGTTGGTCGCGGGTTCGATTCCCGTCTCCCGCTCCAAAGATTGAGGGAAGGGTCGTCGCGGGAGCCGTAGGCCTTGGCGATGCCTCGAAAGATAAGGGTTAAGTAGGATGTTCGAGCAGGCGGTGCTCCCGGTACAGGACGAGAAGACCTTTGCTGAAGTGCATGGCGCTCTCGAGAAGGCATTTGCGCCAGCGCAGGTGACAGGCTTTCTTCGCAACGTGCAGCGGGCAAAATTGCGGGCGCGGCAATTCGAGGCGGTCCTGGCGGATGGCTTGCTCGGCGCGGAGACCTCGGCGAAGTACGCGGCTCTGAGCGATTCCGATCGCGGCCAGATTCGCGAGCGGTATTTGAGCATGGTGGAGCGCGTTGATCCGGCGATCCGGGCGAAGTTTCTGAAGGTTTATGCGTATTACTGAGCGCTGCATGGTTCTCAGGCGTCAGTGAATCGCAAACAGGTTTAGATTTTTAGGAGAAGGAAATGGCGAAGGAGAAATTTGACCGTTCGAAGCCGCACGTGAATGTGGGGACGATCGGGCACATTGATCACGGCAAGACGACGTTGACGGCGGCGATCACCAAGGTGTTGTCGAAGCACAACCCGAAGAACTCGTTTCGCTCGTTTGATTCGATTGACAACGCGCCCGAGGAGCGGGAGCGCGGCATCACGATTGCTACGGCGCACGTCGAGTACGAGACCGCGAAGCGCCACTACGCGCACGTGGACTGCCCGGGTCACGCCGACTACATCAAGAACATGATCACCGGTGCGGCGCAGATGGACGGCGCGATTCTGGTGGTTGCTGCGACCGATGGTCCGATGCCGCAGACCAAGGAGCACGTTCTGCTGGCCCGCCAGGTAGGCGTGCCTTACATCGTGGTCTTTCTGAACAAGTGCGATGCGGTTGAGGATCCGGAGCTGACGGATCTGGTGGAGATGGAAGTACGCGAGTTGTTGTCGAAGTACAACTTCCCGGGCGACGAAGTGCCGGTGATCCGCGGGTCTGCATTGGGTGGACTCAACGGCGAAGCGCAGTGGGAAGCGAAGATCGACGAGTTGATGGACGCGGTGGACGCGAATGTTCCGTTGCCGGCGCGTGCGATTGATCAGCCATTCCTGATGCCGATCGAAGACATCTTCTCGATCTCGGGCCGCGGAACGGTGGTGACGGGGCGTATCGAGCGCGGCAAGGTGAAGGTGGGCGAGGAAGTAGAAATCGTCGGCTTCCGTGAGACGCGCAAGACGGTGGTTACCGGCGTAGAGATGTTCAAGAAGCAGTTGGATGAAGGTCTGGCGGGCGACAACGCCGGACTGTTGCTGCGCGGCATTCCGAAGGAAGATGTCGAGCGCGGGATGGTGTTGGCGAAGACAGCTTCGATCACGCCGCACACCAAGTTCAAGGGCGAGATTTACGTGTTGTCGAAGGACGAGGGCGGCCGTCATACGCCGTTCTTCAACGGCTACCGTCCGCAGTTCTACTTCCGCACGACGGACGTGACCGGCTCGGCGAAGCTGCCTGAAGGCACGGAGATGGTGATGCCTGGGGACAACATATCGCTGGAGATCGAACTGCACACTCCGGTGGCGATGGAAAAGGGCCTCAGGTTCGCAATCCGTGAAGGCGGACGCACCGTGGGCGCCGGCACCATCAGCGAGATTATCCAGTAGGACTGGCCGTCCAGGCACACGCGCCTGACGGCGCAAAGGCCTGGCAGGCAGGCATCGAAGAAGTAAGGGCGGTTTCAGGGAAGAAGATCGAAGCGCGGTTTCTGGGCGGTAGAAGAGGGGCCGAGTTTCAGTTAGGATAAAAAGATGCGCGAAATTGTGACATTGCAGTGTCCAGTGTGCAAAGAGCGGAATTACTCGACGACCAAGAACAAGAAGACGACCACTGGCCGTCTGGAGTTCTCGAAGTTCTGCAGTCGTTGCCGCAAGCACACGGACCACAAAGAAACGAAGTAAGGACTGGCCGTCCAGGCAGCTGCGCCTTAGGCGCGATGTTGAGGGCGGGTGGGGTGAATCGCGGCGCGAGCGCTGGGAAGGGCGCGAGCAAAGCGAGAGGGCGAAAGCGGCTCTGCCGCGAAGCCCTTTAATGCAGGGGCGTAAGCTCAACGGTTAAACTGTCGGTCTCCAAAACCGAACTTGGGGGTTCGAATCCCTCCGCCCCTGCCAGAGATTGAAGCAGTGTTGGGCTAGGCAGCAACCGTAGAGCAGGGTAAGGAATGGCTTTGAGCCGTTCCGGGCAGAGAAGGATCATATGGCGAAGGCAATCGCAGTACCTGAAAAGGATCGTCCGCAACAGGGCATCAGCAAGGTGACCGGGTTTTTCGAACGCACCCGCGATTTCCTGAAGGACGTTCGTGGCGAGATGCGCAAGGTGGTCACCCCCACGCGCGCCGAAGTGCGCGCCACGACCACGGTGGTGATTGTTACCGTCTTTGCCTTTGCTGCGTTTTTCTACGCGGTAGATTCGGTGCTCGACCAGGTGTTGCGCGCACTGTTGCACGCATTGGGTGGCACGCAGTAAGCGGGTGCTAAGAGGATGTTAATGGCGGAAGATATTCAGGACGGCAACACCGGCGAAGTGCCCGAGGGAACTCCCGGGCAGCTCGGACCGGCAGCCAACGAGCGCTTCAAGTGGTACATCATTCACGCTTATTCAGGCTTCGAGCGCAAGGTGCGCGAGTCGCTCGAGAGTCGGGTGCAGGCCTTTGGTCTGCAGAACAAGATCGGACGCGTGATGATTCCGACCGAGCCTGTCACGGAAATCGTGAACGGGAAGAAGCGCACGGTGGAGCGGGTATTTCTGCCCGGCTATGTCCTGGTCGAAATGGATCTCGATAACGACCTGTGGCACGTGATCAAGAACACGCCGCGGGTTACGGGCTTCCTGGGCACTGGCGACAAGCCGGTGGCGCTGAGTGAACAGGAAGTCAGTTCGATTATCTTCCGCAGCGAAACCTCGAAGGATAAGCCGCGGGTAAAGATCAAGTTCGAGAAGAACGAATCGGTTCGTATCACCGAAGGTCCTTTCGCGAATTTCAACGGTATTGTCGACGAAGTGAACGAGGACCGGGAGACCGTGAAGGTTATGGTCACGATATTTGGACGTTCGACGCCAGTCGAGCTCGAGTTCGGCAAGGTAGAGAAGGTCGAGCAGTAAACGGGTTTAAGCAGTAAAGAATTGGCGAGAAGCTAGACACCCGCCGCAGAGGAAAGGTTCAAAAGCAATGGCACCACCAAAGAAGGTTCAGACTCAGGTAAAGCTCCAGATTGAAGCCGGCAAGGCCACGCCTGCGCCGCCGGTAGGTCCGGCCCTCGGCCAGGCCCAGGTCAACATCATGGAGTTCTGCAAGCAGTTCAACGCGCGCACGCAGAACAAGGAGATGGTCGGGCTGATTATTCCCGTGGTCATCACGGTTTACGTCGATCGCAGCTTTACGTTTGTCACCAAGACGCCGCCCGCGGCGGTTCTGCTTAAGAAGGCAGCGAACCTGGCCAAGGGTTCGGGTACGCCGAACAAGGACAAGGTCGGCAAGGTGACCGAAGCGCAGGTGCTCGATATCGCCAAGCAGAAGATGCCCGATCTAAACGCCGCTTCGGTCGAAGCTGCCGTCAAGAGCATCAAGGGTACGGCGCGGTCGATGGGGATCGAAGTCGTCGCGTAACGCCTTACAAGCATGTTTCCCGGTGGAAATCGCACGAGAAACATGGCATACTTATGAATGCGCCTCTTCGTGAGGCGCCGCAACACATACCACGGCCGGCAAGCGGCATCGACCGAGCGGTGGGAGACGAGGAAGCATGTCGAGAAAAGTCAGCAAGAATGTCGCGAAGGCGCGTGCGGCTGTCGAAAATCGCCCTTACGCACTCCAAGAAGCGGTTCCGCTCCTGCAGAAAGTAAAGTTTGCCAAGTTCGATGAGACCGTAGATCTGACGCTGCGTCTGGGTGTCGATCCCAAGCATGCGGACCAGATGGTTCGTGGTACGGTCGTACTACCCCATGGGCTGGGTAAGACCAAGCGTGTTGCCGTGATCAGCTCCGGCGATCGCCTGAGGGAAGCCGAGGCAGCCGGTGCCGAGTTTGTTGGCGGCGAGGACCTGGTCGAGAAGATTCAGAAGGAAGGCTGGACGGACTTTGACGCCCTGATCGCGACGCCGGACATGATGAAGTCTGTCGGACGCCTGGGCAAGGTACTCGGTCCGCGCGGCTTGATGCCCAACCCGAAAACGGGCACGGTCACGAACGATGTGGCAGCCGCTGTTCGCGAGATCAAGGCCGGTAAAGTAGAGTTCCGCACCGACAAGACGGCGCTGGTGCATGTCCCGGTGGGCAAGCTTTCTTTTACGCCTGACAAGCTGGTTGAGAACGCGCAGACGGTGATCTCGAGCGTGGTTCGCGCCAAGCCTTCGGCGGCCAAGGGCAAGTACATCAAGGGCATCACGCTTAGCTCTACGATGGGCCCGGGAATTTCGCTCGACAGCGCGATTGCAGACGCCGCTGCAAAGGCCTAGCGCAGATTTCGGCCGCTGGCTTCTAGCCGCCAGCAGGTAGATCAGGATTGAAGCACGGATTTCAGCTAACGGCTAGTAGCTAGAAGCTAGAGGCTTATTTTTATGGCATTGACCAAAGCAAAGAAGGCGGAGAAGGTTGAGCAGCTCGCGAAAGAGCTCGAAGGCTCGACCAGCGCCATCGTGGGCACCTTCGCGAAGCTGACTGTTGCTCAGGATTTTGAGCTGCGCAAGACGGTGCGTAAGGCGGGTGGCCGCTACCGCGTGCTCAAGAACAAGCTTGCCGCGCGCGCATCGAAGGGTTCGCAGATTGAAGCGGCTCTGCAGGGGCTGAAGGGCGTTTCGTCGGTGGCCTACACCAAAGGCGATCCGGTCGCACTGGCCAAGGCGCTCTCGACCTGGGTTGAGGAGAACGCGCAATTCACCTTCAAGCTGGGGATAGTTGACGGCAAGGTCATCAATGTCGACGAGGTGAAGGCTCTGGCTACGATGCCGGGCAAGGAAGAGATCTTCGCCAAGCTGCTCTTCCTCATCAACTCTCCCGCGCAGCGTCTGGCGACAGTCATCAACGCCACGGGGCGCGACCTGGCAGTTGTCCTTGGCCAGGGCGTCGAGAAGCAGAAGTTTGCCGGTGCGCAGGCTTCGGCCGCGCCAGCGCCGACAGCCGCAGAGCCGGTTCCTGCAGTCGATGCTGCTGCCGCGATCGAAGAACCGGCCGCGCCGGAAGTTTCAGGCGGAGAAGCAGCCGCCGGCGAATAGCAGAAGGCTATTGGCTAAGGGTTGGGAAGTTTCAGCCGTAAGCAGGCTTGAGGGGTGCTGGGTCTGGGCACATCGGAAACCTCGGGACCGGCGAGCGGCAACCGGAAAGCGATAGATGGGCGTCCGGGGCAACAAAAATTAGTAGCATTGAAATTAGCTTTACTGGAGAGAATCATGGCGGATTTACAGCAATTGGAAGATCAGATCGTTGGGCTCAGCCTGCTGGATGCGGCAGCCCTTGTGAAGAAGCTCGAGGAGCGCCTTGGCGTTTCCGCGGCGGCTGCGGCTCCGGTCGTTGTGGCTGGCGGCGGTGCGGCTGCGGCGGCCCCTGCGGCTGCGGAGCAGACTGAGTTCAGCGTTATCCTGAAGGATGCCGGCGCGAACAAGATTGCCACCATCAAGGCGGTTCGTGAAGTCACTGCCCTGGGTCTGAAGGAAGCTAAGGACCTGGTCGATGGCGCTCCGAAGCCTTTGAAGGAAGGCGTGAGCAAGGAAGACGCGGAGAACATCAAGAAGAAGTTCGAAGGCGTCGCGACCGTCGAAATCAAGTAACTCTAAGATTCGAAAGGCTTCTGAGCGGGATAATCCTGCTCGGGAGCCTTCCGTTTCTGGACGAACGGCGACTTCTGCCCGGGCGTTTTATTTGCAAGTTGCGTGCCAAACCGAAACGCGCTATTCTTGTAGAGGTGCGTGCGGTCTGGCTTTTCTCTTGTGAAGATTGCCGTAAGGGCTTATTCGCAGGTGTGATTCGGGACTCGGTCTTTTACGTTTCAAATCCGAAAATTCGTGGACGGACAGCACATGCGGGCCGGCTGCTAGCATGCAGGAGAGCTCGACAGTCTGCGTGAGTTTTCGAGAGTGGCAGTTTTCAAGTTCATCCGGTGACTTTCCATACCGGCGTATCGACAGGATAATCGGCGGGCCTGTGGATATGATTTGCAATCGGCTGTAGGGCGGCGAACACGCAGTATAGTAAGCGGCGGGAATCAAACATTCTGTCTATATTCAGTGCACAATCCGGTTGTGGCGCTCGCGAGACGTCTTGTCTCTGCGGGCTTTTATCCGTTTTGTCGGCAGAATCCTTCCTTCGCTTGAGTGTGTGCCGCTCCCTTCCTCCCGATCCCGCCAAAGACGCGCCGGTGTCTTAATCGGCGGCAACTACGCTGGGACGCACGCTGATCCTGGCGGGTTGTCTTAAGCAACACGGAAGCCTACGCCTCCCATGGTCTTCCGTGCAAGTGAATATCCGGCGCCATATACGGCCGGCAAAGAAAGAAACGCGAAGTTTTCTCCGAACGAGGCGGGGCAGACACGAAACGCGTGCAAGGCGCAGTAACAGGGAACGTCGCGAGACTCGGGCGATGTTTCCTTCCTTCGGCGACGTTGGCCGAGGGCCTCGTGTCGACGAGTCTTGAGGAGTCAAGCATGCCGAACGAGAATCGCGCCCTTCGAAGCCGTCTCGATTTTTCAAAGATACCTACATCGATCCAGATTCCTAACCTGATTGAAGTCCAGCGCCGCTCGTATGAGCGCTTTCTCCAGATGGACAAACTGCCTTCAGAGCGTGAAGACAACGGTCTGCAGTCGGTCTTCACATCCGTCTTTCCCATTACCGACTTCCGCAATATTTCGCAGCTCGACTTCGTTGATTACTCCATCGGCAACTGGGAGTGCAAGTGCGGCCACCTGAAGGGACTGCATCACCTGCGTACCTCCTGCGTGAATTGCGGCAACATGGTCATCACCGATCCGTTTCATCCGGGGGATGTGCTCTGCTCCAAGTGCGGCACCTACAACAAGAACACGCCCGATTTCTGCAACAAGTGCGGTGACCCCGTCGGCCTGCAGCTCAAGTACGACCAGGCAGAGTGCGAAGAGCGCGGCATGACCTATTCGGCTCCGCTCAAGGTCACGGTGCGCCTGACGATCTACGACAAGGACGCTGAGACCGGCGCGAAGACCATTCGCGACATCAAGGAGCAGGAAGTCTTCTTCGGCGACATTCCGCTGATGACGCAGAATGGCACCTTCATCGTGAACGGCACCGAGCGCGTTATCGTTTCGCAGCTTCACCGCTCGCCCGGCGTTTTCTTTGAAACGGCCAACAACCGCACCTACTTCCTGGGCAAGATCATTCCCTATCGCGGATCGTGGGTGGAGTTCGAGTTCGATCAGAAGAACACGCTCTATGTGCGCATCGACCGCAAGCGCAAGTTTCTGGGCACCATCTTCCTGCGCGCTCTCGGCCTGCGCGCCGACGACGAGATCCTCAAGACCTTCTACACCGTCGACAAGATCGCAGTGAAGGATGGCAAGCTCTTCTGGACCATCGATGAGAACGGCGACAAGGCAACGCACCTCCTGGGCGCAAAGCCTGCGCACGCCATCGTCCACAAGGGCGAGGAGATCGCGCACTCCGGCCGCAAGGTTACGCCATCGATCATGAAGGCCCTGCGCCACGCGAAGATCTCCCAGGTCGAAGTGGAAGCTGCTGAACTCGACGGTGCCGTGACTGCGTCCGACGTGGTCGACACCACAACCGGCGAGGTCTTTGTCGAGGCCAATGTTGAGCTGACTTCCGACAAGCTGCACAAGATCATCGAGAGCGGCGTAACTCAAATCGAGGTCTTCTTCCCCGAGCGCGATGATGTGGGCAACATCATCACCAACACGCTTCGCCGCGACTCGGTGCGCAAGCCGGAAGAGGCGCTGATCGAGATCTACCGCAAGCTGCGTCCGGGCGATCCTCCGACCCTTGACACGGCCACTGCGCTCTTCGAAGGCATGTTCTTCGATCCGCGCAAGTACGACTTCTCGCGTGTGGGCCGTCTGAAGTTCAACATCAAGCTCTATGAGAACGCGGAAAACTCACCCCTCGACCGCCGTACGCTGACGCCCGAGGACTTCTACGCGACCATCCGCTATCTGCTCAAGCTGCGCAAGAACATCGGCACGGTGGACGACATCGATCACCTCGGCAACCGCCGCGTTCGCGCGGTCGGCGAGCTGATGGAAAACCAGTTCCGCATCGGCCTCGTCCGCATGGAGCGCGCCATCAAGGAAAAGATGAGCGTGTATCAGGAGATGTCGACGGCGATGCCGCACGACCTCATCAATGCGAAGCCGGTCATGGCCGCGATCCGCGAGTTCTTCGGATCGTCGCAGCTCTCGCAGTTCATGGATCAGACCAATCCGCTCTCGGAGATCACGCACAAGCGGCGCCTATCCGCGCTCGGGCCGGGCGGTCTGTCGCGTGAGCGCGCCGGATTCGAAGTGCGCGACGTTCACCCCACCCACTACGGGCGTATTTGCCCGATCGAGACGCCGGAAGGCCCGAACATCGGCCTGATCAGCTCTCTCTCGTGCTTTGCGCGCATCAACGAGTATGGCTTCATTGAGTCGCCTTACCGCCGCGTAGCCGGAGCCCGTGTCCTTGACTTCGTTCAGGTGACCAACGCCGGCGAAAGCGGCCTGCGTGTCGGCGAGCACATCGAGAAATCCGAAGCGCTCAAGCTGAACAACCAGCTCAAGAAGGACAAGAAGCGGGCCATCGAGTTCGAGCCCTTCTCGTTCTATCTGTCGGCGTGGGAGGAAGACCGCCACACGATCGCGCAGGCGAACATCGACCTCGACGAAAAGGGACATATTACCGAAGAGCTGGTGAATGCCCGCCGTCAGGGCAACTTCGTTCTCGTGAACCGCGATGAAGTGGACTACGTCGACGTGAGCCCCAAGCAGCTCGTCTCGGTTGCCGCTTCGCTCGTTCCCTTCCTTGAGCACGACGACGCGAACCGCGCGCTGATGGGCGCGAACATGCAGCGGCAGTCTGTTCCGCTGCTTGTTTCCGAGGCGCCGTTTGTCGGAACCGGCATGGAAGGCGTGACCGCTCGTGACTCGGGTGCCGTCATCCTCGCGCGCCGCAACGGCATCGTGGACTCGGTCGACTCGGAGCGCATCATCATCCGCGTTGAAGGTGAGCACCATCCCACGCAGCTTTCGCGTGAGGTTGGATCGGACATCTATCAGCTCATCAAGTTCAAGCGGTCGAACCAGAACACCTGTATCAACCAGAAGCCGATCGTGCGTCAGGGCGACCGGGTGCTGAAGGGACAGGTGATCGCCGACGGACCTTGCACGGAGCAGGGCGAGCTCGGCCTCGGACGCAACGTGCTTGTTGGCTTCATGCCGTGGCGCGGTTACAACTTCGAGGACGCGATCCTGATCTCGGAAAAGCTGGTGCGTGAGGACTACTACACGTCGGTGCACATCGAGGAGTTCGAGATCGAGGCGCGCGACACCAAGCTGGGGCCGGAAGAGATCACCCGCGACATCCCCAACGTCAGCGAGCATGCGCTGCGCGACCTTGACGAGAGCGGTGTGATCCGCATCGGCGCCAAGATCAAGCACAACGACATTCTCGTTGGTAAGGTGACTCCCAAGGGCGAGACGCAGTTGACCCCTGAAGAGAAGCTGCTTCGCGCCATCTTTGGCGAGAAGGCCGGCGACGTTCGCGATGCTTCGCTTACCTGCCCTCCGGGAATCGAAGGCACGGTGGTTGACGTCCGCATCTTCTCCCGCAAGGGACAGGAGAAGGACGAGCGCGCCAAGCAGATCGAGTCCGATCAGGTTGCGCAGCTGGAGAAGAACCTCGCCGATGAGATCCGTATTCTCACCGACGAGCGCCTGAAGCGTCTGGAAGCGATTCTTGGCAACAAGACGGTGCTGGCTGACCTGCACGACGAGCGCACCAACAAGCGCCTGCTCGTGAAGGACGCGGTTCTCGATCGCGATGCCATCGAGCGCATCTCGACCAAGAACCTCAAGCGCATCCGTTATGCCGACAAGGATCCGCGCGTGAACGAGCAGATCGACGAGATCGAAGAGATGACCTCGCGCCAGATCGACGTTCTGCGCAAGATCACCAACGAGAAAATCGCCAAGCTGCAGAAGGGCGATGAGCTCGCACCGGGCGTCATCAAGCTGGTCAAGGTGTACGTCGCCATGAAGCGCAAGCTGTCGGTCGGCGACAAGATGGCCGGACGCCACGGCAACAAGGGCGTTATCGCGCGCATCCTTCCCGAGGAAGACATGCCGTACCTGCCCGATGGAACTCCGGTGGAGATCGTTCTCAATCCGCTGGGCGTGCCTTCGCGTATGAACGTTGGTCAGATCCTCGAGACACACCTCGGCTGGGCAGCTCACGAGCTCGGTAAGCAGGTCGCCGAGCTGGTGAAGCAGAACCAGGAAGCGAATGCCATCCGCGAAATCTTCAAGGAGAAGTTCGCGAACACGGCAACGCTCCGCCAGCTGCTCGAGCTCGATGACGAGCAGACGGTTCGCGTCGGCCTGGGTATGGGGCGCGGCATCTGGTTCGGCACTGCGGTCTTCGACGGCGCCAAGGAAACCGAGATCAAGGCGCTTCTTGCCGCAGCCGGTCTTCCGTCTTCGGGCAAGACGCCGCTCTTCGACGGTATGACAGGCGAGCAGTTCGAGCAGCCGGTAACGGTTGGTTACATTTACATGCTCAAGCTGTCGCACCTGGTCGACGACAAGATCCACGCTCGCTCTATCGGGCCGTACTCGCTGATCACTCAGCAGCCGCTGGGTGGCAAGGCGCAGTTCGGTGGACAGCGCTTCGGAGAAATGGAAGTGTGGGCGCTCGAAGCTTACGGCGCGGCATACATTCTCCAGGAGCTGCTCACTGCCAAGTCCGACGACGTATATGGCCGCACCAAGATCTACGAGGCCATCGTCAAGGGTGAAGCGGCGATCGAGCCTGGCGTGCCGGAGTCGTTCAACGTGCTCATTCGCGAGCTGCAGTCCCTGTGCCTCGACGTGGAGCTAATGAAGATGACTCCCGACGGCGAAGCGAAGAAGCAACCGCTGCCCACACTGGCAGCCGCGGACTAACAGCGATCCGCCATCAGCCGTCGGGGTCAAACCCGGGCTGTTGGCCTCGCAAAGAATTAAGCGGCGTCCCTAACCAACGCCGCACGTAGAGAACAGAAGCAACCGCAGCTGAGAGCGTACGGCAATAAGCCAGAAGCCAGCTGCAAGGAGGAACACCTTGTACCGTTCCAGCCCGTTTGAACTGACAAGCCCGATCACCGACTTTGACGCGATTCGCATCCAGCTCGCATCACCGGAGAAAATCCGCAGCTGGTCGCACGGCGAGGTCACCAAGCCGGAAACCATCAACTACCGCACCTTCAAACCGGAGCGCGACGGACTCTTCTGCGCCCGCATCTTTGGCCCGGTCACCGACTGGGAGTGCCTCTGCGGCAAGTACAAGCGCATGAAGCACCGCGGCGTGATCTGTGACAAGTGCGGCGTCGAAGTGACCGTCTCGAAGGTGCGCCGTGAGCGCCTGGGCCACATCGAGCTGGCTTCGCCCTGCTCGCACGTGTGGTTCTTCAAGGGACTGCCGTCGCGCATCGGTCACCTACTCGACATCTCGCTGCGCGATCTTGAGAGCGTGCTCTATTTCGAGAGCTACGTTGTCGTCGATCCCGGTGACTCGCCCACCCGCGAGCGCGAGATCATCAAGGACGAGACCCGCTTCCGCGAGCTCGACACCCAGTATCGCCCCACCGGCTTCAAGGGCATGATGGGCGCCGAGGCGATCAAGGAACTCCTCAAGCGCGTCAATATTGACGAGCTGGGAATCGAGCTGCGCGAGCGCATGAAGGCTGAGACCTCGCTGCAGAAGCGCCTGAAGTACGCCAAGCGCCTCAAGGTTGTCGAGGCTTTCCGCAAGTCCGGCAACAAGCCACAGTGGATGATCCTCGACGTGATCCCGGTCATTCCACCGGAGCTGCGCCCGCTGGTGCCGCTGGACGGCGGTCGCTTTGCTACTTCGGATCTGAACGATCTCTATCGCCGTGTGATCAACCGTAACAACCGCCTCAAGAAGCTCATGGACCTCCATGCGCCTGAGGTGATTGTGCGCAACGAAAAGCGCATGCTGCAGGAAGCCGTCGACGCTCTGTTCGACAACGGCCGCCGCGGCCGTGTGCTGCGTGGCGCGAACAACCGTCCGTTGAAGTCGCTCTCCGACACTCTCAAGGGCAAGCAGGGACGCTTCCGCCAGAACCTGCTTGGCAAGCGCGTTGACTACTCGGGCCGTTCGGTCATCGTTGTTGGTCCGGAATTGAAACTGCATCAGTGCGGTCTTCCCAAGAAGATGGCGCTCGAGCTCTTCAAGCCGTTCATCTATCACCGGCTAGAGCAGACTGGCCACTGCACGACCATCAAGCAGGCCAAGGAAATGGTCGAGCTGCAGGAGCCGATCGTGTGGGACATCCTTGAGGAAGTCATCAAGGACCACCCGGTGCTGCTGAACCGTGCTCCAACCCTGCACCGTCTCGGTATCCAGGCGTTTGAGCCTGTGCTCGTCGAGGGCAAGGCCATCAAGATTCATCCGCTCGTCTGCACCGCATTCAACGCGGACTTCGATGGTGATCAGATGGCTGTGCACATTCCTCTGTCGCCGGAAGCGCAGGTCGAAGCCAGCGTGCTCATGCTCGCTTCGCACAACATCCTGTCGCCGGCGTCGGGCCAGCCGATTACCGTGCCTACCCAGGACATGGTTCTCGGTCTCTATTACCTGACTAAGGCGCGCAAGGGTGCCAAGGGTGAGGGCCGCGTCTTCGCGAACATCGAAGAAGTGCTGATGGCTCTCGAAGCGAAGGAAGTCGAAACGCTGTCGCCGATTCGCCTGCGCTACTCGGGTCCCGTCCTCGACATGACCACGGCGTACGACGATCAGGATCTGACGCACACCGAGCCGGTCGAGTACGACAAGCAGTTCATCTCGACCACTGTGGGTCGCGCCATCCTGAACGACGCTCTTCCCGAAGGCATGCCTTATGTCAACGGCCTGCTCAAGAAGAAGGGCATCGGGCAGCTGGTCAACTACTGCTATCTGAACCTCGGCCTTGAAGTCACGGTCAAGATGCTCGACCGCATCAAGGAACTAGGCTTCCAGTTCGCGACTCGTTCGGGTCTCTCCGTCGGCCTCGATGACATGGTCATACCGGAGACGAAGTACCCCGTGGTGCGCGAGGCCGAGAAGCAGCGTTTCGCGGTGCAGCAGCAGTACCTTGACGGCGCGATCACCAACGGTGAGCGCAACAACAAGGTCATTCAGCTGTGGTCGACGGTGACGGAAAAGGTTGCCGACGAAATGTTCAACAACATGAAGGAAGCCGACAAGGCCGGCACCATGAACCCGATCTACATCATGGCCGACTCCGGCGCCCGCGGATCGAAGCAGCAGATCCGTCAGCTCTCCGGCATGCGCGGACTGATGGCCAAGCCTTCCGGCGAAATCATCGAGACCCCGATCACGGCCAACTTCCGTGAAGGGCTCACCGTGCTCGAGTACTTCATCTCTACGCACGGCGCTCGTAAGGGTCTTGCCGATACCGCTCTCAAGACTGCCGATTCCGGCTACCTGACCCGTCGTCTGGTCGACGTGGCGCAGGATGTCATCGTCAGCGAGAAGGATTGCGGCACCGTCGAAGGCATCTACGTGATGCCGATCGTCGAGTCCGGTGAGATCATCGAGCCGCTGCGCGACCGTATCATCGGCCGCGTGTCGCTCGAGAAGTTGAAGGACTTCGAAGGCAATGTCATCGTTGACGTCAACCAGGAGATCAACGAAGACATCGCCTCAGCGATCCAGGCAGCGGGCATCGAGCGCGTCAAGATTCGCTCCGTGCTTACCTGCGAGTCCAAGCGTGGCGTCTGCATCCTCTGCTACGGACGTAACCTCGGCTCGGGCCGCATGGTTGAGCTCGGCGAAGCAGTCGGTGTCATCGGCGCGCAGTCGATCGGTGAACCCGGAACCCAGCTCACGATGCGTACCTTCCACATCGGCGGTACGGCATCGCGCGTCTCCGAACAGTCGCGCCTCGACGCCAAGAACCACGGTTCTGTCCGCTTCATCAACCTGGTCACTGTGCGCTCGAAGCAGGGCGGCCTGGTTGCGATGAACCGCTCGGGAGCCATTGCCGTGCTCGACGATAGGGGTCGTGAGAAGGAGCGCTACCAGATCGTCTACGGCGCGCGCCTCAAGGTGGAAGAAGGTCAGCAGGTCGAGCTCGGACAGGTTCTTGCTGAGTGGGATCCGTACACCTTCGCCATCCTCACCGAGATCGGCGGCACCGTGCAGTTCAAGGACCTGCAGGAAGGCATCACGCTGAACGAAGAAGTGGACGAGGTCACCGGTCTTTCGCGGCTCGTGGTCTCCGAAGCTTCGGATGAGAAGCGCCAGCCTGCGATCATCATCAAGGGAGCCAAGGGCAACAAGCGGTACCTGATGCCCTCACGTGCTCACCTCATGATCCAGGACGGAGACGAGGTCTTCCCCGGCGACATCCTTGCCAAGATCCCGCGCGAAACCACGCGCACCAAGGACATCACCGGTGGTCTGCCCCGCGTCGTCGAGCTCTTCGAAGCCCGCAAGCCGCGTGAAACCGCCATCATCAGCGAAATCGATGGTGTGGTGAAATTCGGCGAAGTCTCCAAGGGTCAGCGCAAGATTTACGTCACCGCCGACAACGGAGAAGAGAAGGAATACTCCGTGCCGCGCGGTATCCACGTCAACGTGCAGGAAGGCGAGCGCCTGAAGGCCGGCGAACCGCTGATGGATGGACCGCTCAACCCGCACGACATTCTTGCCGTGCTTGGCGAGAAGGAACTGCAGGGCTACCTGGTGAACGAAATCCAGGAAGTCTACCGGCTCCAGGGCGTGGCCATCTCCGACAAGCACATCGAAACCATCGTCCGGCAGATGCTTCGCTGGGTGAAGATCGAGGAAGTTGGCGACACCAACTTCCTGCTCGAACAGCAGGTCGATAAGTTCCGCTTCCGCAACGAGAACGAGCGCGCGATCGCCGACGGAGGACGCCCGGCTATTGGCCGTCCGCTCCTGCTCGGCATCACCAAGGCTTCGCTCTCAACCGACAGCTTCATCTCCGCGGCATCCTTCCAGGAGACCACGCGCGTGCTGACCGAGGCGTCCATCAATGGCGCCGTCGATAACCTGCGCGGCCTCAAGGAGAACGTGATCGTCGGCCGTCTCATCCCCGCCGGCACGGGCATGGAGTACTACCGCAACATCCAGCTCTCACCCGAGCTCGAAGAAGCGGCCCAGCGCGTCCAGCAGGAAGTGCAGACTGCCTACGAGGAAGCCGAGCGTGAGCTCGAAATGATGCGTCAGGAAGGCGAAGCCGAAGAGATGGCTGCGTCCGAGTGACCTACGCGGTCGGCGAGCGGCGGCTTCGCCGCATTTGCTGATTAACGATCCTAATTAAAAAGCCCGGCTTCGTGCCGGGCTTTTCTTTTACCCATCGCCATCCTTCATTGTTCTGTAACAGTACGCGGAACATAATTCGGGCCGGAGAGCAGAGAATGAGCAGCCGTCATCTACTTGTATCCAAAGATGATGGCCTCACACTGACGCTGTGCCAAATGCACTAGCCCAAACGAGCTACATCCTTTGGATAGTAGAAACAGTGATTGCCCCAGTTCACTTGGGTGGTACTATTTACGAACTATCAAACAAGGCACAGTAGTTGCCTCCACCTACACAATGCCAGGTATCAGCGGCAACGTGCACTTGAAAGACTGCCTTAAATCGACATGTCTTGGATCAGGAGATAATACATGTCCGAAAAGGCAAGCCTTCCTCGTGCTGCGTGCATTCACGGTTTCTGGCTGGTTCTTTCACTGGCTGGAATGCTTGGTGTTTCTGCCCTACATGCGCAAACAGTCTCGGCTGATTTTGGCAATCGAAGCGGTTCGACGCCAGTCGTGCCGACAGGGATTTTCTCAGCCGGGGGAACTGGCACGGCACCTGTAAACAGCCAATCCACGATCGGCCTGTTCACGGCTGCGGGGATCGATCGAACACGCATTTGGATCGCTCTTGACCAGGTCTACGCGACCTCGACTGCAAATTTTAGTTATCTCGATTATTCGTTACAGACCATAAGCAATGCGGGACTCCATCCGCTCGGGGTGATCTATAACACGCCACCGTCTCTTGGATGGAGTTCCTGTGGCGCGCCGTCCGATTATTGGCAGTGGGGACAAATGGCGGCATCGGTGGTGGCGCATGTCGACCAGAAATTTCCCGGGCTGATGCAGGACTACGAAATATGGAACGAGCCGGAGCTCCAAGGATCGCTGTGCACGGGCAGCGTAACCTCGAACCTCAGTGCCTACGTGTCCATGTTTGCCGCTGCCGGCCAGGCTATGCATACCCAGGCGACAGCGGATGGCCAGGTCATCCACGTCGGTGGCCCGGTGATCTCGCAACTATCGCAAGCGCCTACGTGGATTCCCGCATTGCTCAACAACGGGTCTACCGAGCCGTATGTCGATTTTGTCAGCTTTCACCTATATATTACCGGCCAAAACAATATCGACTCCGGGATGGATTGGTCCCAGCTTTATTCGATCACGCAAGGCAGCAGAGGTGTGGCTTACTTCTATCAGATGATCGAACCCTATGTGAGGGCTGGCTATCAGAGGAATGCTGCTACGACCCCGATCTACATCACCGAATACAATACCAACTGGGCGTATTCAACTGATTGCTGCCGTAACAATCCAACCTATGGTCCTTTGTGGAATAGTCTGGCTATAGCTGATTTTCTGAATGTGGTGTATAGCGGAGCTACAGCCGTTCCAAGCCAGCTGAGCTATTTTGCCGCAGCCGGAAGCTATTTCTGCCTTGTGGGCGAGTGGGACTGGGACATGGACTGCAATTCAGCCCAGCTGACTCCCTACCCTCAGTTTTACGCCCTTGACTTATTCGCTTCACCCCAGTTTCTGAATCTCCAAGCCGGTGGGCACATGGCGGCCTCCGTATCGCCCGCGACAACCACATCTGGATTAGACGCGACTGCCTTTTACACCAATTCAGCAGACAGCGTAGTCATCGTTAACCCCACCGCGAACTACTACGGCACCGTGAATGTGTCGCTAGCGAATTTGGGATTCAGTGCGACAGGCGGGACCCAGTATCTTCTGAATAGTTCTAACGCTCAGATCACAAACCAGTCCGTTGCTCTCACGCCAGTATCAGGAGGCTACTCGGCCCAGGTCGCGGTTCCAGCTTATTCGACAGTCGCTATAGCCGTAGCGTCCGGCCAGAGTGGGAACAGCGGAGGAAGCAGTGGAAGTAGCGGAGGCAGCGGCAGGAGTAGCGGCGGGGGGAGCGGAGCGCCGACGGCGGTTATATCAGTAACGCCGCAATCAGCAGCTTTGGAGATTCTCGCAAACTCATCGCAGAGCACAGGTGGCGGGAGCGCCATCGTGGGCAGGACGATCTTTTTCGGAGATGGAACATGGGCGAGTTGGCAGCCGACGGCCTATCACACTTACGCGGCTCCAGGCCAGTACACCGTCGTCGTAACCATCAAGAATCAGTCGGGGCAGACATCTTCGGCGAGCACCACTGTAAC
>Ga0206881_10188_pt1 | contig 18064 bp, 17 predicted proteins | sample Alteio_BWOrgCont_3_FD_152867 | JGI IMG/M metagenome (GOLD analysis project Ga0206881, IMG submission 152867) | Enriched cells from forest soil in Barre Woods Harvard Forest LTER site, Petersham, Massachusetts, United States -... | ecosystem: Environmental > Terrestrial > Soil > Temperate forest >...
GGCCGACACCTCCAGATGCTTTTCCGGCGCGCCGACGATGGTAAGCGTGCCGTCGGGACGAATCAGGTTGAGGTAAGCGTTGACATCGTGATGGGCAGAGACGGCGTCGAGAATGAAGTCGAAGCTGCCGGCGTGCTTTTGCATCGCGTTCGCATCGCGAGAAACAACGACTTCGTTCGCGCCGAGACGCAACGCATCATCCTTCTTGCCGGGTGAAGTGGTGAAGACGACGACATGAGCACCGAGCGCATGAGCCAGCTTCACTCCCATGTGACCGAGCCCGCCGAGACCGACCACGCCAACTTTCTTACCTGTGGTGACGCCCCAGCGGCGCAACGGCGAATAAGTCGTAATTCCAGCGCAGAGGAGCGGCGCTGCACCGGCGAGATTGAGGTTGGTCGGGACACGCAGCACGAATCGTTCGTCAACCACGATGCTTTCGGAGTAGCCGCCGTAGGTGACGCCGCCAAGATGCTTGTCCGGCGAATTAAAGGTGAGCGTCATGTTCGCGCAGAACTGCTCAAGGCCGGCCTGACAGTGAGGGCAACTACCATCCGAATCCACCATACAACCGACGGCAGCGAGATCGCCCGGCTTGTATTTGGTAACTGCGGTTCCGACCTTGGTCACACGCCCGACAATCTCATGACCCGGGACGATCGGATAAACGGTGGGCATGATGGTGCTCCATTCATTGCGGACTTGATGAACATCGGAATGGCAGATGCCGCAAAAGAGAATTTCAATCTGCACGTCGTGTTCCGTCGGATTACGGCGCTGGATCTTGGTGGAAGCCAGCGGCGAGGTCGCGCTGGCAGCCGAATAAGCTTTGGTCTGATTCATAAGGGATGCCTTTCTTGGTGATTCAAATGTTGACGAGAGCTTACTTCACTTGAACGCGGTTGTCGCAGGGAGTCTTGCTCCATCTGTTGCGGGATTGCTCGAAACTGCGATCCGGCAGAATCCCAAGCTGCCGTTGCTAGGCGTGGGCCTTTTCCTCGAGTTCCTCTTCTGTCGCCTGGGCGATCTCGGCCGGCTTCAGTTCGTGCAACCGGTCCAGTTTTCCGATCTCGGGAAATACAAACGTGGAACCGAGAACGACAAGCAGCGTTCCAATCCCGCCGAAGATGACCGAGGCGACCGCGCCCATCCATCGGGCAGTGAGTCCCGACTCGAGCTCGCCGAGTTCGTTGGAACAGCTGATGAACAGAAAGGTGATGGAGGAGACGCGTCCGCGCATGGCGTCGGGGGTGATCAGCTGCATGACCGTCTGGCGAATGACCACGCTGATGTTGTCGAACATGCCGGTGAGTGCCAGGGCGACCATCGAGAGCCAAAATATTTTGGAAATGCCGAAGAGAATGGTGGCCAGTCCGAACCCGGCAACGCCAAGCAGCATGACACGTCCGGCCTTTCGCCAAGGCGGCAGGTGAGCGGTCAGAAGGGCCATAGCGACCGCGCCGAGAGACGGTGCCGCCCGGAGCAGGCCGTAGCCCTCGGGACCGGCCTTCAGCAGGTCGTTGGCAAAAATAGGCAGTAGGGCCGTCGCCCCGCCAAGCAAGACCGCGAAGAGATCGAGGCAAAAGAGTCCCAGGAGAATTCGGGTGCCGAAGACAAAGCGCACGCCGCTGAGCAACGAGTCGAGCGTGATGGGAGCCTTTCTGGTCTTGGGCGTTACGGGCGTGGTCAGCGAAAAAGTCAGGAAGGCGAGACCGGCACAGAAGATATTGACGACGTACGAAGTGGCGGGCCCGGCGGAGGCCACAATCAGGCCACCGAGGACCGGGCCGATCATGGCCGAGAGCTGGAAGATGGTGCTGTTCCACGTCATGGCGTTGGGCAGCGCCTCGCGTGGCAACAGCGTGGGGAAAAGTGAGGTGATGGCCGGAACCGAAAAGGCCCGGCCGCAGGCCGCAAGACAAAGGACAAGGTAGTAGTACCCCACCGGAGCGTGCAGGCGGGAAAGAAGGAGGAGGCACATCGCGCAGAAGGCGAAAAGCAACTGCGTCGTCAGGACAATCGTTTTGCGGTTGAGGCGATCCGCGGTTTGACCGCCCGGCAACGCCAGAACAATCATGGGCAAGACCTGGACGAGGCCGATTAGTCCAAGCGCAAGGGCGGCATCCTTCGTGTTGGCGCTCAACCGCTGATAAATCTCCCAACTCACCGCCACCGTTTGCATCTGCATCGCCAGCGTGAAAAAACTGCGCCCGAGAACGAAGTAGCGGTAATTGGAATAGCGCAGCGCGGCGTAGGGATCAGGCTTGGGCGAAGGCATGAGTCGAAGCGGTCAAGATAGCATAAGTCTCGGCAGAATGTTTCCCCGGCGAGGACGATTTCACCGTTGTTGGCGATAATCGCTGGGAGAAAGACCCGTTTCAGCGGCCGTATCCACCGAGGATATGCATAATTCCAACAGCACGGCATTGCAAGCCGAGGCGGCTTACGAAGCAGCGGTCGCGGCGCGGGATCAGGCCATGCTGAATCGCGCCGCCCTGCGCGCCATCGGTTACACCAAAGACACCCCGAATCCTCCCGGTGGTGAAATTCAGCGCGACAAGGCCGGCAACCCGACGGGGCTGCTCATCGCTCGCCCCAACGCCATGCTTCTCTACGCGGCCCTGGCCAAAGTACCAAAGTTGCCGCCCGAATACCAAATCAACTCCACACGGCAGTTCATGCGGGAGCTCTGAATGTTCTCAAAACTATGAGGTGAGTAACTCGCTGAGGGCGGGGCGCAGAGGTGAAAAACCCCTTTGGACGGGACGCTGGATTTGTGAGCGCCGGTTTTCCCTTGGCTAGCGACCAAGGAGGCCCTTTCGCACGAGAGGCGCTACTTTATCACCGAGAAGTTCTATGGCGTGTAAGGCCTTGGCATGGGGAAGCGTACCGGGACTCATGGCACGCCGAAAACCAGCGAAGAAATCCAGGCATGGTCCACGGGAATTGAAGGCTACCGCCCTTACGACAATCCAGAAAAGAAGGATTGGTTCGTCGGCGAATGCTCGAAGCTGGGGCTAAAGCCGGAAGCTTCGACGCTCGTCGACTACCTCGAAGCGGATGATCTCGCCAGTTTCAAAAACTAACCCGATGGTGAAAGGGTGGTCGATTCGTCGCCACCCTTTCTTCGGTCTTTCCTCCTCATTCAAACCCTCAGCAAATATCCCTATGAAAATCGCATCTTGGATTGTTCAATGAATCGACGCCGGTAACACATATAGGCCGTCCGGCCGATGTCGTTGGCGTAAGCCGCGCTGAAGGTGGCACCCGTCACCACCCCCGTGACCGGTAAACATTGCAAGGCCCGGCGTTGCAACAAATCGAAGGCCAGCGATTTCGCATATTCCTCGGTCGTCATGAGATATTTGAACCGGGCGGCTATTTCTTTGCCGCGACCCGGGGAGTTTTTTCGGGCGACGGCCTGCGCCAGGCTCTGCTCGATCTCTTTGAGGCTCCGGACGATTTCTGCTCTCGCTTCGCTCTTGTTGGACGAGACAAGCCGCAGTACATGAAGCGCATAATCGCTTTCCAGGGGATCGGTGGGCCCGTAGCCATAGCAAAGCGCAATCGTTCTGATCTCGCGGATGGTAATCGACAAGGTGAACGAGATGTCGGCCACAATCCCAGCGAAGCCGATCACTCCCGCAGCGGATCCCTGGGCGGCGGCGTAGGCACAATGGCTGTTCCAAAATTCTTTGGCCAGAGCATCGCACGCCCTTAACCGTAGTCCCAAAGCCTTTTTGCGGCCCAGGCACTCGATCCTTTTCCTGCTGAGGGCCTGGCTGTCCACGCTGAACTTCACCGAATGGGCCGCCAAACGCAGCGATTTTTCGACCATCTCAGTAGCCGTTTCCTGCAGGGATTTGGGGACCAGACTCACCGTCAGTCTGGCCGCCGGATCGAGGGCGAAATCGCCAAGCCGGGCCAAGCAGCCGCGTTTGCGACTTTCCCATGCGGCGATCTCCTGTCTGGCTTTTTTCAGATAGGCTTCGGAGGTGTTATTGGAAATTGCGCCCATAAAGACACCTTACCACGCTCCCTAACACCTTCATTACCCAGGTATCGCTTCCGAAACACAAGCTTCATTCAGACGTGGACAAAAACCTTTTCCTTTGGATAACGCACCTTGGTGGCCTGGGCATATTTGTCCGACGAGGCGCGATAATGTGTCGTCCGCCATGCCAATCTCCGATTACTAAAAAAACGTCGCACAGGTTCAAGCGCTTGCAAGCCGCCGTACATTGCCAGAGCGCCTACATCGCGAGAAATGCCAAGGTTGGAAAGGAGAACTTTTTTTCCAATCAGGACTTCAACCAGCCCTCATTGGCAATACTAATGGCAACCAACAGAATGCTGGCTATGAGCTCGCGGGGAATATGCGCTGGTTCGGCGTAATTCGTGCCGCCAGGCTTGGAGATTGCCTGGCGGGCTTCTGCCAAGCTAACGGATATGTCCCGAGCCAATTCTGTAGCGAGCGCTACTCCAGCGGCAGGGTCTGTGGTTTTGAGAGACTGAATTTTGGTGGAGGTTTTCATGAGTAGTTTGTTTTATTCGAAGCGATCCAAGTTCATCACCTTGTTCCAGACTGCGACAAAATCGTGGACGAACTTCTTTTCCCCATCGGAGCTGCCGTAGACTTCCACCAGGGCGCGCAAGATGGAATTGGAACCGAAGACCAGGTCAACCTGCGTGCCGGTCCACTTAATCGTCCCCGTTTTGCGATCTCTGCCTTCCAGGACAGCCGCGTCCTTCGAGGACTGGTTCCACGCCGTGGTCATATCGAGCAGGTTGGTGAAGAAGTCGTTGGTTAGCGCCTCTGGCCGTTTGGTGAAAACCCCGTGCTGTGTCCCCCCGAAGTTAGTTTTCAGGACACGCAGGCCGCCGATGAGCGCCGTCATTTCAGGTGCCGTCAGGGTGAGCAATTGCGCCTTGTCAATCAGCAGTGCCTCGGCCGGTACCGTGTATTTGCCCTTGAGGTAATTGCGGAAGCCGTCCGCGATGGGCTCAAGCACGGCAAAGGACTCAACGTCGGTCTGCTCCTGGGAGGCATCCATGCGTCCTGGAGCAAAGGTAACCGTGACTTCATGGCCGGCGTTTTTCGCCGCCTTCTCCACGCCTGTGCATCCAGCCAGCACGATCAGGTCCGCCAGCGATACCTTCTTGCCTTCGCTCGCTGCGCCGTTGAAAGCGCTCTGGATGCCTTCGAGGGTCTTGAGCACCTTAGCCAATTGTTCGGGCTGATTTACTTTCCAATCCTTCTGCGGGGCCAAACGAATGCGGGCACCGTTCGCCCCACCGCGCTTATCGGAGCCGCGAAACGTCGATGCCGACGCCCAAGCGGTGGAAACCAGTTCTGATACAGTCAGGCCGGAAGCCAGGATATTGCCCTTCAGCGAGGCAATGTCCTGCGCGTTGATCAAGGGATGATTGAGCTTGGGGATGGGGTCCTGCCAGATGAGTTCCTCGGTAGGAACATCCGGGCCGAGATAACGGGCGCGCGGACCCATGTCGCGATGCGTCAGCTTGAACCACGCCCGCGCGAACGCGTCAGCAAACTGATCGGGATTGTCCCTAAAACGCCGCGAGATTTTTTCGTAAGCAGGGTCGAAGCGTAGCGCGAGGTCGGTGGTCAGCATGGAAGGCGCGATCCTCTTCGACGAGTCATGCGCATGCGGCACAGTGCCAGCCCCTGCGTCGTTCTTCGGCTTCCACTGATGCGCTCCGGCCGGGCTCTTCGTCAGTTCCCATTCATAACCAAATAAATTCTGGAAGAAGTCGTTGCTCCACTTCGTCGGCGTGGAGGTCCACGTAACTTCCAAGCCGCTTGTGATCGTGTCAGAGCCTTTGCCGGAGCCAAAACTGTTCTTCCAGCCGAAGCCCTGCTCCTCAAGGCCAGCTGCTTCCGGCTCGTGCGCCACATGAGTCGTCGGACCGGCACCGTGGGTTTTGCCAAAGCTATGGCCCCCAGCGATGAGCGCCACCGTCTCTTCGTCGTTCATCGCCATGCGGCCGAAAGTGTCGCGGATGTCCTTCGCCGCTAGAAGCGGATCGGGGTTGCCGTCCGGGCCTTCCGGGTTGACGTAGATCAGGCCCATTTGCGCTGCGCCCAGCGTGTTCTCCAGGTTGCGCCCGTGAATGTCTCCATCCGCCGGTTCGTCAGCCACGAGCACCGCTTCCTTATCGATGCCGAGGGAACCGTGGGAGTAGCGCTTGTCGCCACCCAGCCACTTATCCTCTCTGCCCCAATAGACGTCCAGGTCCGGCTCCCAGACGTCCTCACGGCCGCCGCCAAACCCGAAAGTTTTGAATCCCATCGTTTCCAGAGCAACGTTCCCGGTCAGGATCATCAGGTCAGCCCAGGAAATCTTCCGGCCATACTTCTGCTTGATCGGCCATAGGAGGCGGCGTGCCTTGTCCAGGCTGACGTTGTCCGGCCAACTGTTTAGCGGCGCGAAGCGTTGCTGACCCCGTCCGCCACCACCACGACCGTCGCCGGTGCGGTAAGTGCCCGCGCTATGCCAGGCCATCCGAATGAACAAAGGGCCATAGTGACCGAAGTCAGCCGGCCACCAGTCCTGCGAGTCGGTCATCAAGGCTGCGAGGTCCTTCTTCAATGCCGCCAGATCGAGGCTCTTGAATTCTTCCGCGTAATTGAAGTCCCCGCCCATAGGATTGGTCTTGGCAGAATGCTGGCTTAGAAGTTCGACTTTCAGCTGTTTGGGCCACCATTCACGGTTGGTCGTGCCGCCTCCGGCAGTTTGATGGAAAGGACACTTGGATTCGTTTGACATGGGTTTCTCCTTGGGACAGTTCGTTAGTTTGCGCGACGTTGGAGCAACGGTAATTATAGTTGAAATACTTTGTTTTCATCGTGACCATAGATGTTGTCTATGGAACTTCACCAGCTTCGCTATCTCTTAGCCGTGGCCGACAACCGCGGCTTCACGGCGGCGGCTGAACTCTGTCATGTCAGCCAGCCGACACTAAGTCATCAGATCAAGAAACTGGAGGAGGAAGTCGGCGAGCCACTGCTGCAGAGACGAAGAAAGGGCGCATATCTCACTCCGTTGGGCGAACGGGTCTATCGGCACGCTCAGGACATTCTCAAAAATGTCGAATCGGTCCAGCAGGCCGCCTTCTCCTTTTCGCATAACGTCCAAGGGCTTCTAAAGATCGGAGTGATCCCGACAATAGCCCCTTATCTTTTACCGGGCTTGCTGCGTCTCGCACAGAAACGCCATCCAGGAATTAACTTTCAGATAACGGAAGAGCCGACCGAGCATCTGCTCTCATCTCTCGGCACCGGTGCGCTGGACCTCGCCATACTAAGTACACCTATCGCAAACGACCATGTGCGAACTCAGGACCTATTTGAGGACGAGTTCCTGCTGGCCGTGCCCGAGAATCACTCGCTCCTCAAATCTCGCGACATTTCACTGCGCCGCTTACGGGAGTTGCCCATGATTCTGATGAACGACGCCCACTGCCTGCGGGGGCAAACCATTTCGTTCTGTCACCGTTCGGGCTTTGCTCCCAAAGTATTCATTCAGAGTTCCCAACTCGATACTGTCTTGGCCATGGTCGAGACAGGACAGGGGATATCCCTGATTCCTGCGATGGCACGTAAATCATTCCGTCATCGCAAAGTCATCTTCCGCTCTCTGCACCCCGAGAAGCTCTCTCGCAAAATCAGTCTCGCCTGGTCGAAACAGGTCGCACCCAGTCGATCTTTCAATGCGTTCATCGAGCTTTGCAGGCTCAAGGGTAAATAGATACCTTGCGAGTCTGGACCGCCGATAATGACGCCTGGGGCCAGACGAGCAGCGATTTATCGATCCAAATCCATCAGCAACTCGTGCAAAGCAAGATCGTCCTTGGATAAAACCATCATGGCATCTAATCACTTTAAATATGCCCAGATTTGCGTAAAACGGTACAAACGATGCGCTTAACAAGACTCATCCTGTTTTCTCTCCTTGCTGCTTTGGGTTTGGCGGGTTGTTCCCGAAATCCAAGCCTGGAAATTTCGGGTTCATTTTTCCCGGCATGGATGCTTTCGATTTTCATCGGGCTGGTCGCTACGCTCGTCGCGAAGAGAATTTTTCTGTCCACGCGTCTTGATCCTCACATGACACCGCATCTGCTCGTCTATGGAGCTTTAATGCTCGGTTTCACACTTCTCACCTGGTTGCTTCTTTACTGGTAATTGACATGGATACTCCCACCCCATCGAAGCAGAAGGAAAGCCCGCCGGATTGCTCGAGCTTGGGCCGCAAGATAAAGTGGGCCATCCTTCTTTCCGCCCTCGTTCTCTCCGTCACGGTTTATTATTTCCACGAGAACTATCCCCGCACGGATGATGCGTCCGTTGTCGCCAATATCGTTGGTATTGCTCCCCGGGTCAGCGGTCCGATTGTTCGCATCGCTGTAACCGATAATCAATTCGTCAAAGCAGGTGATTTGCTTTTCGAGATCGATCCTGTTCCGTACCAGGATGAGGTAGATCGGACGGCTGCTCTGAAAATACAAATGAGGGCCACACTCAGCCGCCTTCAGGCTCTTCTTCCATCGAATGCCGTTACAAAGGAACAGGTGGACGAGGCGCTTGCATCGGACAAAGGTGCCGATGCGGCTCTTTCCACGGCGAAATATAACCTCGATGGTTGCAAAGTCGTCGCGCCCTTCGACGGCTTCATTACAAACCTAAATATCTCGAACGGAGCTTATGCCCATGCAGCCGGTGAAGTGATTACGATGGTCGACGTTAGCAACTGGTACGTCATTGCTAACTTTCGCGAAAGTGCTTTGCGTCATATCGAATCAGGTATGACGGCCGATGTGTATATAATGACGAAACCCGACGTCAAATATCATGGAGTCATCGAAGGCATCGGACGTGGGGTTGTCCCCGAAGAGGAACCGCAGTTGTCCGGACTCCCCAACGTCGCCCGTGAACTTAACTGGGTGCGACTGGCCCAGCGTTTTCCCGTGCGTATTCGGCTAAATATTCCACCCGACGACGAAAGCCTGCGGGTGGGTGCTTCGGCTATTGTCACCATCACTGGCCATGGCCCAGCCCAATGAACTCCTCAGGGAAGGGCTACAACCCTCACTTGCCGCAGGTCCGCCCGATTTTTTTTCGGAGATTCGAGAGTTTTGGAATTTTCTTCGGGAAGAATTAAAACCCTTCCCCGGGCGTGGACATGCCGTAGTCCGGTTGGTAGTCAGCGCCGTAGCCGCTCTACTAATCACCCAAACGTTGCGCATCCCGGAACCGGACATTTCTGCTTACCTTATTTTCTTCATCGTAAATGAAGACGGCGTGAGCTCTGTCAAACTGGGTTTGCTGGCGATGGTTGGACTTACCATTGCTTTGATTTCGGCCATGGGAGTGACCATTTGCTTTATGGATGCGCCGTGGTTTCGGCTGCCGGCCACATTTCTTCTGATTGGCGTAGCGGTCTGGCTTTCGCGGACATTCGTCATTTTCGTGATGGGCAGGCTGATGGCTGTGATCCTCACGCTCTATCTCTCCATGGCGGATACAATTTTCGACCCCGAGTCGCTGACGGAATCGACGCTTTGGCTTTGGTCCATTGTGGGCGTGTCCGTAGGTGTCTCCGCCGTAGTAAGCGTTCTCCTTGAACCCCGGCCCGATCTTTTGCTGCGAGCGCAAATGGCGGCGTGTCTGGCCTCGGCGCGCGATTCGCTTGAAGCCCTGGCTTTAGGTCGTGCTGGGCAACAGGCAGAAGCCAAAGCCTTGCGTCGCCAGGTTTACGCCGCCCCTTTGCGAATGCGTCAGCTTCTTGGCAGGTGGTGTCAGCAGGCATGGCCTGCGCCACAAGACGAGGTTGATTGGGACCTGGGCATTTTCATCGTTGAGCGGGTGCTGGCCATATCTGCGGCTTTGGCAGCATCAGGAACTGCCGTGATCGACGAAATGACTCGGGCGACTGTGACCTATTTGGCCCTGACTGTTGACACATTGAAGCGCGCCGTCGAGGAGCGGAATCGTGGTGCCATCCAATCGCTCGAGATTCCATCGGTGGATGAATTGCCTGAATCAATTGTAAAGGCGGGCATCGTGGAGCTGGCCTCAACTCTCGTCGAATGCCGTTTTGTACTGGTTCCCGTAACCATGCCCAAGGAGTCCGCTCCGGCAGTAAAGGCTCCGCCGCTGAAGCCTTGGGCCCTGGTTCCCGATGCCTTGACTAACACTGGTTACTCGCACTTCGCCATCAAAACGACCGTGGCCATCCTTGCCTGTGAGATCTTCATGAATGCTGTGGACTGGCCGGGAATTCATACCTGCTTGGCCACCTGCGTAGTTACGGCCCTGGCGACAGTGGGAGCTCAACGCCAGAAACAGTTGCTGCGACTGACTGGAGTCTGCGTGGGCGGGCTAATGGGACTGGCGTCCGTGATCTATCTCGTTCCGCAAATAGATACCATTGTCGGATTGACGCTCTTGGTGGCAGCCGGCACGGCTTGTTGTGCCTGGGTTGCCGCCGGAAGCGCCCGGTCTTCGTATGCCGGATTTCAAATGGCTCTGGCCTTTTACATCGTGCTGCTACCCGGCTTCGCGACAAGCATCGATCTGACCGGGATTCGTGACCGCTTCGTCGGCATTCTTGTCGGCGTCACCGCCATGTGGATTTTCTTTGATCACATGTGGCACACGTCCTCACGACGGCAGCTGGTCGATAAGCTGATCGAGATACTCAGTCTCATGGCGAAGGCTCCGACGATTATTTCTCCTGCCATGCCTTCCGCCGAAGCCGAAAAGGAGGCTACTTCATATCGTCGTGAAATATACAATGAACTTGCAGCGGGCAGGCTCTTCCTTGATGAAACAAAAATCGAGCTGACCATCACTATCCAACCAAAGACCGTAACCGGCAAACAACTGGAAGCCGTGGCCACCGAAGTGAGTTTTGCTGCCTTCCTGCTTTTGGCGTTAAACCAAAAAAAGCTGCGGGCTCTCACGTCAGGGCGGCTGGATTCCATCCAGCCCGTGCTACAGCAAGCGGATGAGGCTCTAGCTCAAAGCTTCACCGATCTGGCCAATGCCTTTCATCAATTTCAAGAAAGGCTGTTGATGTCGAAGGATGAGGAAGTAGTTGCGATATCCTTTCCCCATCCCGATCTAGATCTAACCCAGTTGCCCGGATTAGACCCGCTTGGGCTCGATCTGCGATCCGTCTACGAGTCGCTACAGGTGAGTATCAGAAGGATTTCAGACCTGAACTGGATCGTGCGGAGCCTTCCCTAGGGTTTGATCGCTTGTAACGATCCATGCTCGCGTTGCTCCAAAATGCATTGACCAGGGACAAGATCGGTTTCGCGATCAGGACTTGGTTGACCGCAATGCTGGCCCTCTATGTCTCCTTCGTTTTCCAGCTAGAATCGCCCTATTGGACGTTACTTGCCGTGTGGATTCTAGCTCAACCCACACCGGGCATGATGCTTTCCAAAAGCCTCTACTTTTCTCTTGGCACCGTGGTCGGAGCGGTTCTGGGGATCGTGCTCATTGCCCTCTTCGTGCAAACGCCTGAACTGTTTATCTTGGCCCTGGCTCTGCTCGTCGCCGCCAGCACCGTTGCCTCAAATATCCTTACCAACTTTCGTGCCTATGGGGCCGTGCTCGTCGGCTATACCGCCGGCATAGTCGCGGCCGGGGCGATTAATACGCCGGACCAGGTTTTCTTCATTGGAATGGCGAGAGCGGCGGCCATTCTGACCGGAGCTGGTTGCACCATGTTTGTAAACTGTATCTTCGCGCCACAACGGTCTGAGACCATGACCCGGGAGAAGTTGCGAACTGTACTCAAGGATGCCGCACGACGCGCGGTTTATTCGTGGAAGGCAGACAACACCATGCGACTCCAGATCGGAAGAACATTGATCTTCGATTTGATCGCGCTCAATACACTGATTGAATATGCCGCCGCTGAATCCCCAACTTTTCGCCTTCAGGCCAATCAGGCGAGGAGCCTGCTCGCCCATATCTTCAGTCTCATTTCCGCACGTCGTGCACTTGATGCGCATCTCATCCGTTGTGGGTGGCCCAAGCATGCAGGCCTCGAGATTTTTCACTCCGTTATTATTGATTTTCTCAACGAAATGCCTGAGCGATTGGATCACGGGTCAATTGACGAATTGATCGCCGGTTTTGATGAGGTGCATCAGCAATTGAAGCTCCTGCAGCCGGAAGAAGAGATCGGGTCATCGGAGGAACTCGTTTCCAGGCGGTTCGTGATCGATTGTATGGACGATCTTTTGAACCACTTGGAGGGAGCACTGAAAGATTGGCGCGATATTCTGCACGGAAAATGGAAGGACAGACCGAGCTTGTGGTTGAACTTTCATCGAGATCTTAGAGCCGCTTGGATTAATGGATTACGCGCCTTCGTCGCCGTCTGCGCCATGGGGGCATTTTGGATCGCCAGCGCTTGGGATCACGGGACCCTGGCTCTCGTATTCGTCGCGGTCTTGTTGAGTTTGTTTTCGGCTCAGCCACACCCGGACAAGATTGGTTGGAATTTCCTTAAGGCTGGCACTCTCGCCGCGATTTTCGGGTTGATCTGCAAATTCTTCGTTTTGTCGTCCGGCTCGGGGTTTGAGTTCTTAACGGCGGCTTTGGGGCTGTTCTTCGTTCCCCTGGCGCTCGTTATGGCAAATCCCTCCATGGCAGCGCCTTCCCTCAGCTTTGCGTTCGTATTCTGTTATGTGGTTCGCCCGGATAATCAGATGACTTATGATTTAACCGATTCATTGAACACGGCGCTGGCGGTTCTAATCGGCGTCCTATTTGGCACGCTCTCTTATACGCTTCTATTTCCACCAAATCCAAAGGCAGCGCGCCGCTACGTCACCTATCGAGTCCGGCGTGGACTCGAAGATATAGCCCGGTTGAACCCGATTCCACCTTTTTGCTTTTGGGAAACCCGGATGTATGACCGAGTCATTCGACTTTACGATCCTGAGAATCCGTCTGGAACCACCACGGACGAGTGGCTCGAAGCTGGCTTGGGAGCCATCACGCTTGGCAATGAGCTCTTACGACTCCGGCATTGGTCGGAAACCGAGAAGAATTCCGACGAGCTTCAAACCACGTTAAAAGACGTCGTCGACGCATTCAGCAGCTTTTTCTCAAATCCGCAACTCGCCGTCACAAAAGTAAAAGATCGCATCCAGAAAATGGCACGGCTTGACCCGGGATCTGGAAATCAGGAGCGCCGAACCTGGGCGCGCATTCTTGGGGCATTGGAGGAAATTGACGTCTACGTCGCCCACCATCCTCGGCTCATAAAGATCGATTCCGATCCTCACCTTTTGAATGTCGGCCTGTTTCGGAACCATCCGCGCTTGCCTTAGTTGCGCTGCATTTCCGCTGCCTTATATGTCCACAACGACAACCAAGCCCCACCGCCAGAGGCATGGCCTCAGGACACGCTCTCAGCCGGAACGATGTAACAGGAATTGATTTTTAATAAATTCGTTGCACCCTTGGCGCGCCTGATACGACATCTGCGCCGCTACATCGAAATACTGTTCGGTGTCGGAACCAAGCAGGCAAAAGATGCAACAGATGGAGACTCAAAATGAGAAAAATCAGGATCATGGAACATGTCTCGCTGGACGGCGTGATCTCGCCGCCCGGCGACAGCGACTTCGCTCAAGGCGGATGGTCGGCACCGTATCGAACTCCGGCTGGGGCAACGGCCCTCGCCGAGGCACAGGGCACGAGCTTCGACCTGCTGCTTGGCCGCCGCACCTACGATCTCTGGTCCGCTTACTGGCCGACGGTGAAGGGCAGTCCGTTTGCTGACGGTCTGAACGCCGCGACGAAATATGTCGCGACTCACAGGCCAGAGAGCCTCGGATGGGGTCCGGTCGGGGACCTGGGCACGGATGTCATGGCGGGTGTTCGCCGCATCAAGTCAACGGACGGCCCTGACCTGATCGTCTGGGGAAGTTCGACGCTGACGTTCGTGTTGCTCGATCAGGGACTGGTGGACGAGGTTGTGCTGATCGTCTACCCGGTCTTGTTGGGCCGGGGCAAACGCTTCTTTTCAGACAGCGCCGACCCGCGCGAACTCGCCCTCGTCAGCACGAAGGCGACGCCCACAGGCGTGCTCATCAACACGTATCGACACGTTGGATCGCCGTCGGTGAAAGCTCACTCTAGTAATAGAGATGAGCGGGTGACGAGACTCGAATTTGTCACCCCTTACCTCTGAAAACCACGGTTTTCGGCCTTTTGCTGCCAACCTGCTGCCAAGAAAAAGTTAGCCTGATTTTTCAGCTAAAATCTTTTCGATGGCAAGACGGGCATACGCAATACGACTACCCAGAGTTTACAAGGCCAAGGCGAGGTCTTGGCCGGATGGTCGTGCCCGCTTCCATTGGGTGGTGGACCTGCGACGCTGCGGCAAAGGCAGCCGCCTGTTCTTCGACACGGAGGAAGAGGCGAGGATGACGGCGAAAATCGAGGCCAACAAGCTCATGAATGAGGGCCTGCGCGCTTCTCAAGTAGAGCCCGGGTTGCGAGAGGAGGCTATTCGCTGCCAAGAGCTCCTGGAGGGGTGCGGCGTAAGCCTGACCGATGCCGTTGGATTTTACCTTAAGAACGCTCCTCGAAAAGGGTCCAAAACTCTCCAGGAGGCGGTCGAATTGTTCCTGGCGAGCCGAGTTAAGAAGGTAAATCGTGACCGTTCGGTGGCCACATACAAAAGCCACCTGGAAGCCCTCATCACGGGGCTTATGTGCGGACACCCCCTCATCCATGAGGTCACGACTCAAAAAATCGAAAAATACTTCGAAGGAAAGAAATTGGCTCCCAAGACCATTAATAACCATTTGGGCACCCTGAAGACGTTTTTCGAATTCTGCCTCAAGCACGAGTGGTGTGCCCAAAACCCAGCCGAACCGCTGGAAAAAGCGAAGATTGATCGTAAGACAGTGGGTGTTTTTACCCCTGCCGAGGCCCGCAAACTTCTGAACGCCGCCGCGACACGATACGCTGATACCCTTGCGGTCATGGCCATTGGCCTCCTCTCGGGCGTGCGATCGTCCGAATTAATGTTGCTGGAGGTTCACATGATCAAGCTTGCCCAACGAATCATCGACATCCCTGCCGAAATCAGCAAAACGAGAAAGCGGAGACTTGTTCCGATTTCGAAAAACCTTCTCGCTTGGCTGAAGCTAGCTCCATTGCCAACGCAAGGAAGGGTCTTCCAACGCCCAAAGAATGACTTTTACGACAACTACGTCGCCATACGTGCGGCCGCAGGCGTCGCCAAGAAGGAGAACGGCATGAGGCATTCGTTCGCCACCTACCACCTGGCGATGTATTCGAATGTCCACGAGACTTCTCGGGCCTGCGGCCATTCAGTCCAAATCCTGTTACGAGATTACGATGCCGTCGCCACGAAGGCCGAGGGGAAGGACTATTGGGCAATATGGCCTCAAAATGGAAGCAAGGTCGTCTCCATCGCGGCCTAATAACGGATATGCTCGATCCAGCACCAAATTCGACAGCTGTCGAATTTGACCGTTGCCGCAGGGAGAGGACCTCCTTCTTATAATAGCGACAGCCACCACACCGACGAGCCCACATCGGAGTTCCAAGCTTCTTACGCAGGTGGTTTTCTTAATCTCCCGCTATGCGGGCTCTTCGACGAATCAAGAGCTGGTGATTGTGCCGATTTTGCATTCGACACCAGATCAAAGAGGTCGCTGAGAGCAGCCTCACAGTCATTGAGCTTATCTGTCGCGTTCTTAGCCGCCCGCTTATTTCGTCAATCGACCAGATATCACGCCAAATGGCGTCTGCTCTCGTTCAAGGCCAATTCCACCTTGCTCCAGATCGCCTTTGTGAACGGCTCAGACAGGCCCGCTTCCTTTAGATAGCTTCGCCCTCGTGCCACGACATCGATGACCTGGTGGCAAATATCGCGCGCGACTGACTTGGACAAGCCAGCGCGTTCTCCCAACCGCAACAGGTCCTTGCCGGTAATGTCGATGACTTTTCCTCCTACCGGCATTGCGCGGGCCGCCACAGCTGCAATGTCGGGATTGGGAGCATCCGCGAAGGTCAAATCGTAGGCCGGTGACAGCCTCCAAGCCCCCTCTTCGTACAGAAATGAATGATTTTTTCCATGATCGTCGGCGTTGTGGCTGGCGACATTGAACACCATCCGGCGAAACGCCTCCTTCACCTGGTCCATGTCTCCCGTCAACTGATGAGTAACCGACAGAAGGTTGCGATAATCGAGGGTCTGCTCGCCGGCGGGGATTCCCGTGAGGGCAGATAAGGTCTGCATGTGGATCCGCCGCCCGCCTCGCCAGTCAAACCGCTCGATGGCAAAATGCTGGGTGTCCCCCGCCGCGATCAAGCTGCACTCCGGCACCTCGATGCCGGCGTCACGCGCCATCCGGCTGTAGGCGAGCTCCACCTCGGGGAAATTGAGCAGATCGTCCCTTTCGGCCTCTGTCACGCCGAACTTGATGATCCACCGCCTAAATGAAGCAGGCAGACGGGGGTCATCCTGATAGAAGAGTTCCGTCGCGGGGTCTTGCGCGCAGAGGGCCTTGGGGAAACTCCCCCCCCACCGTACGCGCCGCATTTTTGGCCGCCTCGATATACTCAGCCGGCACCTTCCCTTGGGAACTTCGGGCCAGTTTCTCCTGACTGCGCAGATTGAACTCCCGCAGAACCTGATCGGGGAACGCCCCGAGCGCGGGCCTATAGCACAAGGCACCCATGCCTGTTTCGCCCACGTAGGCCAAACGCTCCAAGGGTGTAGACCGATAACCCAGCCCCATCTTTTCCGTGAACCATTGGTTCATGACCGTACGGCCGAAACGATCCGGCAAAGAATCCGCGAAGAGAGGAGGAAGGTAATCGAAGGTCGGCAGATTCCCTCGAATCGGCTCGTTGCCGAGCCGCATGAGAAGTGGCGATAATTCGATTCCGCTGCGAACAAAGTCAGTGTCGTACTGAAACAGCGTTTCGGTGCCCGTCCCCGCCAATTCACCGACCTTCTCGTCGTGATAAAAAACGCCAATACGTCCACTCATGATTTTTTCCGGCTCAAGCGCGCCCGCAGTCGGGTCTGGTGCTTTTGCTCAAAGTCATCGAGGGAGCGGTAGGCCGATTTTTCGGGCAGTACATTCAGCAGGTCGTTCTGGTGACCGAACACGAAAAGCATCTTGACCAGTTTATCCAGCGCCACCTGACCGGTGGCCTCGAACATCTGGTAGGCCCTGAGCGACAGGCCGACCCGATGCGCCATCTCCTTTTGGGGAAGGTTGCGCATCAGCCGCTCTTTCTTTACTCGCTCCGCAATCAATTGTAAATAGTCGCCCGCCTGCATAACGCGCATCATAATGCGTGTATAACTTTTTAAATCAATATAAAACGCAATAAAATGCGCTTAATCAGAGACGCGCTAGCTCCGTGTCTTTGCTCGCAGTCGAACCAGAAGTGGAGGGATCGAGACCTTGAGCATCTCCTCCATTGTTACCGTACACGGTCTAGCCCTGAACTCGCGACAAAAGATCAACCGCACCAAGAGCCCGAAAAGCTAGCCCCAAAAATCTGCGATAATCAGCCGTGGTCGATCGCATCCAGAGCAATGACGCAACGGATTAACCGCTCGGCCCGCAAACAAACATGAAACCCAAAGGAAACAAAATCAAACTCCCTGACTACGTCCAGCGTAAGTGCATCGACCTTGCGCCCTGGCGTAGTGCCGCGGGCCTCGATGGTCCCGTCCTTCCCGACGAGATAACCCAACTCGAGAACGAGGTTGCTGAAGCCCTCGAGAAAGTCCTCAGCAAGGACAACCAGCTCAAGATTCGCGAATTAGCGATCAAGAACTCCCTCAAGACTGCAAAAGATCATCGCAAGGCCGCAAGAGAAGCCGCTGCCAAGGAGGCAGCAGCCAAACGCCAAAACGAAGCCGATGCAGTCACCTCAAAAGAAACGCCGCCCAGTAATGCGGTGACCGCCGAAGGGTCATCACCTACGGCAGCAGCAGGGCTGCCCCCGGCCACC
>Ga0206881_10189_pt1 | contig 18024 bp, 18 predicted proteins | sample Alteio_BWOrgCont_3_FD_152867 | JGI IMG/M metagenome (GOLD analysis project Ga0206881, IMG submission 152867) | Enriched cells from forest soil in Barre Woods Harvard Forest LTER site, Petersham, Massachusetts, United States -... | ecosystem: Environmental > Terrestrial > Soil > Temperate forest >...
AGAGATGCAGGGCGCTGCTCCCGACTCTCGTTTGTTATATCGAGAAATCAGAGCGGGAACTTTTGGCCCGGATTTGCAGTTTTGGCTTGGAATCTCGCTGCCAGAGAACCGTTTGATGAACAAAAAAGAATTTAAGGCATCATGGACAAGGCCAAAGGTGGTATGAAGGAAGCCGCGGGCAACGTGACGGGGGGGGGCGATCGCTCGCGCGCGGAATGTGCCGCTGACCAGGCGAAAGGGGTGGTAAAGGATGCAGCGGGCAACGCCGCGAACGCAGACTCCATAGCCACGCCATTCGACGCATTTCATGACGCGTCCAAGCACTAACACGGCAGTGGCCACCTCAAAGCGCGCAGTAACGAGATTCTGGCGCACTACTCTTACGTGCATCTCATAATAAGATAATATAAGAGGAAATCTCCATGCGGTCTGTGGTTCTGATCGGTGTTCTCCTCGTCGTGATCGGCACCGCGGCATTGCTGTTCGGACGTTTTGGCTATTCCGATACAAATCCTGTGCTCAAAGCTCGTCCGCTCCAGGCGAACGCGACCGAACAACACAGCGTCGCGATACCCACGATCGCCGGCGTTGTCATTTTGATGGCCGCTGTCGGACTGATTGTCGCAGGCCGTCGGGGCCCCTGAAGTCGTGCTTTATGAGGGGCCAAGGTATCATCACGACTCGAGGCGGGTTCGACGCCCTTATCGGCGCATTCTGTTCCCAACCCTGGCAGAGCTGGAACGGTTCGTTCATGACGTTGTGAATGCCTCGCGAGACAAAAGCCTCGAGCAGCGAGAAATTCAGCACGGCAGACGCCACAGCATGGGATGAATTACATTGCCAGACCCTTCTGCGACTGACATCGTGCGCCGTTCACACCGCCGGGAGTAGCGGCCATGCTTGGACTGATCCTCATCATCCTCCTGATCGTCTTTCTCGCCGGCGGTTTCAGTGGGCGCTTCGGCGGCTATGGCTATGGGTACGGGCATCGCGGAATTGGCTGCCTCGGAACGCTCCTGATCATCATCCTCGTGCTGATGCTGCTCCACCGGATCTGAATAGTCCAACCAACTAAGAACGACCTTCCACCGCATTGGAACGGGTCCGGACTCCACGTTTTACAGCGCCGACCACGCCTGCTTGGCCTCCGCATAGAAGCGGTGTCCGACGCGCGGTACCAGCGTGAGGGGATCGGCCTGAATGGGTTGGTTGAGAATTTCTCCGGCTATCCATTGATCTGCGAACGCACTGATACGGTCCACGTCGGCTTGCGCGGTCGCGTCCGAGTCGAGATTCACCAGGGCCTGGAAATCGGCCGCGGAAATGCGCGGCGGCAGCATCCACGGAACTTCGGCATCCCCAAGGAATGGCTGGACGAGGGGGCTCATACGCATGATTCGGCCGCTTGTGGCGGGGGCCACGGGACTCGGAGGCAGTGGGCCGCCCAGAACGATGTGAGCATGGAAACTCGCCGCATCGGGCGGGTCGTCGATGATGCTGGCTGCCAGTTTTTTGATGTCGTTGGGCAGATTCCAGTTTGCAGCCGGTGAAACAAGAATGGGGTTCTCATGTGGGATATGCCGCTGAAGCGGAAGAACCACGCTGCCGGTGCCTAGGCTCAGAGCGCAAATTTCCGCTCGCGAAGTCCCGTTAACTGTTGCGTTCGCAAGAGCTTCGACGACCCCTGCGAATACCGGATTGTTATAACCTCCGATCGCTCCATCCCAATAACGTCCGACAGGCGTTTCTGCGGGTGCGTCGAAATAGTTAACCGGAGCATTGGACGATGTGTGAATTGCGAGCACGATCGAAACGTCCAGACGCGATGCCCCCGAAAGACTCGCAAGGTCGGAGCGGAAAAACGTCTCCCGATTGCGATCATAGTCGAACGCACAGAATACGACGTTCGTTTTCGAGCCGCGGTAGTTGGGTCCCAGCATGGCGGGCACGGCCGATACCGGGCTTTCGCTCAACGGCCCCATGATCGATTTGAGCCCGGCGAGCTTGGCCTGGGTATTGTATTTGTACCCAACTCCCAGAGACTTCTCCGTAACGAAGGAGGCCGGATCGCGGAATACGCTGGCCGTGGCGAAAATTTGGCCGCGCAGATCGGCGTTTTCGAAATAGCCGAGAATCTCCGCAAGCGGCTTATCCATGAGAAGACCGCCAAGCGTAATCGTTCCGCCCGAATTCCCGATTACGAGGTCAAACTTCCGGAGAACCTGGTGGCCGTTGACATCCGTTCCTGTGCCGTTGGGGCTGAAGAGATTGATCAGAGCCTTGATCTGTATCAGCGCCCAGGAACCCCCGCCGTCAAGCGACAAAATCCGGAATTGAGCCATGTCGGTCTCCTCAGATCGTTTGTTTACGAAATCGAGCCCGACGGCATCAAGCCTGCGCCGGAGGTAGTTCGGCGGCCCCCTTTTCCACGCATTCTTCCAGATGCGCGAAATTCCTGGGATGTGCCTGAAAATAAGCCATGGATTGGAGATAGGCCTGTGCGTCCCGCTCCAGTACCGTTGGTAGCGTGGGAGCAGGTACGCCGTTAACGGGCGCGCCTTTGAGCCAACTCGTCAGAAGCGTCGGCGTACCACTCATGTTGATCCATGGAGCGAAATAAAGATAGGCGATCGGCGATATGCTCAGGTGGTTCGTAGCGGCTGCAGATGTGCACAGGTCCAGGCCATCGAGAACAACTTTCAGCAGCTTTGCGTCCATTTGATCGACGAGCTTCTGACCGGCTTCGCCGGCCAACGCTTTGTTTACGGTCAAGGTGTCCGGCTTTGTCAGTGGATTTCCGTTTGGAAGCGCACGGCTCAGCGCAGAAAGAATACGATTGCTGGTCGTTTGATCGGTATTGGCCTGGGACAATACGTATCGCAGCGTGGCGCGGGTCAGCGCGCTTACGTTGGTATCTCCCTGCATGTATCCGAAGCTGGCCCCGCTCTGACCTAAACAAGCGAAAGAGAGGCAATAGGGCGAAGAGTCTCCAATTTCGTTCTGACGGATAGTCGTCTGAACAGCCGGCAACAGATTTGGATCGGACATACCGTCATCTCCTGTGCTTTGAATATGAAGTCCATGGGATTATCTGTTCCCCGCTGTAGCCCGAGGGTTTGTGCACGCGGTTCGAGCTGCGACCGGATGGGCATGTACCACGACGAGAATTTCCGCGACGTGACAGCCGTCACGCTCGGCGCACCCGTTCCGTGAAGCAGCGCGGCGGGGGCCTTTAACCTTTGTGTTCTCGGGGTATTTGCCGATCGCCCTTAGGGATATCGGTCAGGTCCGGATGGCCGGCTGTATTGGCGGACAGCGCCGGCTCACCGCGCATGCATCACGCGTCGGTACGAAAGTGCTTCGGCGATATGGATGCGGCTCACGGTCTGGCTGCCGGCGAGGTCGGCAATGGTGCGGGCGACCTTGAGCACGCGGTGATAGCCGCGCGCGGTCAGGCGCAGTGCCGAAGCGGCATCCGCCAAGAGGTTCGCGCCGGTCGGATCTGGTTGCGCCACTTTGTCGAGCAGTTCGCCTTCGACTTCGGCGTTGGTGCGCAGATTGAGTCCGTCGTAACGCGCCTGCTGTACTTCATGCGCTTTGGCCACGCGCTCTGCCACGATGGCTGTTCCTTCGGCGGGCGGTGGCAATGCAAGATCCTGCGCGGTAACGCTGGCAACTTCCACATGCAGATCGATGCGGTCGAGCAGCGGACCCGATAACCGCGCTTGATAATCCGCGCCGCATTTGGGCGCGCGACCGCAGGCCTGACCCGCATCGCTCAGATATCCGCAGCGACATCGCCGCGTTGCCTTCCCACTGCCGGGCGTGCCGCTGAAACTTCAATGGGTTAGACAGAAAGCCTATCCTGATCGACCGGAGACCCTCAGCGGGCATCTGCTCAAACGTCGCCGCCAAAGTGGGCTCCTGCAGAGGGAAGTCGCGACCAATTTGGGTGTCGACACCTCCACTTATCTGCTCTGGGAAAAGGGCCGCAGTCAGCCAACGGTCCGTTACTACCCGGCCATCCTCCGCTTTCTCGGCTACGAGCCCTTTGCTGCGCCCGTCACCTTACCCGAACAAATTGCGGCGCAGCGTAGGCGGCTGGGGCTCACCTTGAAAGAAGCTTCACGCATGATCGGGGTAGACGAAAGTACACTCCAACACTGGGAAACTGGAGAGTGGAAACCGAGAATGTCTAAAGAGGCAGTTCGACAGTTTCTTGCACTACCGGACTTGACCGAGTTTCAGCCCGGACGTGCCAACGTGCCTCGCAAAGCAGAATAAGCGTTGTTCATTCCCTTCGGATTTCGGCGGAAGGGCCATTTGCGGCAATGCCGCTTAAGCTGCCCGCGAAGCGGGCATTTCCGTGCACAGCTGCACAGGCGCCACCCGCGCAAAGTGCTATCCGTGGCTTTTGATGAACCGGTGAAATGTGTTGTAGCAACCCGTGGTCATGCCTTTGTTGACGCCACCAAATCCTGGGAAGTGGGGCAATCGATGTGTTTCGCTCGAAGGCACTAGATGTGTGCACTCTCATTTCAATCCGTCCCGACATTCAGTCGTACCGGCGCCGCCAAGATTGACAAAGGCGTAGACTAAAGAGATTCAAATTTTGCGCACAAAAATCGTGGTCCGGCTCGATATCCGGCCGGCTATTTCTGCATGTCCAGTCTGTCGTAACGCAGATTGCGAGCCGTAATCGAATGACGGAAGTTGGGCTATGATCACCTATTCTTGGCCCTATTGTACCACTCCGACGAATCTATGTACGCCGATTTTCGTTCGTATTCAGCATACATGACAGGGCGCCCCAGGCTCAGGTTATCCGTATCTCGCTTAAAATACGATGTTATTTCTCGGTCGCCAAGGTAGATCCGACACTGCTCAGCCGTCCGAGGGAGGACAAAAGCAATTCCATTAATCGCATCAACGGACAACTTTGATCGCCCGTCCACCGGGCAGTTCAAATCTCTTATAATAATTGACAGCGCGTTTTCCTCTGACCGAACGTCAAAATCCATAAAATCACGAACGCGCATGAACTCCAAGAACCGGTATTTTGCTGGAACCCATATCTCTCGTCGACGATTGAAATCGGCCAAGTACTCAAATGCGGTTCTGTTATGAAGATCAAGGACGGGTGGTTTCGAGGCATCTCCGGAAGATTGCGAAGGACTGCTTAACGCCGGTCGATTAACGCCAAAATGTTGGTAAACAATTGCGCATGCCCGCCATTTCACGAGATCCCTGAGGCTGTAGTAATTGATTTGTGTTACGAAATTGCCGGCGCTGGGGCGGTCTATGCCTCGAAATCGTTTGAAAAGAAGCATAGGAGTGCCATCTTTGGCGGTTTCTGGAACTAGGACCTTGTTAAAAAATTTTCGCTTCACCGCGATCTCTTCCTCCGCTGTGAGCTCACCAAAGGGGTTGCTGTAAGACCCGTCCAATTTATTGTAACGACGGAACAACGGCTGGAAATCAAATGAACCAAGATCTCTATCAAATTCTCCCTGATCGCGATAGAACCGATTTTCACCCAAACGATGCTGTTCTGACATTAGTCCGTGAGTAAAAAAGAGAAAGCCCGCGCGTCGTAACAGATCGTAGCAATAGCATTCATTATCCGGGTCGTCACCAAATCTCTTAAAGCCCCAGCGGCCCTCCATCTGATGCCGCATTCGCAGGTCGCCGCCGTGATTGACCCAGATACGTGGTGCGATGCCAAAGCGGTCCAAAATGTCAAGGGCACGTTTGGAATCATCGCGCCTCATATATTCGTTGACACGCCATTGACCGAAGTTGTGCAGGGCATCGATAATCCCATTCTTTGCCAGTGCGACGATGCGGTCCGCTTCTGGCGAAAGACAAGCATCTTTATCAAAGGGCGTTGAATGAAATAGGCTGAGACATCTGCTTTCGCTCCAGATCCAGAAGCTATCGGACATTTCAAGGCCCAATCCTGGGCCATAAGGAGTTTCAGATGTTCCGTTTACGTAATCATGCAGATCGTCGAAAGCTTCTATTCTCATCCGATCTGTGTCGTTGGAGATCGTTACGGCAGCCTGGTATGGAAACGGATACCGCCGTACCAGAACTCCGTTGTTCGGAGCTCGAATGTTATTCTCATCACGAAACGACCAGCTCATCCCTGTGCGCTCTTTAGATAGTGTTCTACCGGAGGCTAGAACTCGGCCGAGATGGTGCGCTCTCAATAGTGGCTTACGCACTTGCGTCAGCCACTATTGACAATAAGGGGTTGGCTGTCTACCGGAAACGCGAGCGGTTTGGTGAAAAATGGCTGCGGTGGCTCCAAGTTCGTCGATTGATCCACGCCTTGTGCTTCAGGTTGCCGGTGATGCATTCAGGGATCGTGTTGTGCAAATGGGTGAAAGAGAATCCGGTGCGTACGGATTCTACAAGAATAGGCTGGAACGAGGCGAATGTTTACCCGCCCGTGAGTGGGCACTAGTCGACTCGATAAGAAATTTATATGGCAGCGGCCACGCGCTGTTTCTCGAGATTGGGGCAGGTGTGGGTTTTCTGAGCATGGCGCTCGCGGCAACCGGATTTCACGCTATCGCGGTGGAAGCCGACCCTCGTCGATTTCAGGCGGCAGAGTACCTTCGCGGAATTTTGGTGAAAAGTTGGCCTGAGCTTGATCGGCGGTTGTTGAACGAGCTCGTGCGGTTTGGCGAATCCTCGCCTCAGTGCGACGTATTTGACGACATTAGCGCGAATTCTGTGACGACAGTTGGTGTCTGTACGAACTTGGTAAGCGGTTGGGCGCGCCAGAATTACTCCCATCTAGTGAGGGAGATGTTGAAGTTCGATCAATTCATTATTGACGTTCTTACATTTGGCGAAAAGCGCGACAGACAGCAAAAGGACGAAGTGCTTGCAATGTTCCCCACGGTGCGTACGGAACTATTTCTGGATTCTATGGCATCGACCGGTGGAACGTCTGGCATGTATTACCGGTTCACCGTCAAAGCGAAGCTTCACGGGGCCTAAAATGGCGAATTCACGCTCCAGTAGTTGCAGTTAGAGCGCGCATCGAATCTGCGGTGCCCGCGGGCTCGAAGTTTGTGAAAAATCCCTCATAACTGATTGTATGGCCCATTCGTCCTTGTCACATCTTAAAATATCTTCTGGTATTTCGCCTTCGAATCGGATCCATGCAACTCCATTTGACATTCTTTTTACACTATTCACCATCAATTCGATCGTGCGGGGAAATTTCGCCAATATCAGCCGGTGGCCTGGCCCGAGCTCAGCCATAATTCGGCCCGCCCGCTGCTTGTTGTAGCTATGTGGCATGAGCCTCGTAGTATCGGTAAAATAGGCCAGATTGGACTCGATGAAGGGGGTAAAATCCTCGCCGGAATGATCCGCATCAGCCATGTAATCTTCCGCCGGATGATGGAATTGCCGATCTTCCAGCGAAATTTCTAGGGGTGTATTGCGGCGGACCCCGCAGACAAAGATGGTCCGGCCGAGAAGCTCTTCAAGCGTGTATTTTTTCCACCGCTGTCTGAGCTCCGGCGATAAGCGGTCGAGTGCGGCTATACTGACGCGCCACTCCTGTATTTCGAAATACTTTTCGATCAAATCCCGAAAGTCCTTGAGTCGGACACGATTTAGATTGGAATTCAAGTAACACGGATGATCCGGCAAAAGGTGACCCCAGTCCGTCACCCTATGCAGATCGGTGCCTTCCTGTTCCCATTCGTCGACGGTCCGGGGCGGACGATGATGTCCGGTCCAGGAATAATAGTTGGCGTGGGAGATCCAGATCACGCAGTTGGCTGCGGACACCTCGTATGCTGTTCGGATGACTGAAGCGAGATCACGCAAATGTTCCGTGACGCTGACTAATGTGATCAATTCCGGCGCGTGATTCTTTACGAGGCCGGACGCGTCTTCCATCGTAGACGAGTACAGGTGAACGTTGGGAAACGCTGCCATGATTTCGTCTGTGGAGTAGGGAAAGGCTCGGTACCTTGACCCCGTCGTACGCGCGTGGCCGCGACGATCGCGAACATGACTTGTCCCTACTAGAGGATCCACCCCAACATAGCCGCAGGCACCCCCGATCACAAATGGTATGCAATGTGGTCCACCCCCCATGCCGATATCGAGAACAATGCGGTTCTGCCACAAAAAGGGTCTGTTATTTATGTGAGATGTTCCATAACCCCAATCGATAGCGGCTTGTGCCATTTCCCGCTGAGGGGAATAAAGTCTCCTCGCACGGCCGGCGAAGTCTATATTCTCCATATTCGCGCTACCAAGGTCGGGCGCCGACGCCGAATGTCCAGACCGTCACCGATTGGGGCCCCGCGTCGAATTTTCGGATAGCCGAGCGGGGTCGTTGGATTCGCGGCGGCCCCAATCCAAGTATTGCCTGGACAGAAAGCCCAGTCGTTATCGTTTATCCTGCTTCGATGATCGTTCATCATTGATCTGACGAAGCTTGGCCGACGCTTCAAGGAATCGCACTTTCGCTTCTATCTCACGAGCCTTCAACTCCAGTAAATGCACGCGATCCTCTGTCTCTTTGATTTCCGGGGACTTCTCGCTAGGTGCCGTCATTTGAATGGCCATCGTCTGTTTCTCCTTCTGTAACAATAGCGGTTTCGTTCTCTTTTTAGGCTTTCCGCGGTGGGCCATGGGACTATCGAATCCTAGAACTGTCCAGATTTTTGCCGGTACCCCGAGGAGTAAACACGAAGCATTTTCGCCCCCGCAGTCCAAGGTTTCCCGGGCACCGTGGGCTCAACCGCGCGATTTCCATGCTATCACCCCGCCTCGCACCGGGACATCATCCGTCGCTGCCCAGTGTCCGCCATTCGATATTCCGCGACCGGTGCGTTGATGGAAGCAGAAAGAGATTCGTACGGCAAGCCGCAAAACGGGGTAACGAACATCCCCAAAGCAGGTCCTTCGCACGAGTGTAGATGCGGCAGCTTATCGTTGAGGAAATTGCGTCAACCTGTCGCGGATTAGGGACGCGTGGATTCAGGCTCCCATTCGTCTTGGGGCTCCCCGCACGTTCTGGAATGCTCTCTCCAAGGCGTACCAGGACATCAAACCTCATAAATTGCCGCACCAATTTCGCGAGCCTATTCTTTTGTTAATGCAACGGCGGGAAGGACGTCGAGGAGAGAGAACTTGCCCGATGCGCGGGCGCACTATAGACCGCCCGCGACACGCAATTTATAGTCGACCGAATTTTCGCAACAAACACTATCCTGTTATGAGAGCGCACATGACCCGTCGCGGACATATCGACGAAAGCGGAGATATTAAATCCCTTGACTTGATAGAGTTTAATGGTGGGGTGAATCCCTATGGCAACGATTTCGTCAGCAGTGGCTTCAAACCCGGAAGCCGGCGTTTCCGCGAGATTATTACCGAATGGCGTTTTGACAATCTGGGGGCTGTGGCCGATGTCGGGAGCGGGTTCGGACGATGGTCGGTATTTCTCGCCGAGGTAAACGAAGAAGTCGTCGGCATCGAGCGAAACAGCGGCGCGAATGCCCTGGCCGCCAAAATTTGTGCCTATTTCGGACTGGACAACGCTCGCTTTGAAACATGCGACTCAGGCGAGCTGCCCATTGAGGCGAATACGTTCGACGGGATCTGGTGCAACAATGCCATGCAGTTCTTTCACCGTGGCAAAACGATGCAAGAAATACATCGTGTTTTAATGCCAGGAGGCAAGTTATTTCTGGGTCAGTACAACAGCATAGCGCGTGTTCTCGAGAAATTTATTGAGGGGTATCGAAAGGGTGGGCTTGGCAACGCTGTGACCCGCCGAATGATAGACGCCCTGAAGGGTGGTCCGCATTTTGATGAACCGGGAAACTACGCCGTGCCAGATCAGATACCCCAAGTCCTGTCTCGATTCGGTTTCACGCTTGTTGAAGATCCACCGGTGGAATACCAAATGAAAGGAGGGCTGCGATATGATGGAGAAAATGTATCTGAAAATTTGAAGGACATTCCCGCCCTTGCGGCGCGGCTCGAAACAGATAAAGCATTCGCAGCGCAGTTCGTGGAAAATCCAAGTGAAATTTATGCTTACCCGATCAACGTCCAGTTCTTGGCGGTGAAAAACTAGTGATCTGTCAATCGCTCAGCGGCTTATCCAAAATGAGAGCACTTACGTTCGCGCTCACCTCGACCAAACTTCCCCGCCGATCCACAAACCGCGTCCCGTCTATTTCGGTCCAGACGTCGTAAATCCCAGCCTTTACTTCCGAAAAACAGAAATAACCACGCTGATCCACGCTCGCGCTCCTTGCGTCAGTCATCGATGCGTATTTTGCCGTCAGAAACACCTTTTGGAGTTTCGTAAATTTGGGAACCCATCCCGATGTGCAGAAGGTCGGGACGTCGGCTCGGGCTAGGGCAGTTGCCCGGGGCCTGAAAAATGCGAGATTTGCGATATCGATTCCACGATTTCCGGGAGCCTCGCAAAGGATCGACAACTCGCGCAACGCATGGCTGGGTATCGAACCGCCCGGCCGGGCCGTTACGTCCCAAGTAAGATCGTGAAACGGTACGGCGACCGTACTCCAATCGCCTGGCGCCCTTCTGTTTCGAGCAAAGTTATAACGTGCGGTGGGAGAAAGCCTGAGCTTTTCCAACAGCGCCTCGTCGCCAAAATAAAACTTGCCGCCCGCCATAGTTTCCGTCAGCAGCCCAAACATTGCGCCTTCTTCCGCTCTAAAGGTGAAACTCAATCCTTGCGCACCCTGGGGCCATAATCCGAAGAGCGGAATCCGCAGGGTCGAAATATCTCCGCAGCTCATCAGGCGGCCATAAGCCCGGTCTGTTCCAGACGGAGCGTGCCATTGCCACCGATCGTTGGCGGGCTGAATAAATGCAGTTCGATTTGCCGCTGGATCCAGCATATCGAACACGACAGTACGAATTTCGCTTTCTGCAATGGAAACTGACGCACTGCCCGTTCCGTTCGGCGGATTGCGATATAGCAACTCAATTTCATTTCCATCCAACATCACCTTGGCGGTGGATGGGTCATCCACGTCGAATGTGACCCCGTAAAGCTGCGCCGGGCTTCTTGGAAGCGTCTTACCAAGCACCTCGTCTCGCCATGATTGAATTTCAATGGTATCGGCGTCGCGGCGCACCACGTGGTCACCTATGCTGCGCAAAATGAGTGCGTAATCGTAAAGGGTCGTTGCGCGGGCGAGCCAAATCCGGTCCTGCTGCTTTGGCGGCTGGGATATCCCGAAAACACAATCCTGTAACGACAGCAAATTGTCAGACTCAAAATAGGGTACGGGCAGCTCAGAAGTACCCGTTAAATATTTTCCGCCGCCGCCGAGATGCGTATATAGCGGCCAGAACAGCCCGGGTGTTTTCGATGCCTCTTCTAAAATTACGCCAATTCGCGCCCCAAATGTATCGTGTTGACTTCTCGTATCGTCAAACCTCTTTCCCGGAAGAACAGGATTAACATTGACGCGAGAACGCCGCGCCCAGTAAACACCACCGCCGGAACGGGTCGATGTCGGGCTGATCAGGTCGAGCACCGACCAGCCCACCTCGCTTTGCGAGGCTCTCGGCACTACAAAACGTAATTCGCAACGATCTATCTGCTCCGGCAAGACGCGCGCCATTGAGACGGACTCGTCCGCGTCGCTCGAAATAATGGGGGCGCCCGTGCCGTCTCGCAGGGTTCCGTTCAATGCACCGCTTCGCTCACCGTCCTCAAAATATTGCTGCAGTTCTCTGTCCCTCTTTTCTCCTGTCGAAGGGACTCTGAAGTGCTGCGCAGAATGTTCTGTGACGAGAGGAATTTCAATTCCATACCGTTCTCTCAACCATTCAAGACTATTCACGATCAACTGGCCGTGCATATTACCAAGGACGACGAATTCGATGTCCGAGTTTTGCACCGGTGACATCGACTCGATCGTAATAGTCTCCGCGCGTTGAAGGAGGGGGACCGCCCCAGTGACCGTTGGCGTGCTCCGACACACGAATGCCCGGTATTCCCTTCCGTCTACCAATTCTGGCAGCCAGTCGATTTGACAATACTCCACCGCTTCGATTGCGTCGCGTTCGCGTACGACAACACGAGACGGTTCAATACGGCGACCTCGCTTTGAAATCAGATAAACGGATAGCACGAAAAAATTTTCGCACGCGAAACGTCCCTCAGTTTCCAATTTGTCCACGCGTCCAGTGAGTGAATGACCCGCCGCTTCGAATTCGCGCAACACAAAAAATCTTGGCCCACCATTGCTGAAAGCATGAAAATGATCGATATTCCCAATGTGGAACTCCGCCACCGTCTCCGAAAAGGTCCGCGTCGAACGAAATACCTCTGGCGGATCGTCGAACCCAGTATCAAACCTGCTCGTGAGGAAGCCGTGCATCTGGCTTCGTGTTAATTGCCTTTCCGGCCTTAGATATGGCCGTGCGAGGAACGTCGAATCGCCGAAGTCAAGACCCAGTTCACGAACCAAAAGCCCCACATACGCGTCGTATCTTTCCCGCCGAGAAGCATCAAGATCGCTGACAATCGACGCCGCCGAAGCAAAGGGGTACGGTAGCTGCCTGATGCGCAGATCGGCTAGACGTTGCTGCACCGCCTGTTTTTGCTGGTCATCCAGCACATTTTCATCAGTGAACGCGGTGTAGGCTTTACCGTTGTGCATATCTGTCACGCATGATTCTCGTTTCAGTCATGTCGGATCGTATTGCCATGAACTCTCGCTCTTTGGCAAGGTTTTGACTACGTTCGCTGCGTTGGATAGCATGCAGAAACACCGATTGTGCATTCGCTTGGGAGAAAACCTGTGGCAACGTTCGAGAATGCGTGTCTGGTAATCGGCCTGGGTGCCGCTCGGACAGGCACAAAGTGGATGTCTGGCTATTTCGCCGCACATCCGGATGTTCTAATGCCTGAACGACTCATGCATTTCTTTGATACCGATCAACAGTTCAATGAACTTTATCGGAGCCGTCTGGCACGAGCCACAGCCAAGATGGGCGGCGAAAAGCCGGGGCGGGATGGCAAGACGTCGGAAAAACTGAAAAACCTCCAGGATAGAGTCGGCATGATCGGCGATCCAGCTAAGTATATCGAGTTTTACAGGACCAGATGGTCTTGCGAAAGAGCATTTGCCGACATCACCCCCAGTTACTGCCAATTGGCCTCCGAAGCATATGAGCGGATGATCCGCATCCATTCGAACGTACGCTTCCTATTCGTAATGAGAAATCCGATCGATCGTATCTGGTCCGATCTCCGCGTGCGAGCTCAACGAGATAACACGCTTTCTCCCTACGCTGCGCTCGATGAGCGGCTATCGTCGTCAAAGAGCACTTGGCCAAACCCATATAGGCGCGCTCTGGACAACCTCGAGGCAGTCATTCCGGCGCACGCCGCGCGAGTCTTTTTTTTCGAGGAATTGTTCAAACAAGAGTCGATATCGTCTCTGTGTGACTTTATTGGCGTGCGAAGATATCCCGCAGAAATCGATGTGCCGCAGAATCAAGCAGACCCGTATCCTCTTGATCGGGAACGGCGACATTTAATGTATCGCAAGTTTGCTGGCGTTTTCGAATATGTCGGCCAACGCTATGGCGATCGTCTGCCGGAATGTTGGAGGCAAGATATGAAAGAATTTGATCACGAATAATGCTCTGCAGACTTCAAATGCTCCTTGCACGAAATTGACGAAAAATGGCCGAGGTAGCCCGGAACGCGTCAGTCAGTCTCTCGACTTCTTCACTCCGCTGGAGTGCGGCGGCTTCTTCAATTACTCAGGATATGCTTCGGGCTGAACAATTATAATTTAGTTATTTGTCAACTCGGGCCAAAAGGCCGGCGGAATTGCAGCCGGCAAATGGAACAATCTCATCGCGCGAATTCTCGCCCCGGATAATGGATCGCCTTTGAATCGAACCGACCCTTTCGCACTGATCAATTCCATCATGAGTCTGAGGTGTGAACCTGGGCGCGTTTGATTCGGCCGGACTTGCAGCAAGCAATCATACCCGCCATCTTCCGCTTCAGTATGCGCCAGGAGATCGGCCGACAGGATGCCTTTGTTTGTACTCGAGGCCATTGCTCTCGTCATGGGGCAGATCAGTGTCCCTTGCGCCTGTATCTCACTGTCACTGTCCTGAATACGGATCGCTAGCGCGCCGGGGGGATTTGGTCCAAAAGGACTCGACTGGAGAGAGAAAACCCATCCGTCAGAAGTGCTGCTACCTCTTGGAAGAGTGAGTGATTGGGACACGGCTTGGTAGCCCGATGTTCTGCCCTCCGTCATAGCCAAAAACGAGGAATCGCGTCGAGCAACGGAACTGCCTCCGACGGAGTGCCATGCCTGGTCCATTGGAAGATCGGTTGGGCACGTATCCGAAGCCGGATCTGAGTTTTTGCATACCAGATTTGGTGGTGGCGAGTTAGGGCGGTTCGGATTTCGCCAGAAGTCGAGAATTCCGGTGTTGGGATGGCTTCCCGTCACCTCCATAAAAAGACCTGTATGAAGTGGGGAAGTCGCGGACCATGCCAGTGGTCGCCGAACAGGATCGCTCGTAAACATCTCCGTGGTTCCTCGAACAAAGATTTTATCCGCACCGGCCGAGCAGCTCAGAGGATTATTCGAAGAACAGGTGGAGGCGTAGTTCCGGTCAGATTCTTCAGACACAGCGAGCCCTACGCCGGAATAAAATTGTGCGCTAATATTCTCGAGCGTTATTTCACTCGACCCCTCCGACCAAACCATGGGGTGATGATCGTCGATTAGCGCCAGAATTGGGTTGGCTCCATAATTTTGTATAAATTGGTCGTGATGCGCCTGCAATCGCGAGGAATATCCTACAATCTCCATATACCCGGCTTGAACAGTTGAATCAGACAGCTGCGCGTCCGATGCATCCAAGTAGAGACCTTGTTTGCCTCTTGTTCGAATTGTCATGCTAGCTAATATTATTTCTTTCGAGTCGTGGATATACACTCCCCGTGAATCCTCATTGTAAGTTTCGCCGTCTGGAAGGGGCGTAGACTCGTATTCATGATTATTGACGACCGTGAGCCCGCGAAGCTCAATGTTGGTGCATTTATAGAGGTTCACAACCGCGTTGCCGCCGCCTTTTCCCGGTTGCATAGCGACATTTGCCGTGAATGTCACACCTCCACGCGGAGCCCAGAGCAGGAGGTTGGATTTGCCTGTTTGACTGAGCGGAATTTTGTAGGCGCCAGGATTGAAGCAGATACTCTGATTTGACGCAGTGGCTGGCAATGCCGCGATTAGACTGTTGTAGTCTTGGGTTGCATTAACCACAAGATTGCAGCCAGGATTGGCTCCAGCACCTCCGACACCAAGAAAGGAATAACCCACGAGAATTGCCGTCATTCCTAGAGTTTTCACCTTTTACCCCACGGGAAAGTCCGGATGCTCTGTAGCGTAGTCCATTTCTCCGGATATCGAATCTTATTTCGCTACATGCCGGCATAGCGTTTTTCAGTGGGGAGGACAAAGTGAGTCCTAAACCGTTGCGCAAGACAGGATTCTCGGGTGTTGCGCGGCGGGTTCACAGCAAAATCGGCCTTGGCTGGGGGCCTCGGCAACGTCGTGTGTTTCGCCCTCAGCGGAGGATCTGTGCTTTACGCCACTCTGGCCGATCAATTCGTTGGCGACGCGTTGGGTTACGTGCTACGAGGAAAGAATATTCTTCATTGCCGCCATAATTGTTCTCGGCGCAACGATCTGGATACGCGGCGTGCCGAGGGGACCTAGAGCGGGGCAAAATTGGAAATATAAACTTGCTTGCTGCGTGGTTCGGACCACTCTGCCAGAGACACTAGATACTGCCAAACTTCGCCGGTAAGCTTCTTGTCATCCAACATCATGAAGAGGACGCCATTTCTTGCGAGGACATTCAGGTTGATGTCGGTAAGGAAAAAGCGCCAATTTTCGACGCTCCACGGCATCTTGCGCTCGTCTACGTTGAAGGCCGCCAGAAATGTGGTAACCATGGCATAGTCCCTGTTAAGGCCTCCCAGCGGTTCGTTCGGTTTGATAACGTGACTGATGCGCTTCACGCGATAGATGCTGCACAGCGCGTCGTAAAAATGTCCGGTCTTGTCGACCCCACCGGATACTCTTGGTAGGTCTGTCCCAGTGACATCATGGCCATAGTAGCGCGCCACCACCGGAAAATGCCCGGGGCCGGTGCCCAGATCGAGTATTTTCAGCGGTCCCTTATTGTTAAGCCCCAGCTTACGGGCCACACGCAATTTGCTCTCGAACCAGACTATGGGATCGAGATATTTCGTCATTCCATCCGGAGCGCTCAGATAATGCCTCTGAATAAGACTGTATTCGTCCGCGTCCACTTCGGAAAGTAGATATTCAAAAAACCGCGCGCTATCATGATTGTCGGCACTCTTAGTGGAGCGCAATTTTATGATTCTGGCCTCTATTATTTCCCGAAAATTTCCTTGAACTCCCGGAATATGCACATCTTTTATGTCCGATAAATTCGCACCCGTGTCACTCATCGACGACATCTCCAGATTTCCCTGTCACAGATTGCCAGCATACAGTCATTTGCCCGCCGGCGCGTTCCTTCATTCCCGACGGCGAGATGTCTTCCTCGCGCCGCGCGCGTTCGTAGGTTCTGGAGATTGACTCATTTTCGACGCGGTCCCGCCATCGCCAATCTTAAAATATTCGTCCCCGCGACTGGACGCGGGGTTGACCGAGTTTCGCGAAGGTCTGACGCGCTTCGGGACTTGTCAAGCGCAGAATTGAGATCGAAAAATAATGGTTGACAGGACTGGATTCACGCTTCGTCCGAAGTTCAGCGTGCAGCGGTTCGTTTCCGGAAAACGTATTGATTCGACCCATTCTCTTGGGGTTCACCGCCGTAATTTGATCGCGTCGGGTAAGCGTCGTTGGAAGATATCTGTCTTGGCCACTTTCCAATGCGGTTTCGTGGATCGGTCTGCTGAATGGCTTCCCGCGCATCCCGGCCTTTTCAAGGAATTGTGCCCGCTCCCTTCGCGAATCGGGGCCTACCCCTTCCTGTGGTGAACGCATACAACCTTGTCCACCGTGCCTGTACTACGCCCGCCTACGGAGTGACTTGGCAATGAGGTGCGCGAGGGCCTCTTGCCGAGCTTTTGTGTCGGCTGGGAGCGTTTCAGTGAACGAACCCTTAACCCGATAGCCCTTCACGGTCCGATCCGATGTTGATGGGGGTACCGAGAGCGACTCAATAAACTCGGGTACCTCTTCTGGCGAAAGGATACGGACGCGGTCCCGCTCTGACTCGGGTACGATCTCTAGAAGGCTCGCCCGGTAGCTCGCTTCGGTTTTCTTGGACTTGGCGAGCACGACCGCGATGCGAGGATACTTGCACGCCAGGCATTTACGCAGATTTTCGCGTTCGTGGTCGACGGGTGTGGTCACCGAAATTTCAATAGCAGCGACTACTCCATCGCGTTCCAGCAAAACATCCAGTTGGCCTGGGCCAATCTCAAGCGGCGCTTCGATGGTGGCTTTGAGGCCGCTTTGCTCCGCAAGCTCCTTCACGAGCGATTGCAAGTAGCGGTGCTGTTTGCCGCCTTTGCCAAGTTCACGTTCTCCGATAATGGGCCGCTCAGGACGCCGCGCAGAAGGTTCGGCCACGTTTTCTCGCGGCTGGTTCATTTCCAGCGGGTTGGCGGTCCATGCCGGCTGAGTCTCAAATTCTCGAGATCCTTCAAGGGGCGCCTGTGAAGCGTGCGACCTCGGTGCCTCCGTAAGAAGGGCGACTTCTTCAGCTGTTGCCGGAGCCAGTCGGGGCGTCAGAACGGGGATGTCTGTCAACGTCCCGCAGTACCGCTTCATAATTGCGATGGTCACCCAGGCTGCGCTTGAACGATCTACCTTGAAGGAATATCTGCGACGCCCTTGCTTTTTGTACGTCGATGAAGCCCAGGAATATTTCGACGATTCCATTGAGACCATCCTGAATCAGGCCCGC
>Ga0206881_10190_pt1 | contig 17968 bp, 19 predicted proteins | sample Alteio_BWOrgCont_3_FD_152867 | JGI IMG/M metagenome (GOLD analysis project Ga0206881, IMG submission 152867) | Enriched cells from forest soil in Barre Woods Harvard Forest LTER site, Petersham, Massachusetts, United States -... | ecosystem: Environmental > Terrestrial > Soil > Temperate forest >...
GAAATGCAGATGAAGGAAGCGTGGCGACAGAGAGTTTGTGCGCGAAGCGGTGTCTGTTTCTGATTTGTATTGCGGGTGTTGCGATTGTGCTGGCGTGTTTTCCGGTCCCCGTGAGAGCGCAGGTTGCAACAACGACCGTTCAGGGAACCGTCTATCGAGCTGATGGTAGCGCGGCAACCGGAACGGTTCTGTTGAGTTGGCCGGCATTTTCGACGGCGACCAACCAGGCGGTGGCAGCGGGAACGAAGACGGCGACGATTGGGCTGGACGGTTTTCTGAGTGTGAACCTGGCTCCGAACCAGGGAGCGTATCCAGCCGGCGGTGGTGCACCACGTGAATGACGGGACGGTCAGCAAGGAATACTGGACGGTGCCGGCTACAACAACAGCAGCCATTTCGGCGGTTCGGGCGCAGCTTGCACCAGCCACGGTTGCCGTCCAACCCGCTAGTAAGTCGTATGTCGACACATCGATTGCCGCTATTACAGGCAACTACCTTCCGTTGACCGGTGGTACGATGACCGGCGCGTTGATCCTGCCAAGTGATCCGACGGCGAGCAGCCAGGCGGCGACCAAGCACTATGCTGACGCGCTGGCTTCAACAGAACTACCGCTTGCCGGAGGAACGTTGGGCGGAACGCTCAACTCACCAAATGGGGTGAGCAAACTTCCACGGGTCGATGTGCGTCATCCGGATTTCGGAGCGGGGTGCCCGAATGCCGCTGACCCAACGGGTCAACAGGATTCGACATCCGCGATACAGGCAGCGATCGCCTGGTCTCTGGCTAATCCCAGGGGCGCACTTATCCCACCCTCTATCTCGCCGCCGGTACTTACTTGATCAGTTCCGCCCTTTACGTTCCTTGCCAGATGCATTTTATCGGCGACGGACCGGAGGCAAGCATTCTGGAGCAGGCAAATACCTCGGCAAATGCCGTCACGATCTATCCGGTGTCCGGGGCGGTGCAGCCGAATGTGTGGGCCTGCAACGGATCTGTCGAGAACATGACTATCAATGCACTGGGCGGGCACCTCCATACCGCACGCTACGTATCGTTTCTGCATGAAGGGTGGCCCGACGACTCCGGCGCGAACGCAGGCTGGGAGTATGACATCTGGAACGGGTCGTCGTGGGTGAATGCGTTGGGCATCAGCGGACAGAGTAATGCGACTGCAAATCTCCGGGTAACGGGCGCCACCGAGGTGCAGGGGGGCTAACTGCATCGTCGATCAACGGCGAGGTGACCGTCGATGGGGTGACGTATGCCAACCTGGGCGCCGCCTGGAATGCGGCTTATGCGCTGGCCACGTCGACAGGAAAAAATCAAGCCGTACGGTTAGGGCCAGGCACTTTGCCGTAACGGCTACGCTGAGCGAGCCGACGAACGGGGCCTGCATCAGCCTGCTCGGATCGGGCGGGACGACGGTCAATGCAGGAAGCGCGGCAGCGACGACGCTGAACGTAAGCGCCAATCTGGCCGGCGACGTGTTTTATCTTGGCAACGCTGCCCAGGCGCAAGGCTGCACCTTCTGGGATTTTGTAATCCTGGCAGGTACGAATGCGGCGCATGGATTTGAGTTGCAGTATTTTCGCGGATTGTTGATCGATAACGTCACTGGGAACGACACCACGGCGGAAGGCATCCTGCTCGGTGAAGAATCGACGACGAATGGCCGCCAGGCAAACTTCCTGTTGCGCAACGTGACGGTGAGCTACAACGCATCGCTCTTTACCCCGGCAAACAGGCCGGCGTACGGCATTCATCTGCAGAAGACAGCCATCTGGACGACATTGTAGTGAGAAATGCGTTGACCGCCGGGGTCTACAACGAAGGTACGGGAAACACCGGCTCGCTCGTCCTTGAAGCGGGCGGGGTTCAGTTTGGATCGTCAACGCAGGGAGTGATCAACGGGCTCTACTATGGCGTGATCAACGTGGCGAACTGCCTCGCCGGGTTTCAGATTACTCAGCCGGGCGGCGCGACGGTGATTTCGCCGTTGGTGAACGGCGTGGTTTCGGGCAGCTCATTCTCTCCTGTTGCCGGGCACTTGTATACTCTTCGACTACGCATCTCGTGCAATGAAATGCAGCGTGTGCTGCAGTCCTACAACTCCATCGACGATACGGGGACTCATACTTACGGCGGGGTATATTTGAGCTCCGGCGGCAACGTGGTGCTCGAGGTTCAGGACACGACTGGCGGAGTGGCCTCATCCCCCGTAATTTTGTATTCAGGGTCAGTCGCGAATGCGCCCGCAGCGATGACCGTGGCGCTGATCAACAGCGCAAGCCTACAGTGCAGCATCGCGAGCTTCGAGATTTCGCAGCAGGGGCCGGTCTGGGTGGTGATCACGCCACCGGGAGGTGGCGCCGTTGTGCGGCGCTGGGCACGACCGCGCAGGGGGCGGACAGCAGGGTCGAACGCACTGGCAGGCTTCGTTTTTATTCAACAACCATAGCCGCGGCGGGAGAGCTTATTGCGATCTCGTACCGGACGTCGCATCGCGCTGTGGCCCGCCTGGCAAACGCACAGAGCATCACGCAGGAGAGCATGAACGGCCAGCTGCCAGGTACGGCAGCCTGGATGGGCACAGTCACCAGCCCTGCCGCACGCAGCTCCATGGATTGCGAGAACGCGGCCTCGGCGCTGCTGGATCTGGCGACAAGCCGGGCCGCCGCCTGGAGGGGCAAATATAGCGCGTGGAACATGCAGGATCAGGGCGACGTGTGGCCGGGCGACGTACTGGCCGTGACTGCGACCTCAACCGGATTGAATGCAGATCTCGTTGTGCGCGCCGTCGAGATCGAGCTATCGTGCACCGTGCCCGGACTGGCGAAGTATGTGGTGAGCTTTGCCAACGACTGGGCGGATGCGTTGGCAATCAAGACCTCGACGACCGTTCCCGCGGATGTGTGGCTGCCACAACAACCGGAAACCACGCCTCCGCTGGCAAATCTCGCGAGCCTGTCGGTGACCGGTGTGAGCGGCAGCGCGATCCAGCTGAGCGCGAACGCGACGCTCCCAGCAAACGGAGGCTTTGAAGTGCGCCGGCGAGACTGGGCGTTTGGTCCGGGGACGAATTCCGATCTGGTGCTGCGCAGTCCGGTGGCGAATTTCACAATTCCACGTGAGGCGGCGATGGAGCAGTATTTCATTCGCCTCTATGATGGCTCGACGCCTCCCAATTATTCGAGATTTTCGAGCGCAGTCTTTGTCAACGTCGCACTTTAGGGTCGCGGCGATCACGGGTGGACGACGGGGAAATGTATGACGGACTTTGAAGCGCAGGTCCTGGCGGATCTTTCTGTGGTGAAGAACCAAATGAGCACGCTGCTCGGAGATGGCAACTCGGGGCGCATCGCCGCGATTGAGGGACGGGTGGGCCAGCACGAACAGAGCCTGCAGCGGGTTAAGGGATTCGCAGTGGCGACGGGCGGGTTATTCACGTTGATTCAGCTGACGATTGAGCTGTTGCGGCGAAAATAATTTGCCGGGTTGAATATGACCTGGAATTGTCATCGTTCTGTCAGGCTTTTCGATAAAGCAATGGTCCGGGCGACAGAAACTCTCTCTATCGGTTAAAAAGATAGAAGGGAGTCGAGGCAGCCCATGTCAAAGCCCATCGCCATTTATTACGAGCAGCAGCACTGGTTCAAGCCGCTTTTCGCCGAACTTGACCGGCGCGGCACGGCCTATCTGAAGATCGACGCGACAGCCCACGCTTACGCGATCGAGGAGCACCCCGAGAACCGCTTCTCGCTTGTCGTTAACCGCATGAGCCCGTCGGCATGGAACCGCGAGCACGGCGATTGCATCTTCTACACTCTTGGTTTCCTCGATCATCTGGAGCGGCGCAGCGTTCGCGTGATCAACGGGTCGCGTGCATTTCGCACGGAGCTTTCGAAGGCGGCGCAGCTTTCCCTGCTCGATTCGCTGGATCTGGCTTATCCGAAGGCCCGGGTCATCCATCGTGCGTCGCAAGCCATCGCTGCTGCGCAGGGCCTGCGGTGGCCTGTTGTAGTCAAGCCCAACATCGGCGGTTCGGGTGCAGGCGTAAAGCGCTTTGACACTCCAGAAGCGCTCGCGGCCGCGGCCGCCGCCGGAGAGCTGGCCTTCGGCCTCGATTCGACGGCGCTGGTGCAGGAATTCATTCCGGCACGAGACTCGCATATCGTGCGTGTCGAAGTTCTGAACGGGAAGTATCTTTACGCGATCAAGGTTCATATCACCGGCGAGACCTTCGATCTGTGTCCGGCGGATATCTGCAGGACAACCTCCGGCGTTGACCTGAACCGCGCGGCATGCCCGGTGGACGCACCGAAAACGGGCATTAGCGTCGAAGGATACGAACCGCCACCGGACGTAATTGAGGATGTCGAGCGGGTTATGAGTCACGCCGGCATCGAGTTGGGCGGTATCGAGTACATCACGGACGATCGCGACGGCCAGCGTCTCTATTACGACATCAATGCGCTTTCGAATTTTGTGGCTGACGGCGCGAATGTCGTTGGCTTCGATCCATTTGTGAAAATGGTCGACTGGCTTGAAGGCGAAGCGGCGCTGATTGAAGCTCGCAGCCAGCAGTCGATGCTGGCGGGAGTGCGGTGATGCGCTTCGGCTTCTGGCTTCCCGTCTTTGGCGGCTGGCTGCGCAACGTTGAAGACGAGCACATGGAGCCGACCTGGGACTATGTGCGGCATCTCACGCAGCGCGCCGAGGATCTGGGTTATTCCCTTACCCTGATCGCAGAGCTGAACCTGAATGACATCAAGGGTGTTGAGGCTCCATCTCTCGATGCATGGTCAACGGCGTCTGCGCTTGCCGCCGTCACGTGCAAGCTGGAGCTGATGGTGGCGGTCCGACCCACCTTCCACAATCCTGCTTTGCTCGCCAAGCAAGCTGCGAACATCGACCATATCTCCAAGGGCCGGCTCACGCTGAATGTCGTATCAAGCTGGTGGGCGGACGAGGCGACTAAGTACGGAATTCCCTTCGACAAGCATGACGACCGCTACGGGCGAACCTCAGAGTGGCTTGATGTGGTGGATGGCTGCTGGTCGCAGCAGGGCTTCAGCTATTCCGGCACTTATTACCAGGTGCAGGAGAATGTGCTTTCACCCAAACCCCTGAGCCGTCCACGCCCGACGATTTATGCCGGGGGAGAATCAGAAACCGCCAAGAATCTGATCGCGCAAAAATGCGACGCCTATCTGATGCACGGCGATGACCCCGCTACTGTCGGTCGAAAGATCGCCGACATGCGTCAGCGCCGAGAGGAACTGGGTTTACCTCCGCTCACCTACGGGATTGCAGGCTACTCGATTGTGCGCGATTCGGAAGCGGAAGCAAAAAAGGAAGTGGAGCGCATCACCAACGTGCAGCAGTCGGCGCGGGGGTATGCGAACTATCAGCAGTGGATTACCGGATCGCAACTGGAGCAGAAGGTTTCTCTGGAAGATTACTCCGTTTCGAATCGCGGCCTGCGCAGCGACCTCGTTGGGACGCCGGAGCAGGTGAGCGCGCGTCTGGCAGAGTTCTCGGCGGTTGGCGTGGGTCTGGTTCTGTTGCAATCTAGTCCGCAGTTGCAGGAAATGGAACGGTTCTCCGCGCAGGTGATCGAGCCGGCGCTGGCGCGAACGAATTAGGTCCGGCGATACACGATCCGGCCTTCGCTGATCGTGATCGCTACCTGGCCTCGCAATGTCCATCCGTCGAAGGGCGTATTCCTCGACTTCGATTTCGATTCCGAGGCCTTGAAGGTCCATTCTTTTCCGGCATCGAAGATCACGGCGTCAGCCATCGATCCGACAGCCAGAGTTCCTCGTCCCTTGAGACCGAGCACATTCGCAGGCTGCGAAGCGAGCAGTGCGATGACTCGACTAAGTGGCAGCTTGTGGCCCACGTAGAGAAAGGCAATCGAAAGGCCGAGCGCGGATTCCAGACCAGTGATGCCGTTGGGGGCACGCTCGAACTCCTGCTCTTTCTCATGCGCGGCGTGCGGAGCGTGATCGGTCGCGATGCAGTCGACCGAACCGTCGATGATGCCCTCGATCATCGCTATCCGATCCTGTTCCGACCGCAGCGGAGGGTTCATCTTGGCGTGAGTGTTGTAGTCCTCCACTGCTTCTTCGTTAAGCACGAAATGATGCGGAGCGACCTCGCAGGTTACGCGCAGACCATTGCGCCGGGCGCGACGCACGGCATCCAGCGCTACCTTGGTCGACAGGTGCGCGACGTGCAGATGAGCGCGGCTGTCCTTGACCTCAGCCAGCAGGCGAATATCGCGCTCGACCAGTCCTGATTCCGCTTCGGTGGGCATTCCGCGCAGGCCCAGCCGAAAGGCGAGGACGCCGGCATTCACGGAGCAGCCGCCGGTCAGGCGCGTGTCCTCGGCATGCTGGATAACGGGAAGATTCGCGCGCGCCGCTGCGATCAGAGCCGCTCGCATGATGCCATCGCCCAGTATGGGCTTGCCATCATCAGTCACAGCGACCGCGCCTGCCGCTTTCAAAGACCCGTACTCGGTGAGCGCTTCACCCATCGACCCGCGTGTCGCAGCCGCGATGGGAAAGACCCGGATAGCCGCCCCGCGTTCCGGCGCCTGCATCCAACGCGTCGTCTCGGGCGAGTCGTTCACGGGGACAGTATTGGGCATGGCGCAGACAGTCGTGAATCCGCCGGCTGCGGCTGCGGCGGTCCCCGTGGCAATCGTCTCCTTGTAACCCTGCCCCGGCTCGCGCAGATGAACGTGAATATCTACGAGCCCCGGCGCAACTACAAACCCCTTGCCGTCGATGATTTCCGCGCCGTTGGCCTTGATTTTGCCCGGCGCATCGACTGCTGCAACTTTACCGTCGGCGAGAAGCAGATCTCGGGGCGCATCGATGCCGGCGGCCGGATCGATCAGGTGCCCACCGCGGATCAGGATCGGACTCATCGGGATCTGATTCATCGGCCAGCTCTCTTTTCTGCCTTTGCGCGAGGCTTGAGGTCTCCGCTCAACGCGCGCAGGATGAGCGCCATGCGAATCGCAACACCGTTTCTTACCTGATCGGCGATGGCCGATTGCGGGCCGTCGGCAACCTCGCTGGTGATCTCCAGTCCGCGGATCATCGGTCCCGGATGCATGATCAGCGCTTTGGGCGCGTGGGCGTTGATTCGATTGGCATTCGCCTGGTACCGCGCCTTGTATTCGTCGAGATCCAGGGAGAGGCCGGCGAGACGTTCGGCCTGGATGCGCAGCATCATGACAATCTGAGACTGATCGAGCGCACGGTCGAAATCGCGCTCGATAACAATGCCGGAGGCGAGTTGGGTAGCAAAGTCAGGCAGCAGCGGAGCGGGCCCGCACAGGATGACCCGTGCGCCGAGCCGGGGCAGCAGCAGCACATTCGATCGTGCGACACGGCTGTGGAAGATGTCTCCGCAGATGGTTACCGTGACACCCTTCAATGTGGTCTCGCCTACCCTAGCGCCCGCCTTCACATGCGAGAGGATGGTGCGCAGATCGAGCAGGGCCTGGGATGGATGTTCGTGCATCCCGTCGCCCGCGTTGAGAATCGGCAGTCCCGTGGCTTCGGCCAGCAGGTATGGCGCGCCGGAGTAGGGGCTTCGCAGGATGATGCACTCGGCACCGAGAGCCTTCAGCGTGATGCCGGTGTCCTTGAGAGACTCGCCCTTTTCGATACTTGAAGACTGCGCGCTGACCAGCGAGGTGTCGGCACCAAGTGCCTTAGCGGCAAGCTCGAAAGATGTCCGCGTGCGTGTGCTCGATTCATAGAAGAGAAGCGAAACTCGCCGCTTGAAGAGCCTTCGGTCGCGGCGAAGCGTATCTTCTTTCTCGAGCAGATCGGCCGAGGAGAGGATCGATTGGACATCCTCAAGGGAGAGTTCGGCGGTGGAGAGCAGCGACCGCGGATGTATCAATGGTCGTGATATGGGAGAGCGGGATCCCCGAGGAATAGCGGCGGGCTTGAGTTCCGATATTGGGGATTTGCGTCGTTGAGTTTTTGGTGGCATTCCCAGGCAAACTTTGTCTTGGTTCTCTAAATCCGCTTCAGTCGGCCTGTTCGACCAACAAGACCTGTTCGTCGTTGTCGACCTCGCGCAGCTTTACTTCAATGATTTCGCGACTCGTTGTCTGAACCTTGCGCCCGACAAAGCGGGCTTCAATCGGCAGCTCACGATGTCCGCGGTCGATAAGCACCAGCAGTTGAACCCGGCGGGGGCGCCCATGGCTGAAGAGCGCATCGAGCGCGGCCCGGATGGTGCGTCCGGTGTAAAGGACGTCGTCGACCAGGATGATATTGCGATCAGTGACATCAAAGCCCAGCGCGCCCGGACTCACGACCGGACGCACGTCATGTGTTGAGAGATCATCGCGATAAAAGCTGATGTCGAGTACGCCGGTATCGATAGGCTGTTTCTCTATGGCGCCGATCAGCGCGCCGAGTCTCTGTGCAATGGGAACCCCGCGGCGCTTGATGCCGACAAGGCCCAGGTGTTCGGCTCCATTGTTCTTCTCGACGACTTCGTGGGCCAGGCGGACGAGCGTGCGCTCGATCTCAGAGGCCGACATGATCCGGCCCTTTTCGCGCAATTTCGGTGGGGTCTTCTCAGATGACATTACTCTAGCTCTTGCCGGATGATACGAGGACCGGAGCGGTCGGGCAAGTCTTGGCGGAAACTATTGTGAACTGCGCTGTGGGCGCTTGCCAAAGGAAGCTATCCGCGCTCCAATTGCGCCTCCCGCCGCTGCAAAAAGCACCATGCAGAGTGCGAATGTCGCCGCGGTGCCCAGCACAATCGCCGCGGCGCCATCAGGCGAGAGCCAGAAGTGGACGAGATACGCAGCCGCAGCAGCGGTTTGCGGATTCGAGTAGTTAGCCTGTCCGGCCGCGGCAGCGATTTGTTGCGCGAGTAAGCGTACCTGTGCCTCGGGCTCATTGCTGTGCAGGGCGTACCGCTCAATCACCGAACGCGCGCTGAAAATCGCCATGGAGATGAACGACGCCAAGAGGCCGAGAAGTCCTCCAATGCGCCAGCCCATGCGACCGGACGGCGGTACGCCGACGCGACGGCGATACAGATAGACGGCAGCGATGCCACCGCCGACCACCCACAGGAGGCTGAAGTCATAGATGGTGGAAAGCAGCCCGATGGGTATCGAGACGAGAGCGGCGATGATAAGAGCACTGACAATCGCGGCCTTCCATGACACGAGGTCGAGGCGGCCCGAACCGGGGTGTTGTGAAGGCACAGGGGTCGCAGCTGTCTCGTCTGCCGGCTCATAGCGGAGCTGGGGTGCTCCGCAGTGGGGGCAGAACAATTCATCAGGAGAATTGAGCGCAGTCCCACACCGATGGCAGACAAGGTCCATAACTTGACCCTATCTCACCAGCACTGGGAGCGCAATGAGAGGGCAGGTGGGGTTCCGAGTGGCTCGGATCAAGCCGATTTCGAGATGACCTCTACGCCGGCTCAGTTACTCTGCGACTCTTTCCTGTCTATGCTTTCGGGCAGCTGCAGCTCCACGAGTGAAAACCGGGTGCCTGTACCGCTGTTCTTCTTTACAGCGAAGATGTGCTGGTGGTGCCTCGAGCCCGCTCTCAACGAAAGTCCGTTGTCGTCCGAGACGTGCACATGCGAGTTGCCCTTATCGTCTGAGCAGCTGAGACCTTCCTTCGTTACCGTAGGCGTGCCCACAGGCTGGTCGCCATCACAGCGGATCACGTCGCCATAGCGGCCCAGCGCCTTCTCGTAGAAGGCCACGACCTTGTCCTGCGGATCGCTGGCGTCGTAGGTAACGACCTTTACGCGCAACTGCCATTCTCCGAAGCCGAGGTGTACGTCCGCCGATTTGTCACCGTCCTTGTCGGGGGCGATATGCGCTCCGGGATATGCCGGCAAGCCGACATCGGCAGCCGAAGTTTGATCGGCGCGGACGTGGAGGCCGCCGAGGGGAGTGTCGATTTTTACGTTCTTTTCTTGTCCGTCTTTGTTCTTGTCCACCTGAATGCGGCATCCTGCCACCAGGATCAAAGATAGAGCCGTTGCCGCCGCCAGCGCCTTCATCATCACTGCTCCTGCGAAGAGAATACGGAAGAGAATACGCCAATGTGACTGGATCTGTTCCATTCTCTGTTCTGGCGGGCACGCGCTGGCCTATACTTTTGGGGACGGATCGTCGAGCGGGTCGGCTGGTTCGCCACCGCAGTCTACCGGGTACAAATGACCAAACACGCGTCGCGGCCACGAAACGAACAGAGTTCGCCCATTCCGGACAAGCTGTACTTTCGTATCGGAGAGGTAGCGAAGCTGTGCGGCGTGGAGGCCTATGTCCTGCGGTTCTGGGAGACGGAATTTCCGCAGCTCCGGCCGAATAAGAGCGGCACCGGCCAGCGGCTGTATCGCAAGCGCGATGTTGAGCTTGCCCTGAGGATCAAGCGCCTCCTTTACTCCGAAGGCTACACCATCGCGGGAGCGCGCCAGGTATTTGCCGCGGAAATTCGCGAGCCGCAAAAGAAGTCGCAGCCTGAATTGCCGCTCAAGCGCGGTGTCGAAGCAGGCCAGATCGAGGCGCGGCTCAAGAAACTGCGCAGCGAAGTGCGTGAAATTCTGGGTATTCTTTCGGCTCCCGCCAAACGCCAGGGTACGCAGGGCGGGGCTACAAAGGAAAAGCAGGGGCCGGGACCAAGTCTCTTTGAGAGCTGATAGCCCGCACTAACGGCCGGCGTGAGCGTGGAATCCGTCTTCGAGAGCGCCGGTAGGCTCGATTGCCCCAGAGGTCATGAAGCGCTCCATCGCCTTCATTGCGCACCCCTGACCGCACAGGTGATACATCTCGCGGTTGCGACTTTCGGCCTGGTTCCAGGGCAGGAGCGTAAAGCGCATTGCCGGCTGGCCTTCGTCATAGCAGGGAACATTCCCGAGCAGCACCATCCACCAGTGGTTCGCCTCGCCCTTCTTTTTTCCGCAGATATCGCAGTTAAATGAGACATCCCATGCCATGAAGCAACCTCCGCAGCTATTCACCGAATCAATTTGTTGATTGTGGGTGGTATTCGCGGCATACTTGACATACAGTAGCGCAGTTCGCCCCACGCAGCGCATGAATTTCTGACGTGGTATCGGGTCGCAAGTCTCCACGAAAACGTTCAAACTTTGGGAAGAGGGGGCCGTGATGGTATGCCCAACCTGCTATTCCTCGCATCTCCGCCTCTCGAAGTTTCGATCGGAAGATCTGGGACAGCTGTTCACCTTGAAATATCCTCTCCGCTGCAAGACTTGTGGTGAGCGAACCTACGGTAATCTTTTTAGGGTCATTGGTTTACCGCGCGCACATTCTCATCGGGCTGCAGCGAAGGACGAGTCGGACGGGAAGGTCAATTCTAACTAAAAGGCCGGCCGGCTGGGTCCGTTTCAGCTCTGTCACGCTGACTCGCCAGCCCGTCGGATGGGATGGCTAGCGGGCTGCCGCAGCCGGAAGAATATCCTCTACGTCTACCCACTGCGTGGGGTAGTCGCCCGTATAGCAGGCAACGCAGAAGCGGTTGTCCTCGCCGCCGTCGCAGGCTCGTTGTAGTCCGTCGAGCGACAGGTAGGCGAGCGAATCTGCCTCGATGAATCTACGAATCTCTTCGATGGAGTTGTTGGCGGCGATCAGTTCGGACTTTCTCGGCGTATCCACCCCGTAGTAGCAGGGCGAGATAGTCGGCGGGCAGCTGATGCGCAGATGCACTTCCTTTGCTCCGGCGGCGCGCACCATGCGCACGATCTTGCGGCTCGTAGTTCCGCGAATGATGGAGTCATCGATGAGGATAATGCGGCGGCCTTCGAGCAGGTTGCGCACCGGATTGAGCTTGAGCTTAACACCGAAGTCGCGGACCCGCTGCTCGGGCTCGATGAATGTCCGGCCGACATAGTGGTTGCGGATCAGGCCGAACCTGAAAGGAATGCCGCTCTCGGCTGCGTATCCGATGGCTGCCGTCACGCCGGAGTCGGGAACCGGGACGACCAGATCAGCGGGTACTCCAGACTCGCGAGCGAGCTGGCGGCCCATCTCCTCGCGGCTCTCTTGAACCCAGCGGTTGAAAATTTTGCTGTCCGGGCGGGCAAAGTAGACGTGCTCGAAGATGCAGCTTGATTGCGGAATGCCGGTTGAATATCGCCGGCTGGTCACGCCGTCGCTGGTGACCATGACGAGTTCTCCGGGCTCAACATCGCGCTCGAACTTCGCGCGCAGCAGGTCGAAAGCACAGGTTTCCGAGGCGAAGACGATGGTGTCCGGGCCGTCTGGATTCTCGATGCGGCCCATCGACAGCGGCCGGAAGCCGCGTGGATCGCGGGCGGCGAAGACCCGGTCGCGGGTCATCATGACAATAGAGAAGGCTCCGTCGACCTGGCTGAGCGAGTCGGCGATAGCGTCGACCAAAGTACCGGCACGCGAGTGCGCGATGAGCTGCACAATGATCTCGGAATCGCTGGTGGTCTGAAAAAATGCTCCATCACGTTCGAGGCGCGCGCGCAGATTGCCAAGATTGACCAGGTTGCCGTTGTGGGCGATGGCGATAAGCCCCTTGGTCGACTCAACCCGGATGGGCTGGGCATTGAGCAGCGCCGAGTCGCCCGTCGTCGAGTAACGAGTGTGGCCGATGGCCATGTCGCCCTTCAACTTGTCGATAACGTCGTCGGTGAAGATTTCCGAGACCAGGCCCATGCCCTTGATATTTGACAGGCTGGTGCCGTTGGCCACGGCAATGCCGGCGGATTCCTGCCCGCGATGCTGAAGTGCGTAGAGACCGAGATAGACCTGGCGGGCCGCGTCTGGATGTCCGTGGACGGCGACGACGCCGCACTCTTCTCGGAGTTTGGGGTCTTCTTCAGTGCTGCGCGCGCTTCGGGACGCGGCTTCGCTGCCGATGATCTGCGTGGACTGGCCCTCGATACCCTCGATGAGCAAATGCCGGCTCATGCGAAGACCTCGTTGGCGGAGTTGTCGTGAAGAGTGGATTCGAGGGATTGGGACCAGGACTGTTTGAGGTCGGCGATGGTGGTGTCGATCTGACTTCCGACTCTAAAAACATCCGATACGGTTTTTCCAACTGGATAAAGCCCAGTCGCTCCGTGCTTGCTCGCAACCTGGAGTACCGCCGACGTATTTTCGGGTGCACAGCTAACAACAACCGTACTCGTCAAATCACCCCAAATAACCTTTGCATAGTCACCGCTTGCAGGATCTGGAGTAGAAGAGTTCGAGCCTTCAAAACCTATGTTTTTCAGAAATCCAGCTTCCGCAACAGAAAGAAAAACTCCACCATCCGATACGTCACGTGCTGAATGAAGAAGCCGACTATCCGCGAGCTCAGCTAGACAACGATGAAGATTGGCTTCATCTTTCAAGCTGAGTCCCGGCGGCACACCCCACATCGTTCCAAGGATAGTGCCGGCAAACTCAGATGATCCGAATTGTTGAAGTAAGGATGATGCATGACTGGGCTCGTCATGGTTGGCTTGGAAGATCAACAGCAGCACATCATCCCCCACTCTCTGAAGATCCGCTGGCACGGCTTTCGTCACGTCCTCGAGAATCCCAACGACCCCGATTACCGGGGTCGGATAAATCCCTTCGCCCTTTGTCTCGTTGTATAAGGACACATTCCCGCCGGTAATCGGCGTGCCGAGCGCCCTGCAGGCTTCTGCTATTCCGTCGATCGCTTCCGAAAGCTGGGCCATGATCTCGGGCTTCTCCGGATTGCCGAAGTTGAGGCAGTTGGTCGCAGCTACTGGCGTCGCTCCGGTGCAGGCCACCTTACGCGCAGCTTCGGCCACAGCGAGCTTTGCTCCCTGTTTCGGATCGAGGTAGCACCAGCGGCTATTGCTATCGAGCGCCATGGCGAGTCCTCGATTGGTTCCCTTGATCCGCATCACGCCAGCTTCGCCCCCCGGACCTTCGACAGTATTTGTCTGCACCATCGAATCGTACTGTTCGTAGACCCAGCGCTTGCCGCAGATATTCGATGAAGTAAGCAGTTTCTTAAGATCGGCGGTGTAGTCGCGCGGCTTTTTCAGTTCTTCGAGAACCTCGGCGGGAGGGTCAAGCGGCACGGGCGCTTTCCAGGTGCCTACGGGGCGGCAGTATCGGGGCGCGTCGTCGGTAAGGGACTGGTTGGGGATGTCGGCTTCGAGTTCGCCGCGATGGAGGACGCGCAGGCGGGGCTCCGCGATTACGGTGCCTACGATGCTGGCGTCGAGTCCCCATTTGGTGAATACGTCGAAGACCTCCTGCTCGCGGCCTTTCTCGGCGACGAGGAGCATGCGCTCCTGCGATTCCGAGAGCATCATCTCGTAGGCGGTCATGCCGGTTTCACGCTGCGGGACGTGGTCGAGGTTCAACTCGAGACCCACCCCCCCGCGTGCGCCCATCTCGCAGCCGGATGAGGTAAGTCCGGCGGCGCCCATGTCCTGAATGCCCACGATGGCTCCGGTCTTCATGGCTTCGAGGCAGGCTTCGAGAAGCAGCTTTTCCATGAAGGGATCGCCGACCTGAACATTGGGCCGCTTCTGCTCGGAGCCTTCCTTGAATTCCTCGCTGGCCATAGTCGCGCCGTGAATGCCGTCGCGCCCGGTCTTGGCTCCTACATATATGACGGGGTTTCCGATACCCGACGCCTTGGCGTAGAAGATCTCGTCGCGGCGGACGAGCCCGAGTGCAAAGGCATTGACCAGAGGATTCCCGGAGTAGCAGGGTTCAAACTTCGTTTCGCCGCCGAGGTTTGGCACTCCGAAGCAGTTGCCGTAGGCGGCGATGCCGTGGACGACGCCCTCCAGGATCGCGTGGTTCTTTCTTACCAGGCTGTCTTCGGCTGCTCCAGCCTCGATTGGCCCGAAGCGCAGCGAATCCATGACGGCCAGCGGCCGCGCGCCCATGGTGAAAATGTCGCGGAGGATGCCGCCGACTCCAGTCGCCGCGCCCTGAAACGGTTCTATATACGAGGGGTGGTTGTGAGACTCGATCTTGAATGCGCATGCCCAGCCGTCGCCAACGTCAATGATGCCGGCATTTTCGCCCGGACCCTGCACAACCCGATCGCTCTTCGTGGGCAGCCGCTTCAAATGGACGCGCGAAGATTTATAGGAGCAGTGCTCGCTCCACATCACGCTGTAAATGCCCAGTTCAGTCAGGCTTGGAGTGCGGCCGAGCGCAGCCAGGATGCGGGAGTACTCCTCGGCAGTGATACTATGCTGAGCCAGAAGCTCGGAGGTAACGGTGGCCGGTTGAGGGGCCACGGCAGATTCTGGATTCATGGCGTTGAAACTTTATTGTCGCACGGGGAAATTGTCCTGCGCTCGGCAATCGGCTAGACTTGACTCGCTTTTTCGATCCCCCGCAGGAGCCATGCCGAAAGAGGGCACGCGCTATGCCGATTAAGAATATTTGCATCATGGGTGGCGGCCCAATCGGGTTATTTTCTGCCATCGAGGCCAAGCAACAGTTCCAGAAGGCCAAAGTCGCCGTCATTGAGAAGCGCCTCGACTACAGCCGCCTGAACATCCCTTCACTCGAGAACCCCATTCGCAGACACCTGAAGTCGCTGGACCTTATCCAGCAGACGATCAAGGACCAGACCTCAGGTTTCGCTCCGCTTTCGACCATGGAAAAGGCGCTCTACCAGAAAGCCGACGACGTGGGCGTGAAGCTGAAGCGCGGCTACGTGATTACCGGGATCACAGGGTCCGGCAAGCTCTCGAACGACCGATACAAGACGATGCGGCTGAACATTGCCGAATGGGACAACGCGAAAAAGCAGCTCAAGACCAAGGGGCGCTCTGACATCCTAAATTGCGATCTTCTCGTCGTTGCCATGGGCGGCGGGGCGGTGAACGAGCGGATTGTCCTCGAAACGCTGGGCTTCAGCTATGAGGTATTGAAGGCCGAAAACTATGGCGTTTATGGAATTTATGAGGGCGATGACAATAAGGCGCAATACAGCGGTAATCTGCGGAGCGAGTTCAGGGAAGAGATCAACAAGATCGGCATTCCTACTGATCTGTCATCGGCCCAACACAACTATCTGTTGCTGACGCTCAAGGGGTGCACGGCGAAGGATTTCGATGAGATTCGCCGCGATAATGACAGCCTGCGGACTATGCTGACCGCGGTCGGGGACGGCTACAAGCGGCAGGTGTTGAGCCAGTTGGCAGGTATCGACTCGAATGTCGGGTCTTTCAAAATATCCATCCAGCGCGTTCGGCACCTTTACAGTCCATTTTTCCCCGCCGTCATTCTGGGCGATTCCGCGGTGACACCGCACCCTGAAACCGGAACAGGTTTGCTGACCGGCTTCCGCGGGTTTGAACAGTTGAAAGAGCTCTTTCAGGCGTTGCAGGGAACCAGCCGCTCCAGCAATGAGTCGTTGGAAGCACTGATGGACTTCGAGGATCGCTATGAGATCTTCGTCGCCGCGAAGGTGCTCGAAGGCAGCGTTGAAATTGTGATGCACCTGTTGGGAACCATTGACGCTTATGTCCAGAAAGCACGGGCGCAGACTCAGACGGTGAGTGATTCCAAAGGCAAACGGATGATCGAGTTGAACATCACTCTGGCTACTATTCTGAGAAACGAAATGGCCCGTCAACAACGGCGGGCGGTAATTTTCGCCAGCATGCTTGGACAAGACAAACGCACAACCGATGCCGGGTTCAATACCCAGACGCTCTCAGGCAAACTGGACAACCTGATATCGAAGCCGCCAGTGACCCAGTCGGACATTTCCGGCCTGGACCCTCGCGATACAGTCCACAAGCTGTGGGATGACATGGGAAGAACGTACGACGAGATTCAGGCTCTGATCGGGGATGAACGGCTGCTGGGCGACCTTGTGGGAAAAGTGACGGCCCTCAAGCCGGTGAATGCCTGAGCACCAAACTGTGGGCAGTGCTGTGCCTGCGCTTCTTGCAATTCCCATGCGCCCGCAGGCTCCTTCACTGACTGACCGTAGATAACATCTCGGAGACGGCTTGAATGTGCGCGGGCGTTGTCCGGCAGCATCCGCCGACGGCGTGGGCTCCTGCGAGATACCAGGTGCGGGCCAGCTCAGCGAACTCCGCGACGCTGGACTTTCCATGCCAGCGGCGAATGGCCGCATCCCACAATTCGCCCGAATTCGGATAGACAAAGATTGGCTTGGTTGTGGCCCCCTTGGCCTCGGCAATAAGGGAGGCGAGCAGACCTGGTGCCGTGCAGTTGATGCCCACCGCCACGACTTGGGGCAGCTGTTCGACCGCTGCGGCGCACTCGGCTAAACGCTCTCCATGAGCCACATGCGTGCCGTCTTTGCAAGTGAACGAAAGCCATGCCGAGATTTCGGGAAATCCCGCAAGAGCGGCGGCGATTGCTTGCGCCTCCTCGAGCGAGGGCACGGTCTCCAGCGCCACCAGATCGGCATTCGTGTCAGCGGCCACTGCCAACCGCTCCGTATGAAACGTCACGAGGTCGTCGAATCGAATAGAGTAGCGACCGTGGAACTCCGCCCCGTTGTGCAGCGCAGCGCCGTAGGGCCCGAGGGAGGCGGCTATTAGAACCGGACGGCCGGATTCGCGGCCGTATTCTTCACTGGCGGCTTCGGCAATCGCGACCGACTGACGAAGCGCTCTCGTCCCGTCAGTCGCAGGACGGCCGAGCTCGGCGTATCCCATGGCCGACACCTGGTAGCTGACGGTGGAAATGCAGTCTGCGCCAGCTCGAAGGTAATCGAGATGAACCTGGGCGATCTTCTCCGGAGCAGTATCCAGCAGCTGCGCCGACCAGAGCGGTCCGGAAATGTCGCAACCGCGGCGTTCAAGTTCAGTGGCCATGCCGCCGTCGAGAACGTGAAGCGCGCGAAGATCGGGTTTAGAGCTGTTCGCCATGAGCTTCCAACGATTAGATCAAGCAGGTTTTCTGGTATATTCAGGATAGCTCGCAGT
>Ga0206881_10192_pt1 | contig 17948 bp, 14 predicted proteins | sample Alteio_BWOrgCont_3_FD_152867 | JGI IMG/M metagenome (GOLD analysis project Ga0206881, IMG submission 152867) | Enriched cells from forest soil in Barre Woods Harvard Forest LTER site, Petersham, Massachusetts, United States -... | ecosystem: Environmental > Terrestrial > Soil > Temperate forest >...
CGCGCGATGGATCTCATCGAGAATCTGTTTACAGAGGCATCCGGCGATCTGGGTGGAAACAGTTGCACGGCGATGAACGTGCTGTTGAGTTTGCACCGGATGGGGCGGGGGGATTCGGCGCTTTTCGAGCGCGGATTCGATGCCTTGCTGACCTACGCGGTGGAGACCGACGGCGAATGGCGGATGCAGACTTGCCAGAGCCACGTGTGGGACTCGGGATTCGCGCTCTCGGCCCTGGGGGGCGGCGGAAAAGAGCCGGTGGATCGCCCAGGGGTTCGTCGGGCGGTAGAGTGGCTTCGCGATCGGCAGATCCTTTCGGTCAAAGGGCCCTGGTCCAGAAACGTGCAGGCCGATCCCGCCGGCTGGTGCTTCGGAAATCGGCACGATCATTTTCCGGTCACCGATTGCACCGCGCTCGCCGTTCTCGCTCTGCTCGAAAACGATCCCGAATTCGTGCGGAGCGCCGAATGCAAGAAAGCCGTGCAGTGGCTCCGGGCTTTCCAGCACGAGTCGGGCGGATGGTCTGCTTACGAAAAGTACCGGGCCGGGCAATGGTTGGATCGTTTTTTCCAGTTCAAGGACATCCCGAATGCGCTTTCGGATCTCCCCAAAAACGATGTCTCCGCCAAGGTGATGGAAGCGCTCGCGAGCCTGCGCGAGGCTTATCCTGAAGTGGAGGAGAGTCTCCGCCGGGCGCGCGAGTATCTCTTGGGATGCCGGATCGCGCTCCCGAGCGGCGAGAAAGTTTGGAAGGGCAATTACGGGGTCAATTTTATTTATGGGACCTCGTTTTCGGCGAAGGCGCTTCGAAGGATGGACGGAGCCCCGCAATCGGATTGGGCCGAGGACGTGATCACGTTCTTGTTGAGATCGCAAAATCCGGACGGAGGTTGGGGCGAGAGCGACGAAAGCTACAGCTTGATCGAACGCGCGGGCCGGGGAGATTCGACTCCGGTGCAGGCGGCGTGGGCACTGATGGGGCTCTGCGCGAGTTACGCGCCCGGCGCGCCCCGGGCCTCCGAAGTCCTGCGCGCGATCGAGCGGGGCGTCTCTTATCTCGGTCAAAAGCAAAGACCGGACGGCGATTGGGAACAGAAACAGTTTTTAGGAACGGTATTTCCGGGAAAGGTTTATTTTAGATACGAGTACTACTCGCTTTACTTCCCGTTGATCGCGCTGAAGGCCGCTCAAAAAGCCTTCAAAGGGGCGGCGGAATGAAGCCCAAAAAATTCAACGGTTTTCACAGCGCGATCGAAGTCTGGCATTCCGAGCTCAAGGACGTGTGGTCAGTCTATCTCGTCAACGAGATCGAGACGGATCAGTTGGAGCTCTTAAGAAAGCGCTACAAAGACCGTGGATTAAAGCCACCCTCCTACACCGCGCTGGTGATCAAGGCGATCGCCCTGGCGATCGATGCGGAGCGAGAGCAGTTTCCCGAACTCAACGGCTTTATTTGGCGATTTCTCTTTTTCAGGAAGATCCACATCTATCAAAAGATCAGCTGCGGTTGCGTGGTCGCGGTCGATATGGACGGCGAGGACCGCGTGGCAGTCGGGGTGGTGCAAGAGCCGCAAAAAAAATCGCTGAGCGAAGTGACCGAAGCGGTCCAGGGATTTTCCCAGCCGGGATCGACGGCGATGAAGAATGTCAGCCTTTTTTACGGGGTTCCGAAGATCCTTCAGCGCTTTTTCAACTGGATTGGCGCGCTTTCCCCTTCGATTCGCTACGAAAACCGGGGAACCTTCAATATCACTTCGGTGGGGAAGTTCGGCGTCGATATCCAAACCGTGCCCCAGAGCGCTTCACTGCAATTTGGCTTCGGCCTCATCCGCGATCGGGTGGTGGCGCGCGACGGAAAACCCGTCGTCGTTCCCACGTTCAATCTGACGGTTGCCTTTGATCGCCGGATCATGAACGGGAAGCCCGCGTCGCTCGTCATGGATCGCATCCGGAAAATCCTCCAATCCCCGGACTTGGGTGGAACCGAAAAATGATCGCAGGCGTTTCGACATGGCTTCTGCTCTATGTCGCCGGTAATCTGGGTTACCGCTTGATGACGCATCTTCTGATGCTGGGATACGTAACCCGCTCAAAAAAAACGCGGTCCTCTCTTTCCAACTATCCGGGCATCAGCATCCTGATTCCCATCAAAGGAGTTCGCACGGACACAATCGATGTTCTCGATGCGACGCTGGGTTCGTTGTTCCGGCAAGAGTATCCTGGCGAACTCGAAATCGTGATCGCCATCCGCGACGAAGACGATCCTGCGGTCGAGCAATCAAAAGCGCTTGCGCAAAGGATCCCGACCCGCGCCCGGGTCAAGTGGGCGATTGGGGGTGTCGCAGGCGGTCTCAATCCCAAGAATTCAAATCTCTTTCAGGCGTTCCAGCAGGCCGATCATGCCTGGATCTACTGTTCCGACGCCGACACCCGCTTGGAAGCGGGACATCTCAAATCGATGATCGAAGCATCGGAAGGCAATCCGTCGCGATACGTGACTTCGATTACGATTCACGAGGGGCCGCGGGATCTCGGCGCTTGTCTCGAATCGCTGGGGACCAATCTCGAGGCGACGGGCTTTTTCCTCTTCGCGTTCCTGAACCCGCGTTGTGGCGTTTTGAATGGAGCTTCCAATCTCTTTCATCGCTCCCTTCTCGAAAAAATAGGCGGGTTCGAGCGGACGCTCAATGCGCTGACTGACGATCTTTTCATGGGGAAGCTTTTCGTCAAGGCCGGAGCGGAGGGAAGGCTTGCGCCGCGGTTCGTTCGGGTGACCCAGGATCGGCAGTCCATGCAAGGGTTTCGGGAGCGCCACATCCGTTGGATGATGATCGCCAAATATTTTAGGCCGGATCTTTTCTGGCCCGCGCCGCTCAACTGGGCCGCGCAGTGGATTCTCCTCTACGCCGTGGTGAGCGGAAGCTCGCCCCACTTGGCGATCGGCGTTTTTCTTTTGTTCCTCCGAATGGTCGATCTCCTGATTTACGAATCGCTGGCCGGCGCCCCGCGCGAGGATTGGGGCAAAGTCTGGGCGATCCTGATTTACGACCTGCTCGCTCCGCCGCTTTGGGCGAGTGCGATCTTCAGGAAGCGAGTCGTCTGGGGCGGGAACGTGCTTTGGGTGCGATCCGATGGGATGGTTGGGAGAGAGGAAACCAGTTGATCTGCTATGCGACGCCTTGCGATGGTTTTGTCGTCAATATGCCGACGCTTCAGGCGCCAATTTGATTTTGAAATTCTATCGTGAATCGTTACACTGAGGGTGCGAGGCCGAGGAACGGGTGTCTAAGTCAATCAGGAGCAAGAAATTATGAAAAAAATAACGACTCTTTGCGCTTTTGGATTATTGGTTTGTGCGAATGGATTTGCAGCCGAGCATTCTGCGAATCGCAAACCTGCTTCACTCGATCCTGCTTGCCAAACTTTGCTTGAAACCAAGGCGGAAGCAGTCTCGAAAGCCCTTGGATATGTTGGCTCTACATATCAGCAACTTCGTTTTCCTACCGATTCGAACCCAAACGCTACCGTTATCAACGTTTATATCGGTACCGGTCTCAATAACAGTGATACTTACGATTATTACACGTTCACTCTTAAGAGCGGGAACTCCCCGAACGCACCTTCAGGCTGCTCGATCGTCAGTATCATGGTCAATCCCGCGACTTAGTCCTAAACGGTTCCCTTTCGCGGGTTTAATTTTAAGGATTGAAAGATCCGTCGAGCACGTCGGCGAGCGAAGCTAGGATCGAGCGGAGAACGCCCGTTCGCGAGGCGTCGTCGCCCATCAGATGTCCTTCATAGTCGCCATCCAAGATCGCATGGCTCGCATTGAACGCGAGCGAGTAAGTCTTTCTGCCCGGCGCATCCGGGACCACTGTTCCCGGAAACTCGATGTAGCCGTCGCTTGCGCCGTGATCTTTCGACAAGTAGGGGCGAATCACCGAATTTTGAATCGCAAGCACGCCCGGATCGCGCACGAGGCCGTTTCCGAGCGGAGTGCCGACGAGATTGACGTAGACCGGCGTGATCAGATTGGAGAGCGGATGTTCGGTGTAGAAACTGGCGATCTTGCTGGTCTCCATGTCGAGCATCGGGTCCAGCTGCGAAGAGGAAGTCAGATTGCCGCCTTGTGCGTTGAACTCCTTGAAGAGCTCGCCGCGGGCGAACGGCCAGACGAGAAAGCCGCCGGCCCAATCGACCACCATCGCGCCATCGATCATGCTCGAGAGGCTGATCACCGCCGCGACACCGTCGATGTTTCCGCCGTTGGCGGCCGCGATATCCGAAGCCGCTCCCAGAGCCTCAGGCGCGCCTTTGCTCGCCGGGATCAGGATCACTTTCTGCCCTTGCGCGATCAGCTCTTGAACTTCTTGCATCACGATCTGGCGATTTTGCTCGATCGGAGCGAAAGGAAGATTGTCGAGCACCTTGACGTTCAAGCCCGCATCGACCAAGTCCTGGGTCATGCCCGAATATCTCGAATTGTCTCCGAGCGTGAACGCATATCCGCGCACGAGCGCGAAAGTGTAGCCCTTGTAACGATCGGCAAGGGGGATGTTGCCGGCCAGGGTCGACTGTGAGTTCAAATACGAATCGACGCGCGATTTGAATCCCGCATTCGTCGGGCGGGTGTCCAGGTATTTTTTGAAGTAGCCAGCCGAGAATCCCATTCCGTACTTCAGGGTGATTTCGCGGTTGAGCTTGACGTCGTAGCTTGCGGTCGGGTGAGCGGCAAAGTACTTGTCGGCAGTCAACTCGGAGCTTGCGAGCGCGACGTTGCCGCCGAGCCTGACTTGATCAAAGAGGGGGAGAACGGAAGGATCTAGCGTGTAAGTCAACGCCTGCGACTGTCCGGCGGCGAGTTTTACTCGGGTCGAGCTCACGGTAGTGGAGCTGTCGTACTGGCGGTCCGGCGAATTCGCGCAGTAAGTTTGGTAAAGGTCGACGACCTGGCTTCCGGTGTTGGCGGTGAAGCCTTGTCTCGGGAGTTTTTCGACGTATACATCGCGCTGATAAGCGTCTTGGCTCCATTCGAAGCGGACGAACTCTTGCCCGTCGGCGCGGAGTTGGCAAACCGGCATCCCACCGGAGTCGAGCACCGCGGAGTCCGCCTGCGCCAAAGCCAAGGGAGAGAGAGCCGAAAAGAGAACCAAGTGACTGACCGAAAGACTTAAAAGACGTTTCATATCGAATACCCTTTGAGAAGTTTGAGTTGACGGATTTTTTCGCCCAAGGGACCGGTGAGGCCCCAGAGCCGGAGAATTTCCAAGAGACCGGGAGTGTCCAAATCGTCGCCGCCGAAGAGCCTGCCGATTCGGTCCTTCATTTCCGGATGGGCGTTCCACACGCCTAAAATATGTTTGCTCGAAATCTTGAACGCCGGTTTGTTCGCGAAGAACAGGTAGTAGAGGCCGAGGTTCAGGAGATTGACGTGGAAGTACCATTTTTTTGTGATCTGCTCGTACCGCTTTCCCATGAGCTCGAGTTCTCCGCGGGTCCTGGCTCGGTGATCCAGAAGCTCGAGAATGGAGTCCACATGATGCCGGGAGCAAGTCATGCCCTGCCCGCCGAGCGGAGTGGTGACGGCGAGCGCATCGCCGGCGAGAAAGAACCTTCCTCGCGCCGCTGGACCCATCCACAGGGTGTTGGCGGGTGCGCCTGCGACGTTTTCGATCTCGATCGTGTCGAGTTCGATGTATTCGCGGATGGCGCCCAGGTTTTTCTCGAGAGAGCTTTGCCATTTGGCTTTGGAGACGCCTTTTTCGAGCGGAGCGTTCCAGTAAACGCGCTGGCGATCGGATTTGAGCTGAAAGAGAGACAGCGTCCCGTTTCCGTGAGTGCGGACCACTTCGTAGCGCTCCGGAGTGGACGTCGAGCGCTTGAGCTCACAGCCCACGATGAACTCGGGTTTGGCGCCGAGCATGGGAGGCCCGTTCGGAGCGGCTTTCGGTCCTTTGATCCACTCTCGTACGGTGGATTGGCGACCGTCGCAGCCGACGATGTAATCGGGCGAGAGGGTCTCGGTCGTCCCGTCGGCTCGAGTGAGGAGCAGGCGGGGTTTTTCGTAAAAATCATCCGAATCGGCGTTCAGCGGAGCGAGAGTCGCGCCTTCCTGGAACTGATCGCCCAGTTTTTTGCGCGCAAGCTTCCGAAGCTCATCCACCAATTCGCGGTTGGGAATGACTTGAGCCTTGGATCCTTTGGGATAGCTGATGACGATTTCGGAAAGGATCTCCGGCCGTCCATCGACCTCGGACGAAGCGAGGTCGCGAAAGTTCAGCTCTTCGACTTGAACGGAAGAAGTCGTCGCGAAGATGCTTCCCAACCCTAATTCGTGGAGGCCCTTGACTGCATAAGGTTGAAGGTACTCGCCGCGAAAACGTTCGCGGCTCTCTTTGTCTCTTTCGACAAGAAGGACGTTCGCCCCTTGGTTTCTCAGCCCGACAGCAACTGAGATTCCGGTAATGCCGGCCCCGATTACGACAACATTTGTCACGATGCACCCCTTAGTCGGCGCGTTATATCGGCACTAACACCTAGAGTCAATGTCTTTAATAACGCCGCAAGACAACTCAATGCGTTAGCTCTTTTTTCTTTCTCATGCGGACAGTTCTTCCTGTAGAAGGAAAAATAGCTAATGATTTTAAGTGCTTCTTGTTGGCTCCCGGAGGGCATGAGTTCAGGCGTTTGACCTATGCTAAAAGGAGGCCGTTTGCTTCTGTCTCAAATTTGAAACGGTTTGTTTCAGAAATATTGCATCACAGCACTCAGTGATCTATAGATCCGCCTCGTGCAAGACCAACTCGCTATTCAAAAACTTCTGCAAAGAAAATTCTCGGAAATCCAGGCTTCCAATCCGAGATACTCTCTTCGCGCTTTCTCCCGGAAGGTGGGCCTCCATCCAGGGGCTCTCTCGGGGATTTTGAACGGTAAGCGAAATGTTTCGTCAAAGCTTGCTATGCGGATTGCGGACAGGCTTCTTCTCGACCCGCAGGAAAGATCCGAACTTTTTTCGCAGTTTCGAATGCTCCGTTATCAGTCGGAATTGGAAGGACAGACTGAAGAGTATCGGCTCCTGAGCGCCGCTCAGTTCAGAGTCGTTGGAGAATGGGAACACTTCGCGGTGCTCTCGCTGATGCGGACAAAAGATTTTAAAAGCAGTGCTGACTGGATTTCCGAGCGACTCGGACTGACTTCGGCGAGGGTGCGCGATGTGATCCAGCGACTGGTAAGCGTAGGGATGGTCGAGCTTGCGGCGGACGGGGAGCTGAAGAGAGTCTCCTCGCAATACCGAACGACCGACGATATTGCGGATTTGAGCCTGAGAAAATCCCATCATCAGAGTCTTGAGCTTGCGCGGAACTCGCTGGAGCGCGACTCTGTGTCAGGGCGCGATCATACATGGGTCATGTTCGCGATGGACCCCAAAAAACTTGGCATGGCTAAGGAGAAGATTCGTCGCTTTCAAGACGAACTTTCTGAATTGGTGGAGGCGGGTGACCAAACGGAGGTCTACCGTCTCTCCATGCATTTCTTTCCGTTAACCCGATCGAAGAAAAGTGAATTTGGAGAAAACGATGAAAACTGAAAATTTGTTGCTGCTTTCCCTGGTTTTAGCAAGCATCCCCGCTTTGGCCGCCGACAAGGGTCTCAATGGAGGGGATATATGTGAAGATCGATTTCAGGTCGTCAGCAGTGATCTCGCCTCATGGATCGAACAAGGTGGAAGCGCCGGACTCGTTCTCCCGGCTGGCGTGTCGATCAACCAATACAATTCGAAGATGACCTCCGAAATCAAAACGGCCTTGGTCAGTTGCACCGACGACAAGGTGATGGTCGGATCCGCAGAGAAAACCTGCGAAAACTTCGTCGACTCAAAAGGACAGGCCAGGATTGTCTGCGATTCCTCGCAGTTCATGGCCACTGACGAGTCCCAACAGTACGTCTTGGTTCATCACGAGTACGCGGGGCTCGCGGGATTTGAGGTCAATGACGGAGAAACTTCAAATTACCCCATCTCCAATCAGATTACGGGCTTCCTGGCGCAAGAGCTGGTGAAAAAATTGGTGGTTAAGCCTACCGATGTCACTTCTGGTCTCGTGGATGCTTATACGACCGTCTGCGATTCGGTGGATCATATCGACCCGGATCACGAAAAAGGGGTTTTTACGGTTATTTGGAAAGCAGATGCCCGCGGAAACCTGAGTCCTTATCCGGTGGTCACCAATCTCGTGACGAATCCCGTGAATGGAACCCAGAGCCTACAAACGATCAACCAAGAGTCCGTCACTTGCGGCGTGGATACGGCAACGGTGTTCGGTTATCCGCTCTATTGCCCATTTAGTTCCGAGGGGACGGTTGGGGACGCGCCCGCGCTCTCATCGACTTTCTGTTATCCGAACGACAATCCCACTTCGGGCCCGAGCGGCCCCGGTTCAAGCACAAGTTTGGATTTACTAAATACCGGCTCTTTCTCGTTTAGCTGCAATTTCACGTTTCCATCGAATGTGGTTACGGATATTTGGTTCGATCTCTCAAATTGCCGGGCTGTTTCCACCCCGGCTCATTAAAAAGAGCCAACCAAAAAATTAATTCCGGCTGTACCCGGCTGTAAACCGCTCCAGCTTCGTTCTCCGCGCTCAGGCTCCCGCACAGCTTTAGCTCCTGCCAGGCTTTGATCGCCTTCGCTTGTGCGGCCTCGCTTCGGATTTATTTCTTTGGCAGGCTCTAAATCGAAATCGCTGCCGCAAGTACTTGGAAGAAGAGTTCACCCACGCCTCCAGCCTGCTGCATGAAGCCCTTGTGATATTCGACTGAGAAAGTGAGGGGCACTTCGTTGAGGAGCTGGGTCGTGAGCCGAACCCCGCCGCCGGTGGAGGTGAGGAGGCTCGGTTGAATATCCCCGTCCGGGAAGTACGTCGCCTCGCCGAAGGTGAAGCCGTACAGATAATTCAAATAAGCGGGATCCGTCCCCGGGCCGTCGTAAATCCGGAGAATTGGAAAGCGCAGATCCAAGTCGTAGACTTCCGCCGCTTTCGTGTAGAACGCCTGAAGCGGATATCCGCGGATCGCGATTTGGTCGAAGTTGTTGGCCGGCAAGCTGTTGATGACCTGGCCGGAGAACCGTCCCTGAACCAGAACGTCCGAGGGACCGTAGGTGCTGAAGCGATTGGCGACGGATCCCTTGAACGACGGGACCAGGACGATATGGCTCTCTCCGAACTCGATATTGTCCTCGGCGGTGAGCAGGTCCTTCCAAGTGTCGACTCCGTTGTTGATGTAAATGCGGGAACCGCCTACGACGGCGAAGCCGGTTTCGGGCGCAATCGCGATGCGAGAGTTTTCTTCGTTCGTGTAGGAGAGAGAGGCGTCGATGTGGGGAACCCAGCTGTCTTCGGCCACGATGTCGTTGTTGGTCGGATTGGCGCCGGGGACGTGGAGAAAGTCGCGCTGAACGTTGTACTCCAGGAGCGGGGTCAGGCTCGAGTAGGTGTAGACGAACGAATAATAAGTATCGAGCGTGAACTTCTCGGTCCGCTGGTAATCGACCAAGGTGTTGCCGTTCGCGCCCACCGCGCTCGTGTAGTAACTTGCGGTCCCCTCGACGGTGGGTCCGAGCATTCGGTTCTCATAGTGGAGAACCGCGTCCGTCGTCTGAGTGAACGTGTCGTAAGCGCCGACAAAAAGGTAACGTTGGCGATCCACTTGGTCAAACCCCGAGATCTCACCCCCGGCGTAAACTCCGGTTCCATCGGCGAGCAAGATGGGAGCCCAGCTGCGTGGCAAGATGCTGGGCCAGATCGAATAGTCGTGGATCGGATAAGTTTTGTTCTGCTTCGTTTCGGCGTCGCTTTTTTCAGGAAGCGGAGGCGCGGGGACATCGGGCATTCGCAATTCGTTCGGGCTGTAAGCGGATTGCGGAAGATCGACTTCGGCGAGATCGTAACCGCCGGTCGAGAAAACCGTCGCTAGATACTTATGCGGATCGGGGCCGTCAAACGAAGGAAATTGGAGTCCAGTCTCGAAGTTGCTCAGCATCTCTCCATTTGCAGCGCCATAAAGATTGTCGACGCCGGTGAGATCGGAGACGTAAAAAAGTTTGCCCTGCGGATTCCACGCCGGAAAGCGATTGAAGTGTTGGTTGGACACGACAACCGCATTGGAGCGAGTCTTGACGTTGTAAACGCGGATTTCTTCGCCGAGGTCGCCGTTCTTGTGGAAGGAGAAAGCGATTTTTTCGCCATCGGGAGAGAACTGCGGAGTGGCCACGCGGTCGAACTTGGTTCCCGCAAAAGGAATCTCGATCTTGCCGAGCTCAAATCGATCTCCGGCTTTCTTGAGCGGCGCGAGGGCCAGGGAGGTCGTCGCGTTGCGAGTGAGAGTGAAGGCGATCCACTTTCCGTCCGGCGAAACGCTCGGATCGCGCGTCCGGAGTCGATCGGTGATGAAGTAATGGCTATCGCCGGCGATGTCGTACACGTCGAGATCGCTGTAGAGATAATAAGTGTTGATGCGGTGGAGTCGGCTCGAAAAAACATACTTCGAGTCCGGCGTGAAGGAAACCGTCGCGCCGAGCGTTTTGTCGAAGACGTGATCCACCTTGCCGCTTTTGACATCGCGAAGATAAAGGGCGCTGCTGGTGTCTTCCAGACTGTCTTGCGAGTACGCAATCCAACGGTGATCCGGCGAATAGCGAGGTCCCACGACTTGGAAGCCTTTTTCGGTCAGGCGCTTGAAAGTCGTCACCGGCTTGGAGCGGATGGTTTCGAGTTCTTTTCCGGTGCGCTGACGAGTGAGCGACACGAAGTCGTCCCAGGTCTGTTACCAAGTTTTTCCGGTGATGTTCTCGAGATTGCCGTTGATGAAGAACGGCACGCGGCCGGCGGAACGAATCGACATCTCGCCCAGAGCGTCTTCGCTGGTCAGCAAATGCGCTTGGCCGTCGGCAGTCGGCCCGGGGGGGCGGGTATGCGCGACTTGATTCATCAGCTGATAGCCAAAGGTGTAGGCCGTCTCGCCTCCGGGATAGTAAGGATAGGGGCCGTTGATTTTGCTGAGGGTGAGGAACTTGCTCGAGTCGAGCACGCCCTCGGCCACGGCCGCGCGCAGGATCATCTCGTAGTAAGGGCTTCTTCCTCGGCCTCCGTGAGTCAGGCGGGTTTCGTCGTAAACCGCGAGGCCCTCGAGCATCCAGGTGGGCCAAAGCGTGTTGGGCAAGAGTACGTCACCGAAGAGATATCTCAGCGGGGCGTAAAAACTCGTCGTCGCATCCATGTTGAGGAAGTGGGTGTATTCGTGGAGGCAGAGTTCGCGCACCCAATTGTCGTAGTAATAGATGCTCTCCCAGTTTTCCGGAGGAGTGACATAGAGAGCGATGCCGAATCTTCCTTCGGCGGTGGTCAATCCGTTTTCGGCGTCTTCGTTGTCGATCACCAAGATGCTCGCTTTGTACGCCGCTTGCCAACGAAGCCGCGGCGAAAGAATCGCGTGCGCTTCCTCCAGATAGTTCGCGACTTTCTGGGCGGTGTCGCTGAGTTCGACCGGAAAAGTGATTCTAAAATGATCGGTCTCGATCGTTTTGTAATCCCAGAAAGGAGAGAGACCGAGGGCATCGCCCACTCCGTAAATCGCGTGAGCCGGCGAGGCAGGAAGCAAGGCGAGAAGCGCTAAGAGCGAGACGAGTAATTTGGATTTCATTAGGCTCACATATAAGGGGCGACCTGAACGACGGTCGCGGTTTCGGGGTTGGGTTCGGATGGGGACCGCGAAAACCTCAGCACGGTTTCCTCGGCGGCGTAAACTTTTCTCACGATCGCCAGCGCTTCAAAGCCGCTTTCGGTCGCGCAGCTGCTGGTGATGATTCCGGCTTCTTTCTGCGATTCGTCGGCAGCGAAGAGATGGGTTCCCCGTTCTGGCACCGCAGTCTCTCCGCGGAGGCGGATCAGGCGTTTGGCCGGCGATCCGAGCGAGATGATTTTCTCGATGACTTCCTGTCCGGGGTAGCAGCCTTTGTTTTGGGCGACTCCTTCGTGAAGGCCGATCTCGAGCGGGTTGGAGTTCTCGTCGATTTCGTGCGCGATCCAGGGGCGGCAAGCGGTGATCCGCCAGGTTTCGATCGTGGCCGCATCGATCGGATGGGCTTGGCCTTCGAGCAAGGCGTCGAGATCTTTCGGGTCGCCCCACGCAGAAACCCAAGGACGGCCGAAGTCGTCGTCGGCATGGCGGAAAAAACGAATTCCCTTTTCGTCGATCAGAGCATGTCCAGGGTCCAAAGCAACGAGCTTGCTCACTTCCGAGGGAAAGAACCATCGGCAGGTCTGTAAAGTGGGCTCGCTGACCGTGAACCGCTCAGAAAAACGGAACTCCTCAATCAAATCGAGGAGCTTTTTTTTGAGACTTTCATCGGATCCGTCGGCGGGCCCGGCATCGAATTCGAGAGTCACTTCCGCCTCACCCACCCGCCAGAGCGTGAAGTAGCTTCGAATTCGCCCCTGCGGATTGAGAAAAAATCCGCCTCGCCCCTCGCCGGGGCGCAAAGTCTTGAGGTTCACCGTGGTCAATCGATGCAGATAATCGATGACGTCGGCGCCTTTGAGTTCGAGCCTGCTCCAATGAATGCCCTGGCCTGAACCGGGGGCAAAGAAATAGGACAAAACAGAAGACATAATAACGGTTTAGGCCAAAAGAGCGGGTTACACAAGGAGGACTTGTGCGTCCTGGACCAATGTGCGAAAGGAAGTGCTCCTATGCAAAAGACTCAATTCGTTCAGGACCTTAAAGACAAAGAGCCGGTGAGTTCACCTTTTTTGATCAAGTTTAGCGCGACCGCCGTCGGCAAGAACGGCAAGCCTTACATGAATCTCATTTTCCAAGACAAGTCCGGCGAAGTCGAAGCGCGAATCTGGGACGAAGTGAGCCAGCATTCGGGCCAGGCGGTTCGCGATGCGTACGTCTTTGTCGAAGGCCGTTGCCAACTCTATCAGGGCCGTCGGCAGGTCGTCGTGAGCAAGCTTCAGATCCTGCGCGAAGACCAGATTCAACCCAAAGATTATATCGCCGAAAGCGAGCTTGATCCCGAGACTCTCTATGCCAAACTTTTGGGTTATGTCGATTCGATGAAAGATCCCTTCTACAAGGCTCTGGCCGAAGCCGTCCTGCGCGACGATCCCGAGATCGCCGACCGGGTCAAACGCGCGCCCGCGGCCAAGAGCATGCATCACGCTTATCGAACCGGTTTGCTGGAGCATGTGGTTTCGATCACCGGAATTCTCGACGCGCTCTCCGGTCACTACGGTAAATATCTCGACCGCGACCTGCTTTTTTTAGGCGGTTTCTTTCACGACATCGGGAAGATTTGGGAGCTGAGCTACGACCGCGTGACCGATTACACGATGGAAGGAAAACTCATCGGGCACCTCGTGATGGGGGTCGAGCTCATCGACCGCAAGATCCGCGAGTTGGAAGCCCAGCCCGGAACACTTCCCGGCATTTTTCCGGAAGAGAAAAAACTTCTCGTCAAACACGTCATTCTCTCGCATCACGGCAAGTACGAGTATGGTTCGCCCAAACGGCCCAAATGCTTGGAGGCCCTCATCGTCCACATGATCGACGATTTGGACTCGAAGGTAAATTCGATCCGCACCTTTATCGAACAGGACCAAACTCCCGGTCGCTGGACCGCGCTCAATCGCAACTACGAAAGATTCTTCTTCAAGCCCGACTGGGCGTTTGAGGGCGAAGCGGGGTCGGATTCCGCTTTCTAATTCGGGGAAGCCTCAGAGTCACTCGAGGTGATCACGCGGTCTTAGGCTAATTCCGGTTTTTCTGGGTTTCGGTTCAAAACCAGAAAACCAGAATTAGCCTAAGGCCACGGACCGAAGGCTAGGGCCGAATGCCCTAAAGCGGAATGCCGAAAATGCGGCTCGAATTGGCGGTCGTGACTCGCGCGAGTTCGTCAAAGCTCACGCCTTTGATTTCCGCAAGCTTGAGGGCGGTCTGTTTGACCATGGAAGGCTCGCACTTTTTTCCTCGGTGCGGCATCGGCGCGAGATAGGGCGAGTCGGTCTCGACCAGAAGTCGCTCGAGCGGAAAGACAAGGGCTGCGGCGCGGACGTCTTCGGCTTTTTTGAAGGTGAGAATTCCCGAAAACGAAATATAAAATCCGAGATCCACGCAGGCTTGGCCAAATTCGAGCGTGCCGGTGAAACAATGGATGATTCCGGGAATGGAGCCAGCGGGCACTTTCTTGGCGTAGAGGGTGAGCGAAGCCAGCAGATCGGTTTCGCCTTCGCGCGAGTGCACGACGATCGGCTTTTTGAGCTTGAGCGCGAGCGCGAGTTGGTCCTCAAGCCGTCGCTTTTGCACATCCCTCGGCGAATGGTCGTAGTGATAATCGAGCCCGATCTCGCCGATCGCGCGGCATTTGGGATGCTGGGCCGCGGTTTCCAAAACCGCGAGATCCGAATCACCCATTTCGATCGCGTCGTGGGGGTGCACCCCCACCGAATGATAGACGTTGGGAAAGCGCTCCGAAATTTTCTGAACTTCCCCCAGCGTCTTGAGGTCGGTTCCAATCGTGACCAGCGCGCGTACCCCCGCGAGTTCGGCTTCGCGAACCAGGTCGTCCGCGGTTTTGGGAGCGTAGTCGTAATTGAGGTGGCAATGGCTGTCGATCAGATCGGCCATGATTATTTCTTGAGGAGGCGATCGACGAGCTTGTCCCAGAATGGCCCGGACAAAACGCCTTCCACCCGATGCCCGTTGACGAAGAAAGTGGGAGTCGCATTCACGCTGAGGGCAATGCCTTCTTCAATCGACTTCAGAAGAGCGGAGTTCGCGCTGTTCGCGTCTTGCGAATCGACGCAACTCTTGAGCTGGCCAGCATCGACACCCTGTTTGACCGCCATTTCGGCGGCCGAACCGGGGACGATATCGGTTTGATGCTCGAAGAAATTTTCGTAGACCGCTTCGAACTTGCCGAGGCGGTTGGCGCAGATTCCGACGCGAGCCGCTTCGCAGGCCGAGTCGTGCATCGGATGGTCGATTTCGCGATTGCACGATTGGTCCATGGGAAACGGCTTGAACACCACCCGCACCTGAGTGGGATAGCGGTCTTGAATGGATTTCATGATCATCGCGCCGATTCGGCAATAAGGGCATTGGAAGTCGCTGAACTCGACGATCGTCACCGGAGCGTCCTTCGGCCCGAGCGCCGGATCGCTATCCGTTACGTTGAGAGGGAGAACCGGCATCGAGAGCGCCGCATCCACATGCTCCGTGATATCCGCCGACGAGAGCGAGACGCTGTCGAGAACCACTTTGAGGGCAATGACCACCGCGACCAGCGAGACGGTGCCGACACCGACGATTTTCCGCCATTTGTCGACTTCCGGTTTGTGGACACTCAAGCCTTCGGGCTTCAGCACGAGAGCGCCGATCAAGACCGCAACGTTGACGACGTCCACGCCGAGACAGAACAAACAGTAAGTGTGCAGACTGGTCGCCATCACCAAGAAGTAAACGATGGAAAAAGCTACGCCGACGCCACTCATGAGAAGAATTGCGCGCGCGCACTCCCTGAACCAGAAACGGTTGCGAGCGATCAGCGTGATGACGAAAAATGCCAAGTACCAGCCAGCGACGAAGCTGGAGAGCGGAAGCCCAAAGAGCAACTCGGCGGAAGGGCTCGCCGCGATGCGATCGCAGTTCATTTCGCTACTGATGTTGCAGAAGGAGTGGAAACTGGCGAGTCCGCTTCGGATCTCGTAGTAATGTTGGCTGAGTTCGACGCCAAATCCGATCCCGATGAGTGCAAATATGGAAAGTAAGGTAAGTGTCTTGGGTATTTTCATAAGTGCGTGATTTTTTTTAGCATGGTTTGATATATATGGCCATCCCATGAAAAGAAATCGGAAGCTTGTCAGAATTCTGACTGCCTGCGTATTTTCCCTTTGCGCCTGTGCGCGAACAGTCAATCGCCCCGTGCTGCGCTATCAGCTGGGGGCAGAGCCGGTTTCGCTGGATCCCGCGCTGGCGGAAGACGGGGTTTCGCTCCAGGTGCTCAGCAATACCATGCTGGGCCTAGTCGGTTACGATGGGGCGGGGAAGCTTCAAAATCGCTTGGCCGAAACCGTCCGAATCAGCTCAGATCGCAAGCGCTATGAGTTCAAAATCCGCGACGACGCCAAATGGTCCGACGGCAAAGCCGTCACCGCCGCCGATTTTGTCACCGGATTTAGACGGGTGCTGGCACCGTCCACACTATCTAAGCTTTCGGCGCTCTTTCTTCCGATCGAAGGGGCGCCCGAGTATCATTCGGGCAAAAAACCGGCGGAGGCGCTTCGGGTCTTCGAGGAATCCGGAAAACTCGTGATCCAGCTCAGCAAGCCGATTTCCTATTTCCTGCAAATGCTGACGCTCACTTCCGCGATGCCGGCGCGCGCCGATCTTTTGGAAGCAAGTCACGGCCGATGGTTGGACCGCTTCCCCACGACCGGCCCTTACAAAATCCGCGAGCATACTTTGGAAGAAAAGATCGTTTTGGAGGAAAATCCGCTTTCGACCGTTCACCCCTCGATCCCGACCGTCGAGATGTGGATCGTTCCCGACGAGAACACCGGAGCCAATCTTTTTGCCGAAGGCCGACTCGACATTCTCTCGCGAGTTCCCTTCACGGACATTGCGAAATACCGCGCCGATCATCAGCTGGTCACGTCGCCATTTTACGCGACTTACTATTTGGGCTTCAATGTCGCCAAAGCGCCGTTTGATCGTGTGCTCAATCGCCGCGCTGTCGCCGCCTCGATCGACAAAGCCCAAGTCGTTCAAGCGCTCGCGGCCGGCGATCGGGTTGCCCAGAGTTTTGTTCCTTACGGGATTGAAGGCGCGTTTGAAAACCCGATCCCCGACCTCAAGCCCGCCGCGCCCCAAATGGAGCAGGCGAGGTCGGAGCTTTCGGCGCTCCCGTCGGTTTCTCTTTGTTTCGACTCGAGCGCGCGAAATTCCATGATCCTCGAAAAAGTTCAGAGCGATCTGAAGTCCGCGCTGGGACTCAAGCTCTCGCTCGACAATCGGGATTGGAAAAGTTTTATCCGCTCCATTCAAACCGACGCCACGCCGATTTTTCGCTTCGGTTTTCTGGCGCCTTTCAATGACCCGATCGTGCATCTTCAGATCTTCACTTCGGACAATCCCAACAATTACTCGCATTGGAGAAGCCCGGCCTACGACGCGTTGGTGAGCGGGATCGAATCCATGCCGCCTTCCCCCGCCCGCGAGAAAGCGATCGAAAAAGCCCAATGGATCATCGAACGCGATGCGGCCGTCGTGATCCCCATCTATCACTACGTGCAAAATCAAGCGGTCGCCCAGCGAGTTTCCGGCTTCCGCGCGAACCCGTTTGGCGAAGTTCTCTTTAGCGAGTTGGGTTTGAACTGACGATCACGATTCCGGAGTACTGCCGATCTTTGTTCTGATCGCGGCGATAACTGTGGAACTCGGGGTCTTCTCCCCCGGTGCAACGGGTGCAGAGAGGGATCACGTCGATTTCGGCAAAGCCCATGCGCTTGAGCTCCGCTTGATGGATGGCTTGGAGGTCCAGGCGGCGAAACTGCGGCGAGATCAGTTTGGGTTGGAGATCCGTTTTTTTCGCGCTGAATTCGCGAACCAAATCCTCGCTCACCTCATAGCAGCAGGGCCGGATCGAAGGCCCGATCGCGACCGCCCATTCCGAAGCTTTTTCTCCCTGCGATCCGAGATATTTCCAGAGATGGCTCGTCACCCCGGAGAGAGTTCCGCGCCATCCGGCGTGGACCGCCGCCACTCTCGAGCCATCCCGCCGAGCGAAGAGCAGGGGAACGCAATCGGCGGTGACGACGGCGACGGGAATCCCTGTCGCGGCGGTGGTGAGCGCGTCCACTTCGCCGCATTTCTGCAAAGGGGTTTGAATC